>Ga0182013_10004252_pt1 | contig 17310 bp, 12 predicted proteins | sample 612S2MmetaG_FD_120487 | JGI IMG/M metagenome (GOLD analysis project Ga0182013, IMG submission 120487) | Permafrost microbial communities from Stordalen Mire, Sweden - 612S2M metaG | ecosystem: Environmental > Terrestrial > Soil > Wetlands > Permafrost | place: Sweden: Stordalen | collected...
CCCAGGTTCACAATCAGGATTCGGATTATGTTAGAACTCACAACGGCAACACTCCGCCGACGATGCGGAACAAGATTGAAGCCTATGTGTGTCCCTTTTATTGACGGTGCTGTTGTTTTTTATCATCGTGCACACTGTGGCTAACTGACGACGATGATTGCTTGGACAACGATTTGCATTGTGTCGTGTGTTTGTTCTAGTTTTTGCTCACGAGGATTCTCGGCGACGATTCCGTCATGGTGGATTACCTGAAGCAAACAATCCAATACGAGTTAAGACATAGCAATGTCAAATATCAAGATTTGATCGAATTGTTCGGAGTCATTGCAGAGCATTGCGATGGGGACATTTCTGTGGCCATGTTGGTGCTGGTTGCATTTCAGCCGGTAGTCAAGGACAACCAGATCCCAATCGACGAACTCAAAGTAAGATTGACGGACCACGAGCAATTTTTCAATCGATTGATTCAAGACCTGGAGCGGGATCACAGCGAGACATATCGCAAAATCAACTGGCTGCCCGCCTATCCGTTCGAATGGATTTACAAACAACTCGAGCCGTTGTATTATGCCACGCCTGTAGGTCGTGCGTTTGCTGAACAAACTGCGGCCGGCGAGGGCAGCGTTGGGAGAGAGTCGCCATCTGTCGCAGCAACGACTCCGCCCAATGCCGGGAATTACCCCACCGATTTCAAGCTGGGCATTCCCAATTACTTGGTGGACGTTCACGGGTGGGTCATCTATGGTCGTTGGGAATTGTTCCGGATTATTTTCGATTCCTGCATGTCCGAGGCGCGCGATCGCACCCTCATCCTCCCCGAACTCAAAAGTCGTGAAAATGTCGATGCTTTGGTTCACTATTTGTACACTGGTTGTCCGTCTCTTTTTAAGACGAGCGAAAATTGCGCCGTCATTTTAGATCACAAGGAGTTCTTGGGCTTTTTGGATTTGAACACCACAGACCAAAAACCCTTGCCCGAATTTGAAAAATTGATCGACCATTGCGCGGCTGTTGTTGCGGGTCTTTTGTCACGACGATCTGCCGGCACTCGCCCCTCTGCTCCGTCTTCTGCGGCCCCCTAGATTTTCAACCTTTCTCCGCGCAGCATATCCCTTTCGGTTTTTGTTTGACTTTATATACAATAAAAGGCCACGGTAATTTGATAGCACATATCCAATACTTCCACCGTCTTGCCATCCAGTACTCGAAATGAGATGCCCAACCCATCGGATGTTTTTTGGGTCCATTCCAAAAGCGAATGTCTGTGGATGTCGTTGGTTGGTGAATGAGAAATTGACCGAAAATGACAATTGGGACCGGATTTGAACGACGTACAGGTTTCAACGCCAAAAAAGGCGCAACTTTTGTAAAGAAGCACCCGATCGATTACGTTTTATCCGAACGAGCACAAGAATGAATCGCGCGCCAAAAAACTGGCGCGTTTTATTTTCGGGCGCCCCGTCCCAATCCTTGATGAGTCCAAAAAAGGAAAATGAGTCGAGCCACCCGTCGCGACGGCTCAACCGCCACGGGGAAACATCAAATCGGTCCAGGTCGCTGCCGCTGCCCTCGGTTCATTAACTGCTGGACATTCTGCGATGCAAACTATCTGTGACAGTGTCCAACCTGCATTTGAATGCCTGTTTGATTCCGGCAACGAATTTGACGAAGCCACTTTTGCCTTTGAATACCGCGCACAGCGTGATGTGCTCCACGTTAGATTGTGCCCCTTCCGAGGTCGCATTGCAACAAACAATCAAGAGATTGAGTGTGCTCAATTGTTAATCGACTGGAGTCATAGAACAATGGCTTCGTTCAAGGTTTACTTTCAAGCCCAAAAGGAACGTTGGATGCTGTTGGGTTCTTTTGTGGCCAACGAAACCGCGTCTCATCGCATTTTAATAGGAGAAACCTATGATGACGAGTTGGTTTTGCCGCTGAGAATCGAATCCAATGCGAGGATTCCAAAAATTGAACCGGTCCAACGAATCGCCAAGCAAAAATCGACACACCCTATTCTCCTAGATTCCAATGGGCGCGGAACCACGAGCTATTGTCGCAATACCGAACAGGCCACGCTCTCATTTCAAAAACACATCATCACTTCATATGACGGTCGGAGTCTCTCTTCGCAACCGCAAGCCCATGCCATGCTCGATATTTCCTGGAAGCACGACCTTCGCGCCTATTTTGAACTGTGGAATCGTGCAAACTCTGCCTCTGAATGGTATTTTTTGGGAAACATTCGAATCAAGTATCCAAGTAGCCTTTGTTTTCCCATCCGCATCGACGCCAACGGCCAGACACAGCTGGCTATTCGCAGTGTTTCCAAGGACATCCAGATTACGTCGCCAGATGAAACCTCCACCACTAGCAACGACATAACCGCAACTCAAGCACCTGTCGACGACAGGCCAACTGTTGCTCCGAAAAAAAATGATAATGCTACTGATGTTGATGATGACGGTGGGGATGATTATGATGATGCCGATGCCCATCCTGCCCCTGCTGCAAAACTCCCGGCCGGCAATCCTATTGACGACGGGAATCATCCCTTGTTATTCGAAATGGAATTGGAAAACGATGACCCAGGAAACCCGTATCGTGCCAGCCAGCACCGCTACCACCGTGACCCGCACTTTGACAAGGCAGGCGCGTCTGGCGTGGTGTCCAACTAGGACATGACGCGCTGGAAGGAGGAGGTGTTCATTTACACTCCGCCTCCACCATGCTCCTGTCCAATTCAGAGTAGAGTCGCGCGAGGAAACGATACACTTTCGGTTCCAACTGGAAACATGACCCAAACAGAACATTTTCATTCAATAAATCATTGCACTCAGGAGCAAATGAGAATAGCAAATTCGGTCGAGCAGACCCGAAAGGACGTGTGCCGAAATTTCTTCCGCCATCGAATGAAATGGCGCCAACATGCGTCGGATCTCCGGAGTCCGCGCGATTTTATCAAAGCAACGCGAGCAAATAGATCGGCGTCGGCAGCACCACACAAGATGCCGAGCATGACGGCGCCGAGAGGGAGTCTCGTTCGGTGAGAATGCGTGGGTGTATAATTCGGACGTGACCACATTTTGTCGTTCGGTTTGCCGACAAGTTCTGTTAGTTTGTTTTTTTTTCAAAATTCCGAGCGCATTTTCGAAATCCGAATGGAATCTTCTTTTCGCGTGCGCATTTCGGTTCGGCGTCTTTTTAAAATCTCGAATGTCTTTTCCAAAATCTCAAAGTCTTTTTCAGAATCCCAAACCTCTTTTCCAAAGTCTCGAACGTCTTTTCCAAAATCCCGAATATCTTTTTAAAATTTCAAACCTCTTTTCCAAAATCTCGAACGCCTTTTCCAAAGTCTCGAACGTCTTTTCCAAAATCCCGAATATCTTTTTAAAATTTCAAACCTCTTTTCCAAAATTTCAAATTTTTTTTCCAAAATCTTGAACGCCTTTTCCAAAGTCTCGAACGTCTTTTCCAAAATCCCGAATATCTTTTTAAAATTTTAAACCTTTTTTCCAAAATTTCAATTTTTTTTTCCAAAATCTTGAACGCCTTTTCCAAAGTCTCGAACGTCTTTTCCAAAATCCCGAATATCTTTTTAAAATTTCAAACCTTTTTTCCAAAATTTCAACTCGAACGCCTTTTTCAAAATCTAGAACGTCTTTTCCAAAATCCCGAATATCTTTTTAAAATTTTAAACCTTTTTTCCAAAATTTCAACTCGAACGTCTTTTTCAAAATCTAAAACGTCTTTGGCATGTCGGCGACTCGGATGATTCGCCAATCGTCGGTCGACTTTGAGCGTACCGAACCACCATGAATAGAACTATGGAGACCGCATTGCCTGCAAGTCAATTGTAGAAAGTTCTTACTAAATTAACTGTTTTAATGGACAGCTGGAGCGACGAAACCTTCCAATCCTTTCCGCATCTTCTTTTGTTGTCCAAACATCGCCCGTTGTTTTCCACTCGTGTATTGACCATGTTATTGGCCTCTTTGATCGAAAAACTTGGCAAACCGGTGCTGCAAGCGTTGGATGACGCAGACTTGTCAGTCCTTGAACGCATTGTGTGATTTGTCGTTGGATTGACCATGACCTTTACTCTGCAAACGGCGGATACCAAATTATCATCCTTTTACATGAGAAGGTTGGAGAGTGTATTTGAAGCCAGTTTTGTTCAAATCCACGCAGAAAATGAGTTGAAAATCTGCTGTCCTCTCGTCAAGTTTGTCCCTGCAGCCTTGGCACTTGGCTCGACCGACTTGCTACTAGTCCACGTGGAAGTCATACTACCAGCACCACTGCAACTGGAATTTGCACCGGCTGGAAACCAGATCGACAAGGTCGCTGTGTTCAACCAATTCGTTTCGTCGCATGCTTTCCCTGTGCTTGATTTTCTGACTGCCGTCAATCTGGAAGCGAAGACATACGAACTAGCCGACAATCTGGAAGCGAAGACATACGAACTAGCCGACAAGCAGCGGCTTGAGTCGGTTACATTGGATCCATACCGCCAGTACGTCACTCTGGGTGGGATCACCTATGTGGCACCAAAGTTTGAGCCCTCCGCCACGGTGCTTTACTTTACTGCGCAACATAATCGGCGCATCATCTTATCGTGCCGTTATTATTCTCTCTCCAAAACCTTTCTGTTCCACATCAAGTGGCACCGCGAGGCTATTTTTTCTGTCAAATCACTCTTCACCGGTTGCCCAATAAAAATCGTACGAATTCAAAGAATGAGGGTTGGATGCTGTGGCTGGAAGCCGAACCAATCGTCCGATTTTTTTTACGTTACATGAAAGACTTGGACTCGTTTGGAGACACCGAGAATGATAAAAGCATCGATTTCGGCGTCGGCGCCGAGCAGCAATTGCAGACTTTGCCGATAGCGTGCGATTTGCGGTCGCCACTCGTCATTCATACATGATTGTAAGTTGACAACAATGTTTCCATCGCCACCTGGACTCTGGTATCGCACATGACGCAGAAAAGACTCGGCTGGAATTTGATTCACTTGCGATGCAGCGCGTTCCAATTCATCGGCCATGAGCCACCATTTGGGTGGCAGTCGTGGTGGTTTGGTCTTGCCCTTGTTCTGCTTGCCTTTCGATTTGTGGGAAAAACCAGTGCTCGATTCATCTGCCAGGATGTTTTGAATGAACCCGGTCCGAATATACTTCATCTCCAAAATACACACTCGTTGCGGCTGGCTTTTGCATGTCAGCAACAAATCCAAGCGTTCGACTCTGGTGCACTTGCCAGCGTCCAAAGCGGAGGTCAGTGTAAATTCGTTGTGGATGACAATGTCATCGGCCACGTCACAGTGCATAATGGACGTCAAAAATAAGAATTTAAACGCGGTTTCATGGATGCCGCTCGAGGTGCTGACCAAATCGCAGCCGCTGGCGTGATTCAAAACCCTTGTGCAGTATTCCTGAGATTTTTGGATCAAATCCGACCATGGCGAAATTGTCAATGGCATGTCGTCGTCATCGTCGTCGCTGATTGTCAAACAAGGAATATCACGGTGAAGATTGTTCAGGGTGGAGGACAGAGAAAGGGAAGCGAAAGACTGGTCGAGGTCGGCATCACCTTGGGTTGGTGTGCGATCTGGCACAACGTTTTCGACACGGCCGTGGCCTTCGCCATTCATCTGTCGGCACGCGTCAAGCGGCAAGACCAACAGACTGGCGAGATCGTTGTGCGTCGCCCTACGACTGTACCTGAGAATGAACCAGAAAAATTTACCCAAAACAAAACACGATTTCAGGTGATGGCGACGATCAATGTGCGCATCTGTGTGCATTTGTGTGTGTGTGTGTATTCGAACAATCATCCATTTCATGAACAATGGACAATGCGATTCGATTGAGCGGCCATGGTTCTAACAAATTCATCAAATTTGTCTTCCGCACTCAATGGTAGAATCGTAGGATTGTCATCCATGATCGTTTCACTTGATTTTGAAACGCCAAAAGAGTCGCCGTCTGTCGACATGGACACTGGCGCCGGATTTGAGTCGGCAACACTAGAAAGGCCGACGACGGCATGATCGAATCCTGATGTCGTTCGCTCTTTTGGGGTGGATTCGCACAAAATAACCGGCAGTGAAGGATCGGTAAATATATGCACTCGTCCTGTGCCCATCATCGAAGGTCTCTGTCCCACAAACACATTTTGAATGACGCCATTCAAATCGTCCACCTCGGCGTTGACGGCGGCACCGTACAAAACCGTTCTGGCATCTTCAAAGGCGGCTCGATCGCAAAAACCGCGCTTCTTTGCCAATCCCGATCGACTCAGAGGAAGCATCATTCCAGAAAAAGTCATATTGTCAGCAATGAGTTGCAAATGCCTGGGCGAAACGAACATGCTACCATCCCCAAATATCTTGGAGGCCTCGTAACACCAAGCCGTGTTGGCTGCCTCCCAATTGAGTATCTCTCCAAATTCAGTGACGGCGTTGCTGACGGTAAACTCACTGTGAACGGCGGGATGTGCCAAAATGTGTTCCATCGCCGTTCCGTCCGTTTCCAAAACCCAACATTCTCTCGGCGTTTTGAACTTGGCATGGGCTACCGCGGGCGACAAAATGTTACACGCCCGAATGCCGTCAATGCCACGCAATAACAACTTTTTCGAGAGTTCCACTCGAATCAAGTCCTGCATGTAGAACGAGTGGTAGTACCAAGCGTAATAAAAATGCCAATCGTCGGCAGAAACAGGTGCATGTTCCTCGCTGGGCAAGAGTGCCGTTTCTTGGCACAGGGACGACCAAGGCGCAAGTTTGAGCTTGCATTGGTCATCTTCTCCTCGTACTACTACAACGCCATGCGGACGGGTCACTTGGAACCAAAGGATGGAGTCCGTCAAGCATTTGACGTGGTGAATGGCAGGCGCGGTCAAACTCCCATCGCTGTCCACGCCATCCTCCTCTGCCACACCGGCGGTGAGATTTTGCAAAATGTCAATGATCTGTTCCGACTTCAAAGCACCTTGTCGTCTGGAGTAGGAAACATCGTAAATCATCAGACTGAACGGTTGACGTCGAGGGCACATGCTGCCGTAGTCCCTATAGGTTTCGTAAATGTGGCGACCCACCAACTGAAAGTGACGATGCCCGGGCAGAATTTGATGATCCAGTCCCAAACTGGCTGGCACGGAAGACGTGGTGGCCATTGTAGTTTCCAAACACAAGGATTGCCATTGGGCCATGTCAATCCACATGATCGTGTGATCTTCAATGACTTGGAACAAATAGATGGAGTTGATCGATTGGGCCACGAGAGTAGCCTGTTCCATGTTTTGGACCCAGCTTGGCAACAGCGGAATAATCATCGAGGGTGTTTGCATGCGATTGTGCGGTTTGACATCAATCAATTCCTTACAACGAGGGACATCGTCGCACATTTGGAGCGTTTGAGAGGGCGAGCCAGTCACATTCCAGGTTTTCATATTGGATTGAACCGCAGGTTCGCCAATGGACTGGGCCGCCAACACGCCCAGCATTTCTCCGCACTCGACGAAGGACTGATGGAAGCGCTCGAGGATCTCCTTGCAACATCGCACCCACTGTGCAAGACTGGCGAGCCGAAAGGGGTATTTCGTAGAGTGGAATCGAAAGTGCTGGAGCATACCCAAGAGGGCAATGCTGGGATTGGCCAAGGGGCCGGCGGTAAAATCCAATTCCTCGCACAATTCCTCGATGCCCTGTGAGAATTGTTCAAAGGTAATGTATTTTCGCCTGCTGGAATTGGGCGTGTGCTTTAACTTTTCCGCTCGCAAATGTCCCTGCAACCAAAAACGGGAGTGTCTCTGCAATAGTCGAGGAACATGTACGGTCCACACGTATACGAGTCCGTTTTGATGGATATCCTCCTCAGACGCCGTGTTTCCGTAGTTGCCAGTCATAAAAGACAGACTGCGTCGGTACAGGGGGATCATGCGTTTCAACTCGAGTTGGCGCTGGCGTTGTGGCGCATTTTTGTGGGGAGCACTGTGTCCAGCACCGCCCAAGTAATCTCGAATCTCCATAAAAATATCACTCGACACGTGCTGACGCTCCAATTGGGAACTTTCCAAACCGTCCCCGGAGTAAATATACTGCAAAATGCGATTCTCCGCATCAACTACCAATCTGGAAAAGGTCGACGAAGTACTGCAAGTGCAGCAGATGATGCGTCGGGTCAAATAACCACCTTCGTGCGTTTCCGTGGCCGTTTTAACCAATCCGCCTCGCACGCCGCGCACGTGATTCTCAACATCTTTCGGCGTGAGACCACTGACAATCGGTCTTACAATGTGACCTCTCGCCTCCAAACTCATGTCGCCGTGCTGTTTCGAGTAGCACATGCGATCGGAACTGGAGAGGAATTTGTCTCCGACCATTTGCTCATTGTCCATTTGCGGACCCATGGTGCCAGACAACTGAGTAAAGTTTTCCTTGTTGCCCTTGGCGCCCGAGACGATCATATTCAGACATTCATTATTGGCAATTTGGGCTATTTTGGCGGACATTAATTTTTGAACGTTTTTGAACTGTGCCCTAGAGAGTCTTAGAGTGGAGTACAAAAAGTAGCGGTAGGCATCGATGCGCTCTCTCGGATGCAAGAGCATTACCTCGTGTTGTTGTTGTTGTTGTTGTTGTTGTTGTTGTCGTTGTTGTTGTCGTCGCCCAATCATTGTTAGAGTCCCGGTTGCGGAAGGAGCACCGCCGGCGCCACCACCACCACCACCACCACCACCACCACCACCATCGACACCAGCATCATCATCGTCATGACCGTGAAGCCGTGTTTGATTCTCATTCAAGCACTCGACAATATCATGAATCACATCATTGTATCGATGCGAGAGTTCTGTAATTTTTTGTTGGAGAGACATCCAGGGATTCTTGGTCTCCAAATCCATACGAATTCGATCCAAGTGCCGACCGAGTTGCAATTCCACTTCAAGTTCATGGTGCCTCTCGAGAATGGATGTGGGCATGGCGTATTTCATATCATCGCCAACACCGGGCATTAGATCATCGAGAGATATTGTAAAACCTCTCATGCTCAAATATCCGTAGGCCAAACGTTTGGTTTCGCTCAGGAATTGAATAGACGCCTCATGATTGCAGTCCTTCCAAATCGCTTGTATGATGCTGTTGGGTTTGGAACCAATCGTTTCCTTGCACAATCTACCACAAACCAGTTCTCCATTTTGGATGACGACTTGCCGCTCCAATGGATCCATCATGGGGCACTCGTTTTCCGTGGCGTCCAAAATCCACAAGGATTCGTCTTCCAGAGACATTTCGCACACAGTCGTCCTTGTCGTCGTCATACTCGCCTGCGCGTCGGAATTTTCATTCTTGCGCATTTCCATTTCGGTCGACAAGTCCCGCACCGATTTGTTATAGTGCAGACCGGGAGGCAATACCAAATTGAACAATTGATTGCTCGTCCATCGCTCCTCACGCACGCACTCCAGTTTGCCCGATTGAATCGATTTCTTTTCAATGACCAACGCCGGATCGGGCAGTCGGACGTCCTGCGCCGGCACGTAAATCCACGCCAACAAGTGAGGATTGGCCTTAAAGGCCTTTTGTAAAAATATTTCATTTTCCTCCTTGAGTGACTTGTCAAAGGGCTCATTGAGTAGCAAAAAGATGAGTTCAGCCACGTAGTCACTGAGATAGTTGGTGCTTTGTTGCGTGAGTTTGGAAGGCACCCACGGACGATCCGTCCATCCACAGGCTTCCATGGTTTGCGTCAAATGCGATCCGATTTTGAACCTCGGATCATACACCCATTCGAGCGTGTGCAATAGGTATTCCGCTTGAGATTGTGTCAGAAGAACGTCTTTACTGGTAAAGAGAAAGGAACCCGAGAGTACTTCTTGAATGGCAGCAAAGATGGCCTTGTGCGACTGAACGCTGACCACGTGATGTCGTGCACCAAATAAATGTTTGACTTCGGCCATTCCCATCAGCGTCCGCATCCATCGTTGCACCATTTCGTCGCCGTCGGAATCGGCCGCCCATCCCTCGCACCCCTCGGCGGGTATTTTGAACATTTTGACTCCAGATGGCATCACGTTCGTATTTTGTCCCAATTCACTTTGACGATGCAATGAGGGTTGGCGATCGAAGGTGGCGTAGTCACTGTCGTTAATCGGCCGTTCGATGACGTCGCCACAGCGCAGGAAAATTTCGCTCTGGTCCACACGAGATTCACCGTCTTTGACAGGTGCCAGTGGCATCAGTCGACCGTCATTGTAAATAATCGTTCTGGCGCCCTGCAGGTGATTGGGTCCTCGAGCAACTCGTTCGCGACACTCTACAATGTTTCGAGAATGGACTCTCTGGGGGAAGGTCAATTCTAGAGCGACTTCGGCGGAGATGCCGACAGTGTCCACGGTGGCCTCGTTGCGCGTGCTGATCACTTGCCTTGCCGTCCAATTGACACGCTTACTCGTTACATTTTGACGCAGTTGATTGTGATCCTTCTTGCCAAACTGAGATCCAATGCTGACTGGGACTTTTTTGCCGTAAGTGTTACCGGGATTACACGGGACTCTCAACTGCGGGCACTCCAATGCCGCATTTGACGTGTACCGGTTGGAGATCTCGTTGTCGTCCTTGGCCTGCAAATCGTCATCAATGGACGATGACTGGTTGTGGGTCTTGTTTGGCGTATTTCTACTGGTTCGTCCTCGCTTCTTCTTGTTCTTCTTGGAGGTATTCGTTTCGTCGATCGCGGACGAGTGTTGATGTTGTTGTTGTTGTTGTTGTTGTTGTTGACCAATCGATTTGATCAGTAGAGGACCCTGCATTCCTATATCTTGTCCGGACTTCCGTTGCTGCTCCACCGTGTCGATGAATTTCATGAGCTTTTGATGGGCCGTCATTTGCGAGGGACGCTTTCCCGAACCAATTTGTTTGCCCAGACCGCGAGCGTTCTGTTTGCCGGAATTGTGGCCGGCCATTGGTTTAGTCGCCGCACTAGAGTACACAAAGCCTTTGATTGCCGACTGTAAAATGCTCATGAGATCGAGGAGTTCCGAGGGGTATTCGGCAAGTCCCAGACAATCAGAGGAAAACCAAGCCTGCCTGGATATATTTTGCCAGCGCGATTCCCAGGCATTCCAAATGTTATTGTTCGCTACGATAATCCTTTCCAACCTTCCCGTTAGGTCGTTGAGGCTGTGATTCCGGGATCCGGTACTTTCGCGTATAAAGGGTCTCACGAGCAACGGGGGAATTTCAAACACCGTGTACACCAACCAACTCGGGTGGGCGTGGTAGGGGTCGCAACCAAAAATCAACAAGTCGTCGTAGGGCATGAGACGGAAGATGTCTAGGGCATCCTTGGCCAAAAAATGTCTTTTAGCCAGGTACTTGCGATGTTCAGGTGACATGACCATGACCTGTCGTCGGTATCGATGACTCAACACCTCCAGTTCTGGCAGTTCCGCGTGCGTGGCCACGTCCCAATCTCTGTAGAGTGCATTACGACGCGTTTGGTTCACATTTGCTTCTTGAAAAATGGTGGCGGCGTCTTTCTCATCGGCAACATCATTCTCATCCCGATCCTTAGCGTGAGAATCGGCGTTGGCATGGTTGGGAGTGCGAGTTTTGGAGTTGCTATCGTTGTTTTGGAGATGTAGGGGGTTTTGAAATCCAAGCAAGTGCGCGTTCGCGGCCAACTCTGCTTCTAGTTGCTCGAACTTTTGCTGACATTCTTCGGTTGGCATCCACTGGCCTTCAATACTATTCCATTGAATCATAATGGTTTCGAGTTCATTTTGTACGGCCGTCGAACTCGATGCATCCTGCAAGGCCTTCTTGTCCGTCTTGGATTTTTTCAGATTGGCGTCCGTTGCATTCTTTTGCGCCTCGAGACTCATCTGATATCTCGTTTGCGCCAGCAGCATCTTCATACCGGCATCCTTGGTATGATGTGTATAAACGCCATAGGTGGGTTGTGGCATGTGGCAGTGTTCACAAGTGAGATTGTTGGGGTTTTGAGTGTGATAATAATTCAGGGCGGCTTGAAACATGGGCTTGACGACCTCCGAGCGATTGTTGCCCATTTTGGAACCGCTCGATAAGGATCGAGAGAGTTCGATGGTTTGATGAAATGCATGTCCAGGCGGAGGTGGTTTGCGTTTCAACCTGGAACAAAAGTAGCATGTCATTGTTAAAATGTCACGAATGCGATCGATAAAAGTCAAATGATAGACGGGTAGGGCCATTTTGACGGGCACGCGATGCCCCGGACAATGATCGCCTTCGTTGCGGCAAGTGCTGCAAAGTTGGTGCCAATCGCAAACGCCAAACAATGGATCATCCAGATTCTCGGTTTGTTTTTCGCTCTTTGTGACCTTGTACTTTCTGGAAAACGTTTCGCCCTTGACCAAACGCATCAACTCGTCACATGTCACCGATTGGCCGATGGGCGACTTGGAAAAGGTCGCCTCATTGTCGGGATGATGCAGGCGGAAGGGTTGATCAAAACGGGTTTTGGAATCGGCATCCGGCAACAGGGATGAAGCAAGTCCCGAGCGCCAATCGTGTTCCGGTCGGAAAAAGTGTACAAATTCCTGTTTCTGAGTGAACAGGGCCGGACGTTGCCGGAAGATGCGGCCACAATCGTCTTTCGAAGGATGAATCGGTCGAATTTGATGAAAGAAACGAGATGTTTTTCGAATGTAAATTCGGCGTTTGGAACGGGTGGGCGCGGAATCATCGACTTGCATGGCGTCCGGATTCGGTCTGGCATCATCGTCATCGACGCTATTGCTGCGTCGCATGGCTTTAAAATCCAAGTGACGAAAGTGGGGATTTTCTTCGGCATCCGCTTCATCTGGCAATGCATAGTGACCAAATTCCCTGACGCCGGATCGGAACACATCCTGTGGACTCAGCAAACCGGCAGAAAGACTGGCAATGGGGATGGTGGCCTTGGAGTACAAACCAGTGTAGAAGGACAAGTTTGATCGGCGAGCGTCATCGGGTCTCAATGGATTGTTCGAATGCAGGGTCTTGCCACGAAACGAAACACTGGGTTCGTTTTGAAGAAAGTGCCTCAATGCCGCTGACATTTTCGAAGCGAGGGCGAACCACACTCCACGGAGGACAAGATTTTCACAAGTGAACGCCTTTTGCGGTTCTTCAGCCTTTTGCAAAACAAAGGATTTTCGGAAAAATAACAAAAAAACCAAGAATGATGTCACGTGTTGTTTTTGAAAACCACGGTGGACCACAATCGCACGGATTGGATTTTTTAAAAGGACTTTGATCACCTCGTTTTTTCAAAAATCAAGAGTCAAAATTGTGTGCCCGCGCGTGTGTTTTGCTCACTCGACTCGCCTCCTCCGTATTCCAGTCGGGACATGTTTTTTGAATACGCGCGTGTTTCAAAGCAAAAATCATTATTCTTGGCTCGTTTACATTTTCAATTGGGTATTACGCGCAGCGCAGGCAAAGGGCGGCCGGGTTTCATGCACGGTCGATCGAGCGCCACCAGACAAAACTGGGGCACCAAACGATAAAAGTAGAATGGTTCCATTTTGGGCATCAAAACCTTGTAAAAGTAATCGTGGCTCGATCGGTAACTCGACAAGTGTATCTCGTGAGTGGAATAGGAAACGAAAAAGTAACCTCGCACATTGTAAGGCGGATCCTGGTATATGACTGCGCCGATTTGAATTTGATCATAGTAGGGACGACTGATACTTCCAATGGCCATGGCATCTTCGCTGCCGCGCACCTTGAATTCACCGCAAAATACGTCGACTTGATTGGTGTATATATTCCAGATGAACATGAGGATATCCACTGAGCCGCCAATCCACATGTGCTTGGACCAGATGCGAATGCCGGTCTGCCGGAACCAGATCTGATACTGTCCGCTGACGTGAGGCAGTGGACAATAATCTTCCCCATCGTCCAACGGGTAACGGAATATGGCCGGAAACGCTGGGTCGATGCAATTGGGAGGCAAGTAATCTTCGGTTTTAGGAATCATCGTATCATCAGATTGTGCGTCCGACTCGATAATTCTCTGCAAGTGATCGCAATAGTGAGTAGGACAAAACTCGGACGCCGAATTGTCGCCTCCAGGGGCCGTCTGCGTGAACTTTTGCTTTACGTGGAACAGGGATAGGGCAGCCACTAGAGGTTCACATGCCGTGCCCTTGTCCATGCTCGCCGTAGTGACAAATGGCGGCTTCCTGTCTGCCCAAAGGATTTCTTCCAGAAATGAATCGGGTGATTTGTCCGGGTGGTGACCGGCGATGACCGATGCCTGTGTTGCAGAAATTAGAGGCAATATAAAAACGGAGTTCGTTGGATCAATTTTCCCGCTGCGGATCAAATGCCACAAGTCGGTTCTCTGTGGTTCCTCCTGATACAAGTTGATTTCCTCCTCGGTCAAATAGCCGGTGGCCAAAATTTCCAAAACAAACTGATACAGGCGCAGGTTGTTTTCTGGCACAACATTGTCAATAATCGAGGGATCGTGTCTCATGATGGTTTGGATAATGTTGGTAAAGTGATTGTTGTAGTCGTCCGATCGGAGGTAGAGTTCGTAGCGCCGCACGAATGGTATCTTCATGTGCATTTCCGAGTAGGGTTTTGGCAGGGCCGAAGTGCCCAACAGGTAATTATTGGTAAGCCAATTGTATTTGGACGGGATATTGGTAGAATCATTGGCTGCCATGTTCAAAGTTGGCAGTAGTGAGGTCAATGGTGGCAGCTGCAGTAGTGGTGGTGGTGGTTCGCGAATGCTTCGCGCCCTATGGTCGTCTGATGGACGATGAGGGCAGTGTTCGCTCTGGATTTGATCCAAAATGGACGAGAATGTTGTTTTGAAATAATTCGAGTCACCAGTATCGACGGCAGAGGGGACACTGAGCGCGGGTTGGTCAACGGCGGCGGGTGCGAGAGGGCGCTGCAATTCGCCAGAGAAACCCTGCTGGGGTGATGGTCCGATGCTGCATTGAAATTCTTGAGAGGCGAACCATTCGGCTGAGCCACCCGATTCTGCCGCGCGGCTCTTTTTTGAAATATTCGGCTCTTTTTTTTGGGGTTTGAAAAATTCGGGGTACAACGTAGAGTGCTGTCGTTTTTGGATCTGAGTACTTCCAATGTCGTCAGAAACATGAGTTTCGCGGTCGGCCTGCGACTGCCAGCGTTGCCTCGTCCAAGCAGCCTTGGGCAGATCGTATTTTTTATTCATAAACAGGGAAACGGTGGTGGGAGGAGGCCATGATACGCCTTGAATATCCAAAGTCATGGCGAACGTTAACGAGCCAATTGATTTTATAAAATCCCTCAACTCAACCAAAACCAGGCGTGCGGTTGAAATTTTTCGATCCGAACCATCCACTCGGCAATAAAAACCTCCAAACACAAAATGGGTTTGGAACATTGTGAAAACTGCCTCTCCTGGCGGATTGTGGGAGCGATGCGAGGTGAATTCAAAGTGTCAATACCGGGCCTGTTACGATTAAACACATACTTCCACCGTTTGCGTACCGTTTGGGCGGCTATTTGAATCAATTCATGGGAAAAGGTCACCGGTTGACAAATGGCAGCCGCCAAAATCTGCAAGGTCAGTTCCTCCAAAATTTCCGTCTCCGAAACACCTCGATGTAGGAGACGGGTGAGAACGGGCCGAGCGGCCGACAATTGCTTCAAGTTGGGCAGCTGGGTGATTTGCCGGACCAAATCCTGAATCGTGTCCTTCCAAAGAGGCCGAACGATCATGGATGGCAATTCGGACTTTTTCGCCCGATGTTGTTTCCAAGTGGCTTCCAACATTAACAAGGCCTCGAACAAATTGCGCTTGCTTTCACTTGCGATTCGGTCGATCGTCCTGTCGTCAATGTCGATCGATTCTGTACGACTGATTCGACTCAATATGACACTAATCTCATCGTACGAGGGCCTGGCAATTCGAAATACCATGCAGTGGCTTCGCAAAGCCTCAATCATGCGGGTTAGACTCGTGGTGCAGAACAAAAATCGACAGGTGCGCGAGTGTTTTTCAATAATTTGACGCAAAGCACCCTGGGCTTGTTCGCTCAACAAGTGTGCTTGATGAATGACAATCATTTTGAAACATCTTGGCGGCAGCGGTTCGTTCGTTTCTTGAGATTGCGAAACTGAAGACGATGGTTGTGATGGTGGTGGCGGTGGCGGTGCCACAGCTTGCTGCGCAATCTGTTCAATCAATTCCCTGACGAAATGGTGGTCTCGATATACATTGAAGGACAAATCGATCTCGACGTGGCAACTGCTTTCAAGAAAGTGACATTCCTCCGCACGACCGTCTTGTTGTTGGTGATGATTCGATGGTATGGACAAGGAGACGTTTCGGATCTGGAAATAGAACAAACCGTGGCCGCACGTCAGAGAAGCACGGACAACACACATTTCGAACCGGTCCTGTCCCAACATCATGCTACATTCGCACGTCATTGAAACATGGGACAGACGCACGTACCTCGAGGCAGGAGGCGCCGTAGATTTCCTGCAGCAAACCCAAAACGCGCGTCATTTTGCCGGACCCGCGTAGGCCGGCGAAAATGCAGTGTGGAAATTCCCCGAGCACATTTGCTTGACACTTTATCGTCGTTGTTGTCGCATAAAGACAAGGAACGGTGAGCGCGTGTCTTTCCGACGTGCAAAATCAAGGGCAACAAATTCATTTTAAAACGTACCATTGCCTTCAGACACTGCGCCTGTTCTCTGTGGTAATCGAGTTCGTCGAGATTTTTGGGTCTGTACTTGTCAATCAGCAACATGAGCGGAACGACTGGCACGCGTCGTCGAAATTCCACGGAACGGCCTCTGTTCTGCCCGGCTCGAAAAAAGGCGCCCAAAAATCGGCGACACGCGACCCATGTTGAGGACTGTCGGATTTACCAGTCTTGATTCTCTTGTTCGCATTGTCGGCGTTCAGGGTCACCCCATTTTCTTCCCAGCCTGGCAACAGTGATCTTTTTCGCTTTTCAGAACCGTTGAGAGTGCGGTTGATTCCATTCTTCGAGAAAAAAAGTCGCCTCGAAAAATTCAATATTTCGTTCACTTTTTTGCGCGCCCAAAACTCCTCAAAATCCATCTCTTTCAGTCTCTCGCATTCCTTTTCTTTTTTATTTAACCTTAAGCTCATTTTCAAATACATCTTCCGAATAGATCTCTTCCAAATTTGATTTCAACGGGCTCCATCCCAATCTGTAATGTTTCAAAAAATCCTAACATTTTGGCAAATATCCAATATCCAACCGATATAAGATGGCAAGATTCCCACTTTC
>Ga0182013_10004255_pt1 | contig 17307 bp, 17 predicted proteins | sample 612S2MmetaG_FD_120487 | JGI IMG/M metagenome (GOLD analysis project Ga0182013, IMG submission 120487) | Permafrost microbial communities from Stordalen Mire, Sweden - 612S2M metaG | ecosystem: Environmental > Terrestrial > Soil > Wetlands > Permafrost | place: Sweden: Stordalen | collected...
ACGCTGCCCGCGCGCATCGACACCAATCCCAAGAACGCCGACGCGCTACGCGTGCTGCTGGTAACTGGCGGCCATGACCACGAATCGTCTTTCTACGGCGTCTTCGAAGGCCATCGCGACCTGCGCGTGAACGTCGACCCTCATCCCGTGGCCTTCCGCAACGACTTGCGCAAGAGCTACGACGTGCTGGTGCTGTACGACACCATCCAGGCGGACCAGTTGCCGGAGAAGCATCGCCAGAACTTGCGGGACTTCGTCGAATCCGGCAAGGGGATCGTGGTGCTCCATCACGCCATCGCCGATTTCCAGTCGTGGGAGTGGTGGTGGAAGGAGGTGGTCGGCGGACGGTATATCCTGAATGCCGAGCCCGGGTACCCGGCATCGAAATACCTGCACGACGTGGACCTGGTGGTGACGCCGAAAACGGACCATCCGATTGTGAAGGGACTGCCGGCGATGCGGCTCTTCGATGAGACGTATCACTACGTGTGGCATCGCGAAGACGTGCAGGTGCTACTGACGGTAAGCCATCCGACATCGGACGCCGACATCGCCTGGGTGAGCCCTTATGCGAAATCGCGGGTTGTCTACATCCAGCCGGGCCACGGCCGCGAGACCCAGGAGTCGCCATGGTACCGGCAACTTGTGCACAACGCTATCGCATGGGCGGGCGGCCGTTGATTGCCTGATGAGCTCGCGGGGCTCCTAAGACTCGTCTCTTTAGCTTCCCCCGGCGCAAGCCCGGCGGCGGGCGACGGGACGGTCAATGCTCAGACACCCGTTCAGAGCTTCAAGTGCTCTTGTGCGGTCAGCAAGCCGCGCCGGACGCATTGTCTGCTGTGGGGTGCCAAGTTGAGTGCGGCCGGAGCGCGAGTGTACCAGGTGAATCCGCGACCGCAAAACGGCTGCTCGAGAATTGACGGACGACAATTGCTGCACCTGGTGGAACCGCTGTGCGCGGCGCGCCTGAACTGTGATTCTCGCTACCAGCATCAAGATGAGAGCCTCTGTCGTAAGTAGCCAAATCATGCGATACCAAACCGTCCCATATATAGCTACTATCCGACATTAGGGCGGCAACGGACAAGAACCAGGACTACCGTCGGCGTACCAACCAAGTGGCAGTACCTACCCTTTTGGTACCGCCCGGTTTGCGCCCCAGATTTTGCCTCCCTCGACGCCGAGCCAGACGGATCGTCGCCAATAGAACCCCAACAAAAGATGGGGTTTCCTTCCATTGACCTTGGGCCTAGACGGGGCGTGGGTGAAGTCTGGAGTCAGGTCGACAAAGGCCCACTTGCAGGGGGCTTATCGGAAACTGCGCGATTTTTGCCTTACCGCGCGGAGTTGTTGCAGTGCGGTGACGGGCGGTGAAGCCCCTGGGTTGCCGGGCCTCTATTTTTGCGCCGGGACGCGCTTCGCCATTAGGGCCCAGAGAACAATTCTGCCCTCATGTTCGCGACCGTGCTCGTCCCTGAGATAGATGTGACCGCCGGGCACTTGCGCGACCTGAACGGTGGCCCCTTTTGTGATCGAAAGAGGACGAAAGGGATTCCTGATTTCAACTGCTCTTACAATGCAATCGGGATCGTAGCTGTCAATAACGCCAAAATGGCGGAGGAAACCACGGGTTTCGACCGCCACAACCTTCGCGTTGTGCCAGTGCCGTAGGGAAGGTCCCGGAAACAGAAGGACGGCGAAAGCGGTCACCACAACTGCGGTACTAGCGTATAGCCACCACTTCACGCACAACATGCTACCAGTCGGCGCACGACGGCAGGTAGGTGGGATTTTGTTCGACGTGGATGAGCGGAGGGCACTACCGTCCGGGTGTCTTGCCCATGAGGCAATCCAGCGCCGCCGCAGTCATCTGATCCACCTTGGAGTACGAGCACGAGCTCCCGAAAACGCCGCGGTACCTCCAATATTTGCCATCCTTGGTCTTGCCGCGAGCATCGACCACTCCACCGTAATCGATACTCTCCGAATATTCGACGGATTGCCAAACCAGAGAATCGTCCGGTGTGCCAAACGACCAGGATGGGCCGTTGCCGCAGACGAGTGCGGATTGGCCCTCCTTGGTCTTGATAATGGTTGCAGTCGAAGTGTAGTCGATATCCTGTCCGGTTTTGACCGTGCGCTCTGGGACAGCGTCCAGCGTACACGCGGCAAACGGGTGGGCTGGCTCAAGAACGATCCGTACTCCTACCGCATTTTCCGTCCGCATGAAGTGACTCTGGTACCCCGTCTTGCGAACTACCACAGCGGGTGTTGTCGTTACGAATTCGAAGCGGCCCTCCACACTCGTCAAGTGGCCGGTGCGGCTACCGCCGTGATCGATTCGGGCACCCTGTACAGGCTTACCGCTGGCGCCGACGACAACGCCGGAGATCATCCGTGGTTGAAGGGCGCTCTGTGCCAGCAAGCCCGTTGCCAAGAAAATCAATCCGAATGTGTAGCGCATCGAAGACCAGCATAGGCCCGCTCTTAGCGGACTGCAACTCCGGGCCGTTGACCCCTCGTTGTGGGCATCTCGACAAAAGACGGCGATATCGTCAGGTTGCCTCGCGCCGAGTAGCCGTGATCAGCTTTCTCCGACACCGCCTATCAGGCGGCCGTCAACTTCGTCACGCGCAGCCTCTTACGGTTTCGTTCCGCATGCCACAGATCATACTGAAGCTGCTGATTCAGCCAACTCTCGGCGCTGGTGCGGAAGGCAATGGATAAACGCACGGCCATCTCCGGGCTGATGCCTGCACGGCCGTTTAGGATGGCGGATAGCGTTTTGCGGCTCACTCCGAGGCTTCGCGCAGCTTTGGTGACGGTCAAGTTCAGGGGTTCAAGGCACAGCGTCTTGAGAACCTCACCCGGGTGTGGCGGATTGTGCATCCTCATATTCACCTCAATGGTAGTCTTCGTAGTCGACGCGGTTCATATCCCTTTCGGTACATGTGAATGTGACGCGCCAGTTGCCGCTGACCTTAACGGCCCAAATGCCCTTTCTCGCACCGCGGAGTTGGTGCAGATCCAAACCAGGCAGGTCCATGTCCTGGGCAGTCGTCGCGACGTTTAACAGACCTAGGATCAGTCGGAGCCGGTCGGCGTGTTTTGCCTGGATTCCTGACTTGACGCCCGTGGCGAAGAATCGTTCGAGTCCTTTGTGCCGGAATCCGGTGATCGCCACAGCATCAGTGTAACCCATATGGTTACAGTTTGCATGTGGCTTCGCGCTCCGGTGGGGTTGTGATCGGGTTTGGAGCAATAGACGGGGTTGTCGTCCATTAATGGCTCTTGCCCGCTCCATAAATTTGGGTAATGGACGCGAAGCCCACGTATCGGGCACAATGCTCCTTTTGCTCGCCGAACCGTCGGGGAGTCGTTCCATGGGTATCATTGACTTTGCCGGGCGATCTCCTTCACATTCAATGAAGGTGAACCGTAAAATATGAGGAGCGCCAAAAGATTACTTGTCGCAGCATCAGCGTTCTTTTGTATGTGCGTAGCGTTGGCGCAGGCGCCGTTTGTCAAGATCACGTCGCCCAAAAGCGGTATTGTGGTGCGTCCGGGCGAGATTCTCACAGTCGTGGTCGATGCCACGCCCGGTGTCTTCAAGGGGGTAATCGTAACTCCCTTTACCGCTGGTGGATCGGTCTCAGGGCCGCCATACCGAGTCCTGCTCGAGGTGCCGGCCGACATAATGCCTGGTGTTTATCCAGTAGGCGCTATCGGCGTCCCGCCGTCGGGTCTCAAAGGTAAGACGGACAACGACAAGGACCTCGTGAGAGATACAATAGACCTCGACGTTGAGCGGTCCGACAGCCCGAAGATCCTAACAGCAGAGTTGTCGAATCCCTACGATCGCACGGTGGAGGGGTTCCACAAGGTAGGCGAGACCCGCTGGCTTTCCATAATCGGTGTCTTCGCCGACGGCACAAAAGTTGAGCTGCGAAGCTCGAAGCTGACTAGCTACACTGTGCGCCCCAACATCAGTGGTGACAGTGGACGGAGAGGGAGTCGTTACTGCAATCGGTCAAGGGCCAGCAAGAATCACGGTGAAGAACGGTAGCGCGACCATGGTGGTTCCGGTCTCGGTGCCATAGAGTTCGCCGAGCGGGCCGGTTTGCCAATTCGGCACGCGGTTATGGCTGATAGACGGGGTTATCGGAACGTGGGCCGGCCCGGTCCATAACCGAGCGGTAACGCATTAGCTACTCGTACCGCAAGGCCACGACCGGATCCAGACGGGCCGCCTTATTCGCCGGCCAGATGCCGAAGAAGAGGCCGACTGCCACCGAAACCACGACGCCCAGCACCGCGGCCCAGAGAGGCACGCTGGCGGGGATCGAGGTGAAAATCAGCCGGCTGATCAGGGAGATCAGCCAGCCGAAGACGATGCCCGCGATCCCGCCCATGCCGGTGAGCGCCGCCGCTTCGATGAGGAATTGAATGAGGATGTCGGAGCGGCGCGCGCCGATAGCCTTGCGGATGCCGATTTCGAACGTCCGCTCGGTAACTGAAACGAGCATGATGTTCATTACCCCGATGCCGCCGACGAGCAGTCCGATGGAGCTGAGCACCACCATCACCAGGAACGTCACGGCGGTGATCTGGCGGAAGTCATCCACCATCTGTTCGGCGGTGGAGAGCGCGAAATTATCGGGCTTGGTATAGGGTACGTGCCGGTCGATCCGCAGTACGGTGCGGACCTCGTCCATGGCTTCGGGCAGTTTGCCCGCGACGGCCGTTACCACGATGGCAGTTTCGTGGGCGTTGGGATACAGCTTCTGCATGGCGCCATAAGGCAGCAGGACGCGAGTGTCGGTGTCGCCGAAGAACGAGGCTGCCGGCCGGAGCATGGTGCCGATTACCTGAAACTCGTGGCCATTGATCAGGATTTCCTTGCCGATGGGATCGACGTGGGCGAACAGGCCTTTTTCCGCGTCCTGGCCGATTACCGCGACCGGCATGCGATGGCGGCTTTCCTCGTCGGTGAAGAAACGGCCGAGGTGCATGTCCACCTGCCCGCCGCGGGCGTAAGCCTCTTCCACGCCCATGAGGTCGACGTCGTAAAGATCGTTGCCCTTGTAGTGGAGGTTGACCATACCGTTGGCGAACAACATGGAAGAAACGTCTTCCACCGCTTTGCAGCGCTCGCGGATATCGACGGCGTTCTGGTAGGTGAGGTCTTTGCGGGTACGCTCCTCGGGAGTGAGATTGGTGGTGCGCGGCCCCACCGGAAATTTGAAGACGATAATGGAATTCGGCCCGAAGCTGCGCAGAACGCCTGTCACGGTGGCGTCGAAGCCGGTGAGAATCGCCGCCACTCCGATGATGGTGCCCGTCCCGATGATCACACCCAATACCGTGAGGAAGGCGCGAAGTTTGTGGGTGCGGATGGTTTGGAATGCCAGCACCAACCCGTTGAGGAGCGCGAGTCTCGTCATGATTACCGCTCCACCCGCAGCGCTTCGATAGGATCGAGGCGCGACGCCTGGCGGGCGGGATAGATTCCGAAAAACAGCCCCACGGTGCTGGAAAGCCCCACGCCGATCAGAACGGAACTCCACGGCAAGGCCATAGGAACCGAAGTCACGTTCCGAACAATGAACGCCACGCACCATGCCACCGCCACTCCCACCAGCCCTCCCACGCCTGCCAGCACGGCAGACTCGACGAGATACTGATTCAGAATGTCCCGCCGGCGCGCGCCCAACGATTTGCGGATGCCGATCTCGTGCGTGCGTTCGGTGACCACCGCCAGCATGATGTTCATGATGACGATGCCGCCCACAATCATAAAGACCGAGACGATCCCCACCGCCATACCGGCGATGGTCGCCGTCAGCCTCTCCCAAAGGCTGACGATGGTGTCGGAGGCGAAGAGGCTGAAGTTATCGTCCTGCCCGGGGCGCAGATGGCGGTAGGAGCGTAGCAGCACGCGCACTTCGTCCTCGGCTTCTATGAGGTGCTGCTGATCGATGGCTTTGGCGAGGATGCGGATTCCGGTATGGCTGCCATAGGTCTTGAAATAGCTTTCGATGGGGATCATCACGAAATTGTCCTGCGAGTTGCCGAATACGCTGCCCAGCGATTTGGCCACGCCGACCACCTCATAGGGAGTGCCTTCCACGGCGATGGCTTTGCCGACCGGATCGACTCCCTGGAAAAAGCGCGCGCGGATATCGTTGCCGATGAAGACCACGGGCGCGTGGCGGCGAACCTCTTCGTAAGTGATGCCGCGGCCGCTGTCGACCTGAACGTCGTTGATTTGAGGAATGGTATCGGTGATGCCTTGAATGCTGACGGATTCCTGGGACTCGCCCTTATAGGTGACGCGCCCCTGGCGGGATACCATCATGCCGAGATCTTTGAGCATGGTGGCATGCGCCTTGACGAACTCGTACTCGTCGGGCCGGAATTCGGGATTCCGTTTCTGCATTTCGAGGAATTTCTTGGGATCGAAATCGCCGAAGAAAGCCATGCGGACCACGCGGAATCCGTCCGACCCCATATTGGAGACCTTGTCGGCGATATACAGGTTCATGCCGTGGATGAGCGCGGTAACGGCGATCAGGGTGGTAGTGGCAAGAATGATCCCCAGGAGTGTGAGGAAGCTGCGTAACTTATTCTTGCGTAAAGAGTCGAGCGCGATGCGGGCGGCCTCCCAAAAAGAGGCGCTGAGGCGGAATTGAGGAGTTCTGGGCACGAATTGGGTCTGTCAGAAGGACGCACACTGCGGACGGATTGTTCCAGCGCCCAATCATTGGGACGGCAAACGAGGGCGAATGTTAACGCTTGCCGGTAACGGCGTGGCTCCCGACCTCGTAAGAGGCTGCTATTAGTTTGAACTGGAAGAATCGTACGGGCTCAAGAAGAGTACGCGGTCGTAGTCGACAATCGCGACGCGAACGCGCTCAAGCCAGCCGGACCGGCCGAGGAAGTTCCTGCTGAAACTTGCGTCTTGGGCGAAAAAGACGACCGCTGAGAACTCGATTCCGAGCGTCTGAATCGTGACCTCGTGTTGGTACGCCGCAAACGAACCGGCGACGGTCCGGAACTGCTGAAGCCGTCCAGACTCAATATCCAGCCCCAGAATCTCCGCGTACTTACGCTCGAAGATGCAGTTCGCGGCGCCCGTATCCAACTTCGCGATTAGCTCGACCGACTGTCTTCCAACGGACAGTGCGATCGGAATTTCGATCCCGTCAATAGCCTCTCCATAGCGGTGGGAGGCATCGAAATCCAGGGAAACCGGCATCACTACCACCCCGGAACGAATGGAAGCGGATCTTTGGGAAGGACGTGCACGACGAAGGGGACCGTTACGCCCTCGGATTTTGCCACCGCGAAGACCTTGAGTGGATCTGGGCCCGCCGCGATCAGGCGTTCGCCCTCAACGGCCACCCACTGATCCGCGTAGGCAGCGCGGTTCGCCTCGATCCACTGCATCTCTTTGGATCGATCGCGGCTGGCCACGATTCTTACCGTTCCTTCGCGCTGCAGGCCATCTGCAAAGCGCAGGACTTCCTCCTGCTTCGCCGGCGGGAGGCGGCGGACTTTATCCAGAATGGCTTCCTCAAGACTCATGCTTCGCCTTCCTCGATCATAGCCTACTGTGGCGTTCGCCCTGTCACTTTTCAGCGCGGTCGACGACGATTACAGGCATGGGATGCTTCCGCTCCTCGATTTTGAGTCCGAGCTGTTTCTCGACGGCTTCGAAGACCGTGAGCCCGCCCGCCGGCGTGGATGCCTGCCCGCCGACTTCGGGGCCGCGAGTATCGGAGCGGGGATTCTTCGGCGTCCACGTCAAGGTAAAGTCGTAGGCCTGTTTGAGCCCGGTCAAGTCGACCATGGGAAGCGTCAGATAAGCCTGCGCTACCCCTGGAAGACGGTCCGCCAGTTGCGCCATCGTGGTATTCCGGCAGGTGTACGATCTGCCCTGGTCGGCCACCACGAGGTCGCATTGCGATCGCGCCGAGCCATCGCTGATTTTCAGCTTCTGGCTCTCCTTTCCCGCCACCAGCGCGAACACCGGGAGCGACCGGTCCTCGGTATGGGTCTGCAACTGGAATTTATCGGCCAGCAAGTTCTTCAACATGGCGCCGATGGCGTGCGGCGACATGGCATCGGGCGATTTGGCGATGACGTCGAAGCGATCGGAGTCCAGCCATTTGGGGCCTCCGGCGACTCTGTCGCTTTTCACTTCGAAAGCCAGGACGATCAGCTCGCGCAAGGTGTACCCGAGGATTTCGACCTCACCGCTGGGGAGGGCCGTTAGCCCCTCGCGCTGCGCGGACACCTTGCTGGGCCGAACCTCCGCCACATCGAAGCGCGCCGGCGGCTCGGTGGCTTTGCTGGGAGCTTCCGAGGAGGTCGCGTTCACGTGTTTGACCACGATAGCCGGCATGGGGCGGGTTCCCGCCTCGAGCTTCAGCCCCAGCTTTTCCAGGGCATCGAACAACGAGACGGCTGCGGCGCCATCCGCCATGGCGGAGACGTAGGCAGGCTTGCTCATCCAATCCAGCCGGAAGTTATAGAAGCCCTGGAGGCCGGTGGTATCCACGATGGGCCGGCCGATATAGTTGCGGGCGATATCGGGCAGCAACTTGACCAGATCGGCCATGCCGAAATCGCGGCAGGCACGGTGATTGAGACGTGGGTCACTCTCGACGCTCGGACAGTCCGGCGCCTGCGGATGCGCGGACTCCTGGAGCTTCGGCCCCTTCGGACCCACCGCCAGCAGATACACGGGTAGCTCCTTCTGCTCTTCTTCCACCGCTAACCCAAAGCGGTCCGCCAACAGAGTGCGGAGCATTTCCAGCACATCGGGCCGCGACGCCTGCCGCGAGGAGGCCTTGGCGACGATGTCGAGGCGGTCGGTGGCAAGCCAGGCCGGCCCTCCGGCCACGCGATCCTCGTTGACGCCGTAGGCCACGGAAATCAGCTTGAGCATGGTGGTGGCGCGGCATTCGAACCGGCCGTTGGGCAGGAATCCGCCTTGCTCGCGGGTACCGGGCGCGCTGAGGTTGACGTCCGCCTTCTCAAAGGCGAGGTGGGCCGCGGCGGGCTGCCCGAATGCCGCGTTCGCCAGAAGAATTCCTGCCGCCAATGCCGACTTCATAAATCCTCCAGGCGAGGCTGCTTTCCCTTCCACGCGGCTTCGAACGACTGCCGCACTTCGGCTGCTGGCTTGGACTTGTGCTGTGTTTCCAGGGCGCTGCACAACCCGAACAGCGATCGCGGGTTGTTTGGATTGCGCTTGAGATCCTGGCGGAAAACCTGCTCGGCTTCAGCCGGCTGCTTGTTGCGCAGCAGCGCCGCTCCCAGAGATTCGCGGACGGGATAATACCAGTCCGGCACGTCGTCGAAATTCATTTGGTCCTCGACGGAGACGGCGTGGCGCCAATGTGCGATGGCCGCGCTAAGATTGCCGCCCGCCGCTGCGATGCGCGCGGCGAGCTCGTCGGCAGCGAGCGAGTGGAGAGTACTCCACTCGTTAAAGAAGATTCCGAACGCCCGGCCTGCGGGAAGCGCAGAGAAAGCCCGTTCCATGGCCGACTGCTCGTCGACCGATTCTTTCAACTGTCCTTTGCCAGCCTGCGCGCAGCCCCGCGCCAGATGCCAGAGGAACGTGACGCCTTTTAGACTGGTGTCCGGAGCGGGCGCGGCGAGGATCTCGTCCCACTTGGAGAAACGCAGGAGCACCAGCGTGTACATGGACGCCATGGCTTCGTTGTGCACGTGCGACTGGATCTCCTTGGCCGCGCTGAGGGCCGTTTCGAATTCGCCATCCATGCTGGCGGCGACCGCCAAAAAGTGCTGATCGTGGTTGGCATACCCCATCGCTCCGGGCGGCTCGACCGGCTGCTGCCGGCGATATTCGCGGTCGGCGGCGACGGCCTGCCGGTTACTCTTGACGGCCGCGGCGTAATCGCCGGTCCGCAAGTATATGTGCGAGGGCATGTGTACCAGGTGCCCTGCCGCCGGCGCCAGGCTCGCGAGGCGATCGGCGCTGGGGAGTGCGCGTCCCGGATCCGGCGAGCCTTCCATCGTATGAATATAGAAATGATTCACGCCGGTGTGCTGCGGCCAACGGCGCAATGCGTCCTCCAGCACGGTGACGATCTCGGGTGTGTCGGGGCCGGGCTTGCCATCGATCTTCCAAAGATGCCAGGGATTGAGATTCATCAGGCTGGCGGCGAAAAGCGCCGCGGCATCCGCGTCGTCAGGGTAACCGCGATACACCTCGCGCATGGCGTCGGAATAGTCGCGCGCAAGCTTGGGCCGATCAGGGTTGGGATCATCGGTGAAGGCGCGCTCCAACGCATCGATGTACGCCCGCTCTGCCTCCGGCGCTCTGGGCTCAAGCCCGGCGGCGGTCTGAATGAAATCGAACCCGGCCCGTTCGCGATCGGGGCTGAGAGTAGTGGAGTTATAGTTGGGCGCATTGGCCAACGCCATTCCCCAATAGAGCATGGCGGCATCGGGATCCAGGTCTGCCCCATGCTTGAAGGAATTGACCGCCTCCCCGAAGTTGAATGCGTAAATCAAAGCCAAACCCTGATCGAAGTATTTTTGCGTGTCCTGGTTCTTGGTAGAAATGGGGTGGTGGATCGCGCCCATTCCAGTGAAGAGCTTGGCGTGGCTCTCCAGTGCGGGAGATTCCTCGTGACTGCACGCGGATGCCAGCAGACAGACGAGCGCAACGGCGACAAGCGCATGTGGGGCAGGCGAACTTGCGAAACTCCCGGAAACCGCTTGCTCACGCGCGCGACTCGGAAAGCGCGTATTGAACGGGACGCGGATACAGAGCCGCGCCCGTGAGGGAGCGAGCCGGATAGCGAAATTCCACTTCATCTTGTCTCGGACAAGCTAAAGCATGTCCCACGCTAGACTTTGCCACGTTCGACGATCGACAGCAATTCCCGTTGGCCGGATGAATCGAGCTCGCCGGTAAACACGCGCCGGATCATCCCCTTCGAGTCGACAATGTAAACCGTGGGGGTGACCGCGCCGATCCCGTCGAGGCGCGAATGCAGGACTTTGTCGACACTCACCTGTCGATCGGCGAGATGCTGCTGCATCACGGGCACAGCATCGGCGGAAGCAACGATTACCGGGATCTTGGCGCCCGAGGCCTGCCGCGCGGCCATCATCTTCCGATAGAACGGCATGCTGTCATTGCAGAAATGGCAGGTGGAGCTGATCTGGAGCAACACCGACACAGGCGCGGATTGCCAGTCGGCCCCGGGCAGCTTGACTTCGCGGCCCACCACGGTGGGAGCGGTTGGAAGGCCCGAATCCTCACCCGAGAAGAATCGCTGTTCGATCAGCAGACCGCCGGCCAGACAACAGACCGCGATCAGAAAGACGTGGGTTGCGGTTTCGAGCTTGGTCATTAGCAGCCACCGCCACCGCACCCGCCTCCGCCGCAACCACCCCCTCCGCAGCCGCCCCAACCGCCGCATCCGTTGCCGGTTTCGCCGCTGCAGCCGCTCTCGCCGCTGCAGCCGGTGTATCCGGTTCCCGTGCAGCCGCCGCAGGCTACGACGGGCGTGGGTGGGTAACAATAGCAGGAATAGCAAGTCTTGTAGGTGGCCAGCCCAAACGCACGGCAATAGTTTCCGCAGCCGAGAACGCATCCCGTGCGGGGGATTCGGCCGGGGTGAATGTGAACAGGCCTCGCCAGGCACATGCACGTCAGCACCAAGGCAAGCACCGTCAGCGCCGCCAAACGAAGGCTTTTGTTCATGTCACCCTCCCCGGTAGAACGTGCCGACCCAGGCGATCTGTTCTGCCTCTGCCATCAAGAGTACACCTATCGAAGCGGCCTTGAAATAGCTCATTCGGAGTAGTTTTTCGTGAGAAAAGAGAGTACTTAGGCTGACCTTTAGACCTCTTCGATGCGCACCTGGCGCACGTAGAATCCCTCATCTAAGCGGCGCGTGCGAACCGACGGATCGGCCAGCCGTAGCCCGATGCGATACGTTCCGGGCTGGGTAGGCGTCCAGTTCTGTGTCCAGAGTCCCCAGGAGTCCTGGACCGCATTTACATGTGTCACCGGCACATACGGCTCTTCGGGGCCGAAGCGGATCAGCAGCTTGCCGGCGGGCTGTGCTCCGCCCCACACAATCCCGATCACTTTGTACTGGACCTTACCGCCCACCCTCCATTTCTCGACGCGCACCGGCATGGCGGCGAGGTCGATGGTTGCGGGCTGGTAATTTCTGGCCAGCTCCGGCATGCCGTGCTGGTGGGTGCGCGCCGCGTACTCGCGCATCTGCGAGGTAGGTTCGGCGCGGCCGTCCACAGATGCGATTTCGTTCACCCATTTACTACACGCGCACCCATACCAGCCCGGCAGAACCAGGCGGACGGGCGCGCCGTGATCGGGCGTCAACGGCTGGCCGTTCATGGCGGTGGCCAGAAAGGCGCGCGACTCGTCGATGTCCTGCCGCGAAAAGATCCAACTGGCGCCGGGTACCGACGGAGTGAGCGGCTTGGCCGAATATTCGTCGAAGCCCGAGACCAGGATGCGCGCGCTCTTGTCGAAGCTGAGCCGATCGAGTAGCGGCGCCAGCGGCACGCCATCCCAGAGCGCCACGCCGATCATGCCGAAGCTGGCTGCGCGATTGTTGCCCGCGCATTCCATCAGGTGCACGCCCTGCGGCTGGGCCTGGGACTTCAGATCCTCCAGGGAAATTCGCTGCTGCCCGACCCTTACCGACCACGGCCGGCTGGTGTCCAGCAGGTGCGAAGCGCGCGTGCGAATGTAAAACCGGGCGGTGGGAGTTACTAAGTGGCCGCTATCGAGACCCGAAAGATCTGTAAACTGGCGCCCGTCGAGTTCGTCGCCGGTAAGCGTATCGAGCGGGGAGCGCCCTTCGCCTTCGAACGGCACGGTTCCGATCGGTCTGCCAACGGTGTCGACGAAACAGCCCACGCCGCCGGCCGCTGCCGCGAGAATCGTCGTGCCTACCCACCGGCGGCGTGTAGTCAATCGATGCCCGCGTGCCTCTCGTGATGTACGTTCAAATTCCGCTTGTTGTACATCGATCGGAAACCGCTCCCTCGCGGCGGCGGCTCGGTAACAGTTGCGGACAAGCTGATAAAGCATGTCCCACCATTGGGCGTTCTGCATGACGCACTACGCTTAGGATATACCGCACGCATGCTATTCTGAAAGCTCCCAAAGGGCACCTGTCATGCGCGAACAAAGCCTCACGACTCCCCACGGGATTGTAGTCACGCGCAGCGTTTCGAAAGTCAGTTACCGCAAGGGACTGGCGCATCTTCTGCGCGAACTCGATCAACACCGTGGCATCTATCTATCCTCGGGATATGAATTTCCCGGGAGATATTCGCGCTGGGATATCGCCTCCACCTGCCCGCCTCTGGAAATCATTTCTTACGATCGCCGGGTGGAAATCCGCCCGCTCAACCAGCGTGGCCGCAAGCTCGCCGAGTTGTTCCATCTGGTGCTGGCCGATCATCCCCATTGGGACGAGTTCGGCTTCGAGGGAGAAACGCTCGCGGGCCGTCTGAAGCCGCTGCCGGCGCTGTTCCCGGAAGAGGAGCGCAGCAAGCAGCCTTCGGCGTTTTCGATTCTGCGCGCGCTGATCCACGAATTCCGCGGCCTGGAGGATTCGCGCCTGGGTTTTGTGGGCGCATTCGGCTATGACTTGCTGTTCCAGTTCGAGCCGATCGAGAAAAAGCTGCCGCGCCACGGCCACAAAGACCTGCACCTATACCTGTGCGACGACATCTGCTTCATGGACCGCAAGAAGGAGCAGATCGAGCGTTTCCGATATGAGTTCGAGCGCGAGGGCGTGTCGACACGCGGCCTGCCGCGCGCCGCCCGGAAGATCGCGCCGGCACCCGCGCTGCCGCCCAGCCCGATCGTGAGCGACCATTTGCCGGAAGAGTACATGGCGGCGGTGGAAAAGGTGCGCGAAGGCATGCGCTGCGGCGATTATTACGAAGTGGTGCTGCGGCAGGTGTTCCGGACGCCGTATTCCGGCCGCGCCTCCGACCTTTTCCGCCGCGTGCAGCTCGCCAGCCCCAGCCCTTACGAGTTTCTGCTGCAATTCGGCGAGGAACAATTGGTGGGCGCGTCGCCGGAGATGTTCGTGCGGGTGGAAGGCCAGCGAGTGGAGACCTGCCCCATCGCGGGCACGGCACAGCGCACGGGCGATCCGTTGAGCGATGCCGACAACATTCGCGAGCTGCTGAAATCGACCAAGGAAGAGTCCGAACTGACCATGTGCACCGACGTGGACCGCAACGACAAGTCGCGCGTCTGCGTGCCGGGCAGCGTGCAAGTGATCGGCCGGCGGCTCATCGAAAGCTACGCCGGTGTGTTCCATACGGTGGACCACGTGGAAGGCCGCATCAAGGACGACTGCGACGGGCTGGACGCGTTCCTGACGCACATGTGGGCGGTGACCCTGATCGGCGCGCCTAAGAAGGCGGCGGCGCGGGCCATCGAAAATCTGGAGACCAGCGCGCGCGGCTGGTACGGCGGCGCCATCGGCATGATTTCGCTGAATGGCGACATCAACACCGGCATCCTGATTCGGACTACGTATCTGAAGGATGGAATGGCGTCCTACCCTGTGGGCGCGACATTGCTTTACGACTCCATCCCGGAGATGGAAGAGCGCGAAACGCGTATGAAGGCGACGGCGTTCTTCCGCACTCTGGGCGTGGAAGCGGCCAAGCCCGCGGCGGCGGCGCGTGAACCCGTGGGCACCGGCGTGAAACTGCTGCTCGCCGACAACGACGATTGCTTCATCCACACGCTGGCGAATTACGCGCGGCAGACGGGCGCCGAAGTGGTGACGTATCGCGCCGGGTTTCCAGCGGAATTGATTCAACAAGTGGCGCCCAGCCTGATTCTCATTTCCCCCGGCCCCGGACGTCCACGCGAATTCGGTGTGCCCGACCTGGTGCTGACCGCCGTGCGGCTGGGTGTCCCGGTGTTCGGCGTGTGCCTGGGATTGCAAGGAATCGTGGAGGCATTCGGCGGCGAACTGGGCGTGCTCGATTACCCCATGCACGGCAAACCGTCGACCGTGCGCCATCGCGGCGTGGGCGTGTTCGAAGGACTGCCGGAAGAATTTCAGGTGGGGCGCTACCATTCGCTCTTTGCGCGGCGCGAGACTTTCCCGTCATGCCTCGAAATTACGGCGGAGACGGAAGATGGCGTCATCATGGGCGTGCGGCATCGCGAATTACCGATCGAAGCGGTGCAGTTTCACCCCGAGTCGATCCTGACAGCGGAGAACGGGCACGGGCTGAAGTTGATGGAGAACGCGGTCCGGCTCGGCAGGCTGGCGCTGCGGTAGCTACTCCAGCACGAACTCGCGGGGCGTGAGCGCGGGCGAGGGTCCAGCGGTGATTTTTCGGTCATCGTAGAGCTGCGGAACGATCCTCAGCATCATGCCGGCGACGCTGCCGAGTCCGTGCTCCTTAGCGGTCCGGACGAAGTTGCGAATCTCCGTCTCCTGGGCGCTCAACGCGGCGTCCCACTGCCGGCGCAAATCGTCGCCGCCACGGAATTCGATCGAGGTTTGTTGGCGAAACACATAGGCCGCCTGTCCCTCGGTCATGTCTGCCAGCGGCGCAAGGTATTCGGCCGCGAGCTTCTGGCGGTCCACGCCGCCCGGGCTGGCACTGTACGGCGCCCGTTCGTTAGTAGGAGCAACGGTGCGCCGGTAGTAAGAATTTTGCGGGCCTGCAGCCAACATCCCCTTTTTGCTCCCAGTCCAAAAGCACGTACACTCCGACTGGCGGAAAGTCTTTCGGCATCTGCGCGAGGCCGTCGCTGAAAACCCCTCCACCGGAACCACTGGCATGGCCCCCGATGTCGCCGGGATCGATCAGTGTGAAGACGTGCGAAATATTCACCTCGCTGAGTGCTTTGGCGAAAGAACGTTGCGATTTGAGCGCCAGCAGGAGGTTACTCACGGCCAGCCATTCGCCGTCCCCTAACTTTTCTTCGCGGAGCCGAAGCAGCGGTTCCTCGGAGTTGGGATCGCGCGCGAGCAAGATGATCGCCGGCGCGCGCCAATTGGCTTCGAAGGGCTCCACCAACTCCGCCGGCACCGTAAGCCCCGCTTGGATGGCGGCGTCGAAGAGCGCGGCCACATAACCCCATTCTTCGCCGACAGCTCTGGCATCGCGCAGGGCTGAGGCGCCTCGGAAAGCCTCGATCAGCGATTGGTGCAGCTCTTCGGAATGAAGACGGCCGGCGAAGTAGGCGCCCCACGCCTTGTCCAGCCACTGCGGCGAGGCTAGCAGACGGCGCGCACGGGCGGCTTCGCTCTCGGGAATCGACTGCGCACCGGCGGCCAGAACGAACGTGAGCAAAATGCAGGCGGACCGCATGACTAAGGGACGCATGGAAGGAACGAAAGGTGACACGCTCGATGTGGCGCAGCCTTCAGGCTGCTGGGTCGAGACTCTTCTCGACCCGTCCCGCCGAGTCTCGGCGCTGCAGACTGAGGGTCTGCGCCACATCGACACCTACCCCAGCCCCATGCGCTGCTTCACCAGCCGCACAGTGTCATTGGCGATGGGCGCGACCCGTTCCGCGCCTTCGCGCAGAACTCCTTCCAAATAGCCCGGCTCCGATATGATCTGCCGGTATCGCTGCTGGAACGGCTCGAGGTGCGCGATCGCCATGTCGGCCACGCGCTTCTTGAGGTCTCCATAGCGCATGCCGGTGAACTCGTTCCGAATGTCGGCGTCAGTCACGCCGGCGAAGGCCTGATAGATCGTCAGGAGATTCAGGACTCCCGGGCCGGCCGTGTCCAGGTCCACTGCGGGATTGGAATCGGTGGTGGCGCGCATGATCGTCTTGCGGATCTTGTCGGGCGGATCGAGCAGCGCCACCGCATGGTTCGCGCCCGTCTCCGATTTGCTCATTTTCACCGTGGGATCGTCGAGCCCCATCACGCGCGCGCCCACGGCCGGCAAGGCGGTATCGGGGACCACGAATGTGTCGCCATAGAGCGAATTGAAGCGCTGCGCGATATCGCGCGTCAGCTCCAGGTGCTGCGCCTGGTCCTCGCCCACCGGGACGATGCCGGCCTGATAAAGCATAATATCGGCGGCCATCAGGACCGGATATTGCAACAGTCCATCGCTGACGGATTCCTGTTTGGCAGACTTCGCTTTGTATTGCGTCATGCGCTCCAGCCAGCCCACCGGCGTGACGCAGGTCAGCATCCAGGCGAGCTCGGCGTGCGCGGGGACGGCCGATTGCACCATAATGGCGCAGACCTTGGGATCGATCCCGGCGGC
>Ga0182013_10004256_pt1 | contig 17299 bp, 16 predicted proteins | sample 612S2MmetaG_FD_120487 | JGI IMG/M metagenome (GOLD analysis project Ga0182013, IMG submission 120487) | Permafrost microbial communities from Stordalen Mire, Sweden - 612S2M metaG | ecosystem: Environmental > Terrestrial > Soil > Wetlands > Permafrost | place: Sweden: Stordalen | collected...
AGAGGCTGCGGCCACGCTCTATGATGGCGATCGTTGCGAACTTTATGCGCGTCTCAAGCTGGAAGCCCTGCTCGAAGCGCCACAGCACCTGTGCGTTGTTTGCGATGCAGACAGCGAACAAGGGCACGTTTTGGGGCGGCACTCGATGCCTGAAACGCCGGCTTATTCAGTTGTGTGCGCAATTCAGAATCTGTGGCTGGCAGCGCGGGCGGAAAGCATTGCAGTAGGATGGGTCAGCATCCTTGATCCGCTTGCGATGAAGAAACTGCTGAGGATTCCGCCAGGAGTGCCGTTGGTAGCGTATCTCTGTATTGGCTATGTGGAGGAATTTGCACCCTCCCCGGATTTGGAGCGGATCGGGTGGGAAGAGCGGACGAGCCTTCGATCCGTTTTGCGGGAAGAATTCTTCGATCAGCCAACGAAAATGGGAGAGAAAGCTCGATGACTGCTCGGGCCATCATGGTGCTCGGTACCGCCTCGCATGTCGGAAAGTCGCTCATGACGGCAGCCCTGTGCCGGATCTTCGCGCGCGCTGGATATTCCGTGGCGCCATTTAAAGCACAGAATATGTCGCTCAATTCAGCAGCCACTCCAGACGGATACGAGATTGGACGTGCCCAGGCTTTACAGGCAGAAGCAGCGGGGATTGCGCCGTCCGTGCATATGAATCCGATTCTGATCAAGCCGAGCGGCGACTGCTCCTCGCAGATGGTGGTGCGCGGCAAAGTATGGGGGAACCTGGATGCGTCGACATACCACAAGCACCTGGTCATTACTCTCCTGCCTATCGTAGAAGAGAGCTATCGGGAACTTGCGTCGCGCCACGACATCGTGGTGTTGGAGGGCGCAGGTTCGCCGGCGGAAATCAACCTCAAAGACAGCGACATTGTAAATATGCGCATGGCAAAACTGGCCCAAGCGGCTTGTCTGCTGGTTGGCGACATCGACCGCGGAGGGGTATTCGCTTCGCTGCTGGGAACCTGCGAACTGCTCGACGAAGAGGAGCGCGTTTATGTTCGCGGCTTCATCATCAACAAGTTTCGCGGCGACTTGGCGCTGCTTGAGCCTGGGGTCCGCATGATGGAAGAACGGCTTGAAAAACGCTGCATGGGAGTGGTTCCGTATCTAAAGAACCTGACGCTGGATGCGGAAGACAGCGTAGGATTCGGCCAGCGAGAACGACCAACGTGGCCGCAACAACAGACGGCTACGCGGCGATTGCAGATTGGCGTCGTCGCTTTCCCATCCATCTCTAATTTCACCGACTTCGATGCTCTCGATGCTGAGCCGTCCGTTGCGCTGAAGTATTTTCACGACCCCATCGGGATTGAAGCCGCGGATGTGATTATCCTGCCGGGAAGCAAACAGACGGTAGACGATCTACGCTGGATGCAAGAGCGTGCATTCGATCGGGCCGTGCTTCGTCATGCGGAAAAAGGAGGACTGATCGCCGGCATTTGTGGTGGCTTCCAGATGTTGGGCGAAGAGATTGTGGATTCGCATGGTGTCGAGCGCGCCGGAATCGAACAGGGGCTCGGCCTGCTTTCCGTACGAACAATCATGGCACAGGATAAGGTGACTGTTACTCAGTGCGGGGCGCTGAATAAGCAATTGCTGTTTGGTCAGCCAATCGATGCAATTGATGTGAATGGCTACGAGATCCACCTCGGAACAACCGAGTATTTGGACGGTGCGGTTCCGTTTGCTTCCCTCCTCATGTGCGGAGATGAAACGCCGGCCCATTCCGATGGATGCATTTCACCAGATCAGCGCATCTTCGGCACATATCTACACGGCATCTTTGACGCAGACACTTTCCGGCATTCCTTTTTGCGTGCCTCACGCGCGGCACTCCAGATGCCCGCTCCGAGGCAGCTGATTGCGTGGAGCGAGAAACGACGTCAGCAGTTGGACCTTCTTGCGGATGCATTTGGCAAAGCGCTCGATCTCAACGCAATCTTCGGGATGGTTGGCTTGTCATTTCCTCCGAACCGAGAGGATAGGACGCTCTAATGATGCATGCTGATAGATTCGTTGCGGCCTATGCGCTGGATTGGTGCGTCGGCGATCCAGAAGGTCTGCCGCATCCGGTGCGGCTGATCGGCTGGAGCATCGGTGCTTCCGAGAAAGCGCTTCGCCGCTATGGTTCCGGAAGGAGCTTTGAAGTGACTGCCGGTGCCATCGTCGCAATTGGCTTGCCCGTCGCGGCAGCCCTGTGTGCTCATGCCGGCTTGAGGCAAGCCGAGAGGCTTCATCCGGGGTGCAGGACCGTCGCCGAAATCTGGCTGGCATCCACATGCCTTGCCACCCGCAATCTGCTTGATGAGTCCGCCGAAGTGACGCGCGCATTGGAAGCCGGAGATACAACGCGAGCGCGCCTGCGTCTGGCACGCATCGTTGGTCGGGATACAGGCAGACTCGACGAGGCAGAAATCTGTAGAGCGGTGATTGAAACATTGGCGGAGAGCCTGTCGGACGGAATCGTTGCGCCACTCCTTTATCTGGCGGTTGGAGGAGTGCCATTGGCCATGGCGTACAAGGCGGTGAATACCCTCGATTCAATGATTGGACATAAGGACGAGACCTATCTCTATTTCGGCAGGGTTGCGGCTCGTGTGGACGATATCGCAAACTACGTTCCGTCGAGGATATCGGCGCTCCTCTTGTGTGTCCTCGCCGCCTGGGATTCTGATACCAGCGCGACTCGCGGCTGGAAGACTTGGCTCTGCGATGGAGACAAGCATGCAAGTCCAAATGCCGGGCAGGTGGAAGCGGCGATGGCCGGTCTCCTTGGAGTTCGGCTTGGTGGGACGAATCGGTATGGAGACGAAGTCGTAAAGTCGGCGTACCTTGGCGGCGACTTTCCTCCGCCAGGAAGGAGAGCCGCGCGGCGTGCATGGAAAGCGGTCGCCATGGCCTCCATTCTTGGATTCGCAGGAGCACTGCTCCTTACATGGAGGAAGAGAGATGTCTAGCGGTTTCATTCCGGCGCACGGCGGACAATTGCGCGAGTTGGCCGCGAAGTTCGGGGTACCGGAGACATCGCTGATTGACTTCAGCGCCAGCATCAATCCAATGCCGCCGAGCGACTCCGTAATCGAGACGCTCTGTGAATTGGTTCGCGCACGGAAGATTCTAACCAATTACCCGGACTCAGAGTATGGAGAGTTGAAAGAGGCCATTGCGGTCTATGCAGGGGTCGATGCGAATACAATCGTGGTCGGCAATGGCGTCATGTCCTTGCTTGCTGCTGCCTTGCGTGCGCTCCTCATTGGCCGCTGCCTAATTCTGGTCCCCGGATTCGGGCAATACAGGCAAGTGCTCGCGGCTTCCGGTGCTGGCGTTTCCACGCTGACGCTCCGTGCAGAGGAAGGATTCTCTTTCGACCACGAATCCGTGTTGGCGTGTTTAAAGAGCACGAGCGCGCAGGCACTCCTATTCGCGAATCCCCACAGTCCGTCCGGACATCTCATGCCGGCTGCCGAACTCATGGAACTTCAGCGAGCCGCTTCCGATCTCGGCGTGACCACTATCGTCGATGAGGCATTCATCGATTACTCTCCGGAAGAGAGCCTGTCTCAGGCAGTCGCGAAATCGCGCAGTTTGGTAGTCTTGCGCTCATTGACGAAGATCTTTTCGATGCCGGGTCTACGCGTAGGCTATGCGGTTGTCCATCCAGGCGTGCGAGCCGCATTGGAACCATGCATCCCGGCTTGGTCCGTGACTTCTATAGCTGCGGAAGCGGCACGATTGGCGCTAAGCGATCAAGTGACGATTACCACGGCTCGCGTCACCAATGCGGTGGAGAGCCGTTGGTTAACCAGCCAGTTACTGGAACTCGGCATCCGAGTCTTCCCCAGTGCGGCCAACTACCTGTTGCTGAAAATTGATGAAGGCAGCAATGGTCATGAATTATGGCGAAGGCTTATTGTTGAGCAGCGAGTTGTCGTCCGGTCTTGTGCAAATTTCGAGGGGTTGGACGAACACTACTTCCGCGTCGGTGTCCGTACCAGGGCGGAAAATCAATTCATGCTGACAGCTCTGGCTCAGTCGCTTAAGCCCGGGAATCGATGAAACCAAGAGGACTGCAATGGCCCGGATGATTTGCATGTTCGGTGTGGCGATACGTGGAGCGGAGTCGCGGCCCTGCGTTTGGGATTCTCACCGTGTCTTGTATGTATCTTGGAACATCCGGCTTCTTTGTCCCGACACCTCCGCTGGTTTGAGGGTCATCCGCCAGACGCGAACCCCAACGCCGGAAGAGGACGACCTCCCCGACTACGGCCAACAGACAAAGCGAATTCTTTATAGATGGGTATCTGCTTGACGCACCCTGCCACAAGATGTAGTATCTCGCAATGGTAGAGGAATATCCACGGAACCAGATGGAACTCGAAGCAATGTTCTCGACAGAGGAAGCCTGTCGAGGATATCTTTTCCGGTTGCGCTGGCCGGATGGGTTTAGCTGTCCGTATTGTGGCCAGTCCGAGTATTGGCCAATCCGGGGGATTCAGCTTCGCTGCGCAGCTTGCAGGCGCTTGACTTCGATAACCGCAGGCACAATTTTTCAGGATACCCATACACCCCTGACGGTTTGGTTTCGAGCAATGTGGTGGGTAACTACGCAAAAGAACGGGGCTAGCGCGTTAGGGTTGCAGAGGATTCTAGGCTTGAAAAGCTACGAAACGGCCTGGACCTGGCTACACAAGTTTCGCCGGGCGATGATCAGACCAGGCCGGGAACTTCTTAGTGGGAGGGTGGAAGTCGACGAATGTTATATTGGAGCGCCTGAAGAAGAGATGCAAGGCCGCGGCGCCCACGAAAAAGCCTTAATAGTTGTCGCAGTCGAAGATAACGGTTCAGGGGTAGGACGTATTCGGTTTCGCCAAATCCCGAATGCCTCCGCAGCAACTCTCAACCGCTTTATTCAGGATTCAGTTGTTCCAGGCAGCGTAGTCCATACCGACGGCTGGCGAGGGTATAGGAAAGTCGGATCGCTTGGATATACGCACGAAGTAACAGTTCAGACAGGTCGCAAGGAGAAACCGTCTGAACTGTTACCGCGTGTCCACTTGGTGATCTCGCTACTAAAACGTTGGCTGATGGGAACCCACCAAGGCGCAGTGAGCCACAAGCATTTGGACTATTATCTGGATGAATTCACGTTTCGCTTTAACCGTCGGAAGTCGATGAATAGGGGAAAGCTGTTTTACCGGCTCGTACAGCAGGCAGTAGCGATCGAGCCGGTAACATTGGATATGATTTTGCATCCTGAGAACGAACTGGCACCGAGGCTGTTTCCCCGGAAGGCGCCTGCGAAGGAAGAAGGAGTGCAACTGGTTACAAAACATGCTTAACAGGACTCACGGCCCAATCAAGTTAGAATTCGGGCTATTGTAGGCGATTAAGTACGTCTTCCATTAAAGCAACTGCGCAAAGGTCCTGAGTTCTGCGACCGTAGCCACAAGACCTCGTTCCATTAGATTCTCCAAATACTGATCTACGTTATAGGGTGGATTTTTCAGTCGGTGGCGCACCTTCTGCACAGAACTGCAGAAGATACCAGGCGCTAGATAGAGATGATTACTCAAGAACTCGTCTGGATGCTGCGCTTCGATGCCGTGGGAGGCAAGTGCTTCGTTCGGGAAGTCTTTCAGGTTATACGTGACGATCACGTCGCAGCGGCCTACAATTGCTGCGGCCAACACGTGACGGTCGTTGGGGTCGGGCAAGGTAAGGGAATCAATGAGATATTCGTACTCTGTCACCAGGCAGTCGCGCGTGCTTCTGTCCATAAGATCGCGCGTCCGCTCAAGAACGACCCGGCTGCGATGCGGCTCGTTCTCAAGTAGCGCGTCGATCCATTCGCGGTGAATATCGGCTGTCCACTTCGCATGAAACATGTCGGTGACAGCGAGTTGCAACAGTAGGTCGCGCAGTGGCGCAGGATACAGCACATTGGCGTCTAGCAGTGCTGTGTAGTGGCTCATGAACGCGAATATCCCATATCGTTCTGCTGCGCCTCTAAGGTGAGCTGATCGAGAACAGCCTCTCGTTCACGATCAATGCAAGCCTTGTACGCCATCACGTCTTCCATACGGATGCGACGATGCTTGCCAACTTTACGATGTGGAATGGCATTTTCCTCCAGCAGCTTGATAAGGTAGGGGCGAGAGACGTTTAGCACGCCTGCCGCCTGCACGGTCGTCAACTCGGCATTCTCAGGGATCAGGGAGACGCCCCGCCCTGCCGCCATCGCTTCGAGAATGTCCATAAGTAGGGCAACCGCACCAGCTGGTAGTTCAAGAGGTTGATCTTGCCCTGCGTCGAGGACGCGCACGGACAGAGACCTGCCAAGCCGCGCATAGGGTGACAAACGGCGACCCGAATCGCGGGCTAGTGTTGCCTCTAGCGTCGAGGGCGCCAATTGACGATGAGGTACAGCAAGAGTAGCGGCCATAAGAGTGTCCTCCAAGGATTAATATGCCACATAAATGAAGTAAATGCAACGAGTGAAATAAACGAAGCGACTCCCATGTCGATTCAAATTCCGTTAACCGTCTGAACCAATTACCTTTATCAAACACATTAGCCAAAAGGACTCGGAGATTCCGGTAAGCGAAATACTGACAAATTACCTTGATCGCATACCCAACTACTAGATATTGCGGTAGGGTGCGTCAAGCAGATACCCATCTCTTTATATTGTTCCGAAATTCAATGCGATCTCCGTAGGGGCTCAGTTTCCTCTCCAAACCGCGCGTGATAAGTTCCTCAATGCCACGCAGTATGGCTTCGACTACCCAAATTTGGTCTTTATTGAATTACTCGCGGGTATCGGCCAGGCGGAACGCTCGACTCCCAAGTTCCATCAAGGTGCGGTTGGCTCCTACTAATAAGCCGGCACGGAAGGGCGCGATTCCAACTTGACATATGCTTGACAGGTCTGCGTTTGCGGTCTCAACATCGACAAAGGCAAAGTCCATAGGCTATTTACGTCTCATAACCTTGAAGTGGTTAATTGGGGCAAGTATACTCCGCAGATGCCTGACACCTTTCAAAGCGTCAAGAGAACATGCACCAGAGTTCCCCGCTCCGCCGATGCAAACCGTGTGCCTCCATTGTCTGGCTCAGTTGAGGAGATTTGTTCCAACGACCTACACGCATTCCGACATCGGATTGCGTAGCAGAATTACGGGGTAATTGTGAGGATACGGCGTGGCCGCCCGCCGAAATTGAAACCATTCATTGCGGCCATAACGAGAGAATGAGGACAAAATGAACGGTTGGGATCGCAAGTTTCTTGAGATGGCAATGCTGGTGAGCTCGTGGTCGAAGGACCCGTCAACGAAGGTCGGCTGCGTGCTCGCGGACGATGATCACGCCCAGCTTTCAGAGGGTTTTAACGGATTTCCACGCGGCATTGCTGATGACGAGCGGCTTCAACAGCGAGAGATGAAGTACCGCCTGATCGTCCACGCCGAGGCCAACGCGATCGCGGCTGCAGCCCGCAACGGACACTCCTTGAAGGGCGCCACGGCTTACGTTACTTTCTGCCCGTGTCCGCAGTGTGCGGCTCTGCTTATTCAAGCAGGAATCGTTAGGGTTGTAACTATCGAAGGCGCGACTCCAGCACATTGGAAAGCAGAATGTGAGATTGCCCAAGATCTGTTCCAGGAAGCGGGAGTCGTTTACGAAGAGGCAGAGCGAGCCGACGGAACACGACGAAACGTTTGAAAATGGGGTTGCATCGGCCTGTGATCTTAAGTCTGCTGGTGGAATCGGGTAGAAGTTCGATGCTGAGGCGTTTTTCAGAGGACGGATTTTGCCATGCTTCTGAACGGTCACTGGCTGATCCGGGCGATGGGATGGCGTTTCGGCTCGATACTCGGCGTACGGCATTCTAGAGGGAGTTATGGAAACGGCGGCATCATCCGAAGCGCGCTTAGCTCCATAGCCTTACTCGACTAACCCTGTTTTCGGGGAGTTTCCGCGACACTATCTGCCTTCAAAACGCCTTGTAAACGATGTCGGGTGCTGGCTGATTAAGCAGGACGGTGATCACCAACGCAAAGAGGCCGAGCGCGGACGCATAGACTACGAGCGCGTATCGACTGGCAAGGAGCGGCTCTTCAGTGGTTCTAATCGACAGCAGTGCGGCGCGTAGCCATTCCCATAGCGCCAGTGCCGCTGTTGCGCTGAACCATATAGTCAGACTTACACCGAGCCATTGGATTACCCCTAGTTCAGAAAAGGCGTGATCGATCTGTTTCCAGCTTGCCCAGAACCAGAACTGGGTGAAGGCGAACCAGGTGAAGGTCAAGCCGCGGCCGAATGAGATGTAAACTGCGTTCTGTGCCAGCGCCCTGTATCCCTTGCGCCCCAGGATGCGCGACAACGCTATCTGCCAAAGCTTGTTTATGGATACGCCGCCGCCCTGAAGTACGCCGAAGATGAGGAACTCCGAGGTGCGCCCGTGCCAGAGGCCGACCAGGAAGAAGGTCACGAAGAAGCAAAACGCGCCAAGGAACGGTTGAAGCTCAGGCGAGGGGATGCGCCGCATGAGGGCGAGTAGCAGCGGGTTATAGACATAGGTCTTGAGCCAGACGGACAGGGTGATATGCCAGCGGTTCCAGAAGTCCAGAAACGAAGAGGCTGAGAACGGACGGTCAAAATTCTCCGGCAGGCGCAACCGCATCAGCCGCGCCAGTGCAATCACGATGTCGGTATATCCCGAAAAATTTGCGTACAGGAAGAACGGATATAGGACGGCCATCTTGAAGGCTGCATACAGCTTGAGGGGGAGCGGCAAGGGCTGGGAAAGTTGCGCAAGAGCATCCACGCGCATCATGTCCAGCAGCATCGCCAGAACATTCACCTTGAAGAAACCGCGGACCATGCGCTCTAACTGCCGTCCCACGGTTCGGATACCGAGCTCGATGGGCTCAGGGTCAAACTGATCGCGCGCAAATTCCCCGTAGCGCTGGATGGGACCGGAGACGAAGGTGGTGAAGTTGAGCGTGTAGAGCAGGTAAGCGCCGGGACCGATACGGTACTTTTCCTGCTTGTCGCTGGTTTCAATCAGCAGGTGCAGCACGCGAAAGAGAATGTAGGAGAGCCCGAGAGTGAAATAGGGCGAATGAATGAAGATTCCCTGGGGAAGGAAGGTGTACTTTTTCAGCCAGATGTAGACGAACAAAACCGCCAGGATGCTCCAGACCAGAGACTTCGACCAGCCGCGCTGGAGCAAGGCGAGCGCGCCATAGCCCAGCAGCAGAAACCCGGCCAGCGGGAGAAACACGATCGGGTTGTGGGCCAGCAGTCCAAGGAATACGAGGCTGACAAGCATCAGAACGGCCGAGCGCCACGCGCGGGAGCGGCTCAGGTTCGAGAGGATGGCCGCTGCCAGACCAAACCCTACGAACTGAATGGATGCTGAATCCATTGCTATCGTCATCGCCGGTTCACCGAGGGCATTTGAGAGTCGCCGTCGTTCAAAAGCGCAGGCCCTTGATTGTCCAACAATTCCTTCACAATCTTTCGAGACACCAGGCCGTGACCTTCCGCGTTCATGTGAGTATCCACCACGTAGTAAGTCTGGTTCGGATTGGGGCCGTCGCGCACGGCGTCGAGCGTATCGATGAACTCCACACCATGGCGCGCGGCGATTTTTCGAAGCCGGTCGGCAAGCTGATAAGGATCCACGCCCGGCGGAGGCGTCTGCATCCTCATGATCGCTGTTTGCGCCAGGCTGGGCACTTCGACAAGCACGAAGGGAACCTGTTGGGCCTTGGACTTGGTCGCCATCTCGGCGATCAAGACTTCAAATGCTGCAAGCCGCGCCTCCCATGCAGGTGTCAAAGGTTTGCGGAGATAGTCCGCATGATCGCCGTAGTTCATATAGATCCGGATAAGAGTGGCGCTGTTCTGAAAGAGAAAGTGGGCGGCGGCGGTGGCAGTCGCGCTTTCCTTGGCCAGATCAGCCATCCGCCCCAGGCGACTGCGTCCCACGGCGTCCGGCTTGCCGGTCGCCCTTATCGGCTTGTAACGGTCCGCCAATAGAGAGGGATCGAGATGCTCGATGTCGTAAGGACCGACGGACATCATCACCAGGTTTGGCTTGAGCGCGAGGGCCTCGTCTATCTGGTGGAATACGCCGATGGGAGAGGCATTGACCCGGCCCAGATTCTGGACTTCGACAGGCCGGCCAAGGGCTTCCGTCAGGCTCTGAGCAGTCCTCTCAGCGAAGGTCTGGTCGTAGGGAATATACAAGCCCTCGCTTATAGAGGCGCCGAGCAATGCGATTCTTGTGGTGCCTTTGGGCTTCGGACCGCAGGATTCCTTCGTCCGATATCCGCAGTCGTTATAGGCGTTTGTTACCCATGGCCCCTCGGCGGCTTTCAGGTGCGTGGTGCAATTTGCACGATAGCGATAGCCAATGAAGTTGTCGTTAACCATGCACACGTCCCTCCCCTGCGAAGCAAACAAGTGCCTGGTGACCCCTTCGGTAGCCAGAAGGCAAGTGACAATAGTGAGCAGGCTCAATAGCGGGAGAAGGACAAAGTCCCTCTTAGGCAATCTGGCCTCGCTGCGGTGGTCAGGAGTCGCTGGGTTCGATGGGCTCATGCCAACTCACCTTCTGGCGCCGTGGCCAGCGCAGACAGCTTCGGCTCTTTCGCCTGCGCCGGATTTGCGAGCGCCGATCCGCTCACGAGGCCGGCCCCCCTGGGCCGCTTGCGAAGCCTTGCGAAACCACCTTCATCGGCGCGCTGTCCGGCGCGGGGCCGGCCACGGCGAGTTCCCAGCGTGTCAGACCTGGTTCCTCCTCCAGCACCTTTTGGAATCCCAGCCTTGCGTAATGATCAACGACAAGCTTGTTCTTTTCCGTGGGGTGATAGACGCCTTTGAGCATGTGGATACGAGCGTTGCGGGCGTGTTCCAGAATTTCGCGCAGCACCATGTTCTGCACATTGCGGCCCAGGACACGGCAGCTCATGAGCCACGTATCGATCTCCCACACGCCTGGATCGGCCGGTCGGCAGATGACCACGCTGATCATGCCGTTGTCGCCGAAGGTATCCGCCAGACGCACCTGCAACGTGAAGACGTGAGGATCGGCCTCCGCTGCGGCTACTTCCGGGTCGGTATAGCGGCGGGTGGTCAGGTTGTACTGGTTGGACTTGTTAATGAGCTGCACGATGCGCGCGCGTCCGGTGGCATCGAAGGGTTGGAACGTGATGGTCATGTCCAGCGAAGCGAGGTATGCGTCCACGCCGCCCACCTGCTTTTGCAGACTTGCGCGGCGGGCGTTGGCCTGGTAGAAGCCCGCGCGCTGCAAATCCTCACTGGAGAAGGCTACCGCTTCAAAATAGCCGGCAGCAGCCAGATACCGGGTGTACCAGGCCGGCTCCTCGGGCAGCTCCGGTACAGCCACTTGGGGAAGCAGCTTGCGAACAAGGCCCCGCTCCGCCGGGTTGTCGTCAACAAAGACCATTGCGTCCAGGCCTAAATTGAGTTCGGCGGCGATTGCCTGAATGTTAGTGGCCTTGTCATTCCAGTTGGCCTGGAAGACGGCGATGTGATCCAGTTTCAGCAGCATCTCGGGATGCTTTTCAAACGGTTCGCGGGCCACGTCATCGGCATTCTTCGAGGCGACGGCGAGCACGACGCCACGCTGGCGCAGATCGAGAGCGAGCCGCTGCACGGCCAGATGCGCCTCGCCGCGCGCATCGCCCTGCGCCACCTTGATACCGTCCAGTCCGTCATCGCCGATGACGCCGCCCCAGGCTGTGTTGTCCAGGTCAAGGATGAGCACCTTGCGGCTCTTGCCACGCAGCGCGGCTACGGTGCGCGCCACATGTTCGGCGTAGAGCGGAATGATTTGATTGCTGAAAGAGAATTTTGCCATGTTCCACAACCGTGTGTTGTGCCATTCGGCCAGGCCCACGATTTCGGCTAGTCCAGCGACATCAAGCAGCACATTTCCAGAGTCGAGAACCATCGCAGCCAGTTCGCGATTGATGGCATCCAGAAGGTGGCGACGGGTTCCGGGAAGCGCCCGATCCAGGCTGCCGAAGAGCGGCTCGACTGGCGGCGCAAAGTTTTGAAAGATGCAAACTGCGTTCGAGTGGGCATTGATTCCGTTTCGCAAGGCCTGCAGATATCCGATGGCTCCCTGAACCGTAGCCGAAGCGACCTCACGGTCTCCTGGCGAAAGCTTCAGCGGTATGGCGCGGTAATCCAGCGCAAGGAGCACGGCATCCGGCATGGAACTGTTGACCTTGGAGTCGGGAGTCAGGGCCTCCTGGGCCACCTGATCGTACGACGGCTGCACGACCTCAAGGGCGATACCATGCCGCAGAGCGCTCGCCTTCAGTGCAGGCACGATCATGTCGATGGCTGAGTTGCTGAGCACAGCGAGACGGAATGGGATCAGCGGGCCAAGCCCGTTGCCGGCCACTCTCAGTTTGTCCATCGTCCTGGCCAGCCTTGTCAACTGGTTCAGGTTCAGGCCATGGGAAGCGAGCGCCTGCAATTCGCCGCCGAGATAAGCAGTGGATTTCGCCACCGCCTTGAGGCTCTCGGAGAAATCCTCTGGCGCCTGTGGTAGCCATCGCAATTCTGAATAGAGTAAGTCCATCGCCGGTGGCCGCTCCTTTGAATTGGATTAAATCTATCGCCGATCTGCCTTAGCTCAGGCGCGCGCCTGGATCAACGCGACGAGGTCGCCGACGTTCTCCAGGCTGCCAATCTCCGAGGTGGAGAATTCGATCTTGAACGCTTTCTCAACGGTGAGAATCAGCCGAATATGATTGACGCTGTCCCAGCCATCTACGTACTTTGCGGTCAGCTGCGGGGTGACTTCGATGGAATCATCGTCGAAAACATCTTCAAATATTTCTTTGAGACGCGAATAAATTAACGCTTGATCCATTGGAGAAAAGCACCTCGCGAGAATTGATATATACGGTTCTTACTAGAGCGTGTTTCATAAATGGGTTCGGCCGCAAATCAGTAACTTACATCTGAGGCAAGCGAACCACACGCTCCCTGACGATTGAAGGATGAAGCTTTCAGCAGGAAAGAACGCGTCCGGGCCCTAAGGGAGCCACCCGTTATGTCTATTTCCTCGGATTTGCGGATTTCTTCTGTTTCGGCAAAGATCGTGCGGTCGAGCCCCGTTATCCCCGCCATACATTTCAAAGAACTCATGTGCAATGGGCGGAAACGGTCGAGGGTGCAAAGGGGCACAAAATTTGTGCCCCTTTTGCAGATACATTCCCGCCTCAATCCAGCCATTACCGACCTCCAACCGATGTTGCGGCCTGCTCGATAAACTCTGCCACTCTCTGCGGCTCCTGAAGCATTGCGAGATGGCAGGTTGGCAATGTGATCGTTGTGGCCCCGATCCTTTCCGCCATCGACTCCTCCAGACCGGCAGTGATCGCTTTATCTTGAGCCGCGACGATAAACCATGTAGGTTTCGTTCGCCAGGCGGGCGTCACAGTGGGTGTTGCTTTGAGGTCGGCAAGAGACGTCTGGCCTTGTGTAGCCGTTAGCTCAACCTGCTCGGGTCTCGATAAGTCTTGAGCAAAGGCCGCGGCGACACCTTGCGCGGAGATCGTTACGAATTGGTTGGCATTGTCGAAGAGAAGAAATGGCGTGAGCGGAGAACCAACCTTTAGCGTCCCCAGCAGTGAGAGCGCGGATTCACCGCTATCGGGAGCAAACGCGGCAACATAAACCAGGCCTGCCACATTTGGATCGTTTCCGGGTGTATCTCCGATGACGACGCCCCCATAAGAGTGTCCGACGAGCAGCACGGGACCTGGGTATAACTTCGTGATGCGTGCAATGGCACGCTGAGTCGCAGCGTCATCGTCAGCAAGGGATGTAAGGGGAAGCTGCGCTGCGACCACATGATATCCGTCTGCCTCCAGCAGAGGAATTACACGGGACCAGCTCGAGCCATCAGCCCACGCTCCGTGAACCAGTACGATGTTCCTGACGCCGTGATTGAAATTGTCTCGCGAGGATTCGGGTGATTGTTGGGCAAAGCCAACGCTATGGAATCCTGCCGTCAGCAGAAGCCCCACACTCAACACTGCTTGTATGGTTTTTCCTGTTCTCATAAATTGTCCTCTCATATTTTGATCTTCACCTCGTGTGCCGATTTGGTTGGGTAGCGGGATTCGTGGGCTTACATACGCTCTTCTCTAATTCGACCTGGCTTTGGACGCGGCATCGAAAATCACGCCGGCGACCTTCGACGGTTGTGCCAGCATAATTACGTGGCTGGACGAGACGGTGGTTGTTGCCGCCCCGATTTTCTTCGCCTGAGCTGCTTCGAGGTCGGGTGAAATTGCACGGTCATTTGCGGCGACGATGTACCACGACGGCTTCGACTTCCAAGATGGAATCGTGACCTCTCCCTTCATTGCAGCAACGCTTACTGGCACCTGCGTCGCGATCAGAACCGAAATCTCTTTGGCGGAAAGGTCTTGCGCGAAATCCTCGGCAATCCCCTTGGGAGTCAGTTTGAGGAAACCACTCTTGTCGGGACGCAGTTCTGAGCCGATAGGTGTCGCAACGCTCGAAATGAGACCAAAGGTGGATTCTCCCGCATCTGGAGCCACCGCTGACACATAGACGAGTCCGGCCACCTTGGGATCGTTCCCGGCTTCGGTGATCACAGCTCCGCCGTACGAGTGACCGACGAGCAATACCGGCCCATCCTCGAGAGCAATGGCGCGCTGTGTTGCAGCAACGTCGTCCGCGAAAGATGTGAGCGGAATCTGAACGGCAACAACATGCAGGCCCTTCGCCTCCAACAGTGGAATCAGCTTCGACCAGCTCGAACCGTCTGCCCATGCCCCGTGAATGAGGAGTACGGTTTTTACCCCTTCAGTGGGCGGTGTTTGTCCCGTCGCCTTAGCGGCAGGAACGATGATTGCGAGTAGTGCGACACACGTCGCCACCACATTCCGAATACACTTGAATGCCTGCATTATTTTTCTCCTTGATGTGGGGAAGATCCGTACAAGATCGGAAGTTGTTTTCTCAGAGTCCGTACGGGCTGATCTAATGCGAAGAAACAGACAGTGCTCTGGCCTTCTCACATTCGCCTTCCTGAATAATCCGAGCGTATTCCCGGATGAGAGGAAGCGTATAGACGATAACCACCCAAAGTCGGCTAATCCCGCCGGAAACATCATGGGTGTCGGTATCGGCATAGGGGGAGAGTCACCTCTCCTCCCCTGGCATCTCTCTCTTTTTGCCTGAATGAATTGAGTTGGAGCTGTGACATTGCTGGCTGCTAAGACAGTAACGGCGATAATTCCCTTTTATGTTCGATTGGCAGCAAATGGCTATCCGCGAGCTCGACGGATCAGTATTCGAATCACATCTTGAGCGCAGCATTCTTTTCAGAGGCGTGAGGCTTCCCCTAATCAACGAAAGATCCACACAAGGTTTGAATTTGTTCTCTAGCGCCCGTACCTCATCGCGATTCTCATGCCTTCAGGAAGTTCAAGAGCACTTTGAAGTAGTTTTCTTGATCGTCATACATCGCGAGATGACTGCCCGTCTCTGAGATCCAAGCTTCCCCATGTGGAAGCAATTCGGCCATTCTGCGCATGTCCTCCGGATCCATCTCGTCGTATCGCGCACCCATTGTCAAAGTTCTGACTTTGATTTTGGGCAGATCGTCCCAGCGGTTCCATCCGTTCATTCGCCCCGTGGCCTCGAATTCGCTTCGCCCTTGCAAGACCTTATATACGTGTTGATTCAACCCTCCCAGGCTTCGCAGCACCGGGTCCGGCCACGGATCCAGCCGACAGATGAAAATCTTGTAAAGTCTTTCGAAGAGCAGTTTTTGATATATCGGGTCATCCGTCTTGTTGGTATTTTCATACACGTCCAATTCCGCTCGCACATCAGCAGGAAACCGTGAACGCACTTTCGATACATGTCTTAAGAATGATTCAGTGCTCGCCGCCATATTGGAAATCACTAGGCCTTTTAGATGCTGCTGGTATTTCAAGGCGTATTCGATGGCCAAGACTCCTCCCCATGAGTGCCCGAGCAGATAGAAGTTATCGAGACCAAGGCCTTGGCGAACTGCTTCTACTTCATCTGTGTATCGCTGGATCGTCCATAGAGCCGGATCGTCGGGCTTGTCGGAATTGGTCGAATCAAGTTGATCGTAGTAATAAAACTCGATCCCGTTAATGGGAAAAAAGTCTTCGAATGCTTCAAAATATCTATGATCTGCGCCGGGGCCGCCGTGCAGGAGAAGAACCTTGATGTGTCCGTTGCCAATCTTTTTCGTCCAGACCCAATGCCCTCCGCCGATTTCGATTCGTTTTGAACCGCCCACATGCACCGTATCTGCTGAGGGAAGTTGAACGCCATCTTCGGCTGCGTACGTCGGTCTCCGGCCATAGACTGCTGCTGCGGCCACGCAACAGAGCGAGATGAACCCTCTACGTTTCACCGAGTTAGTCATCCTTTCCTACAGCGGGTTTCATAAATGGGCTCTGCCTCAAGCCAGGTACTTATGCTTGCGGAGGATGTTCTGTTGAGCTTTTGTCATGAAGAAGCGGCAGAAGTCACGGTTCTTGTGGCATCCTCGCATTCGTCATCCCCTTTCATCTCAGCCTAGTTTTGGATAATGAGAAGCGTCTATACGAAAACCATCGAAAGCTGGCCATGCCTGCTGTATATGTCAAGGAAGGTAGCAAAGAGAAAGCCGCCGAGCAATTCAAGACAGCTATTGAGATCGTTGTAAACGAACGATGATGAGCCATCTATGATGCCCCGCAAAACCTATGAGATGTTCTTTGAAGTGATCCCTCGCCCGACGATGGACGCGTCAGCACATTGCATATTCCAACTGACGTATATAAGTATCCGCTGTTAGGGCGGAGATGCCGACTTAAGGCGAAGCCCAGAGTCATTTTCTGCGCGGATAGTCACATTCTGCGAGCTAGCAATTCTCCATTGTTCTACTCTCATATCGAGGCTAAGGCTACCCTACAATGCGCATATCACGGAGGCAATTCTGACTATTGTGGCTCCAGCTCTCGATTGGAGGTAGTTCGCGCCAACGCCATCTAAGCCTATCGCCGTCTCCCTCGACTCTTCGCAACCGACATTTGGTGAATCCACCCCGGTCTTAGGAAGCTCATGCGGAGCACTTACTACAACCGCCTTCACCTATCGACCGCGGAGGGCCACTTCCTCGAATAGCTCTCTATATGCGTCTGTCAATTTGCCGATGGTGAATGCGCGATTCAGG
>Ga0182013_10004257_pt1 | contig 17296 bp, 23 predicted proteins | sample 612S2MmetaG_FD_120487 | JGI IMG/M metagenome (GOLD analysis project Ga0182013, IMG submission 120487) | Permafrost microbial communities from Stordalen Mire, Sweden - 612S2M metaG | ecosystem: Environmental > Terrestrial > Soil > Wetlands > Permafrost | place: Sweden: Stordalen | collected...
CGTCCCGGCGCCTTCGGTTGGAAATTCCAGCGCGAAACGTAGTAGAGGTTCCGCGTCTCGTTGCGATCGCTGCCGAAATCGAGCAGCGGTTGTTCGAAGTAGCCGACGCGCGGATCCGCGATGCGCGGAACGTAGCCGTCGTGCGGCGCGGCGATGAGGTTGTAGCTCATCTGCACCTCGAGGCTCCGCGCGTCGGGCGCGTTGTCGCCGAGCGTCGGCGTGCCGTTGGCCCACGTCTGGCTCACGCGCAGCACGTCGTTCTGCGGCAGGGCCTTGGCTTGGGTAAAGAACGTGCGCTGCGCGTCGAGGATGTAGCCGCGCATCGGATTGAACGGGCCCCGGAAGTTGGCTTGGTAGTCGGCCACGTCGCCGAGAAACGGCGCGGCGGAAATCGCGACGGTGCCGGTTGCCGGATCCTCGGCTACGATCGGCGTGACGGCAATGACCGAACTCGGGAGCGACTGCTGAGCCGCGTTGGACTCGGGCGAGTTGGCAGGCGTCGTCGCGATCGTGTTGGGCCAGCGCAACACGACGCGATTGTCGACGCGGTCGAAGTGAATGATGCGGGCGGGCGCGACGTACGGTTCGCCTGCGGCCGGTCCCAGACCACCCAAACCGGTTGCCGGCACGGACGTCGCGATGAAATCGCTGCCGAGCTGGCTCTTAGACAGAATCAGGTAGACGTTTCCATCCTTGCGCGCGATCGGAATCAGACCCGGCTGGACTTGTGCCGCTGCCTCGAACGCCGCCAGCGGCATCGGAGGAGGCGTCGCCGTCTGCGCGCCGGCGGCGCCCGCCAGCGCGAGCACAAAGGCGCCGGCGATTGCCGGCGCGTGAAGAACGTTCGGACGCATCGCTTCTCCTAGGGACGGAAACAGCACCCCAGGTTCGCTAGATCAAGGCGATCCACTTCTTGAGGATTTCGTCTTCGTTCTTTAACTGGGCCATCATCATCGCGTCGAGCGCAGCGAGCTCGCGCTGGAGCTCGGCGGCCTCCGCTTGCGCGAGATCGAAGGCCTGGTGCTGCGCGGCTACCGCGTCGCCGCTCGATGCGCCGTCGCCGGCCGCCTTCGCGGCGGCCGGACGGACGGGGCGGTTCGCGAGGGTCACCGGTGCGGCAATCACTCCCCGATGCTCTCGATGAACTTCTTGGTAATGCCGTCGTCGGCTTTGCGCTGTGCCATCTGCACGTCGCGCAACGTGTTGATCTCGCGCATGTTCTCCGACTGCTGGTTCATCATCTCGTCGAACGCGGTGGACTGCGCGTCGAGCTGCTCTTGGCTCATCAGCTCCTGACCCATCATGCCGGTCTGGAAGGCGTTGCTCTGCGCTTCCATCCCGCTGAGCGCGGAGTTGGATCCGGCGCCGACGAGACCGCCGATGAGCGAGGGCGCGGCCGCTTCGAGTATCGGGGCGAGAAATGCCATGGTCTAGTCGTCTCCTTCGTTATCGACGATCGATGCGTCGGTGGCTTGGGGGTCGGATGAATGTCCGGTCGCGTCGACCGTACTGATCTGCGGAAGACTGAGCGCAGGAAGGCTCGGCTGGGAGGCGAGGCCGGGCATCTCGAGCGCGAGCTGTGCGAGCGCGATCGCCTGGGATGCCAGGGCGTTGACGGACTGGGAAAGGGAGGCGCTGTCCGCGCGGCAGGCTTCGACGTCGGCCGGATTGGCCGGTGCGTTTTGCGCCGGCGCGTTTGGCGCCGGGGCGAATGGGGAGGCGGCGGCTGGAGCAGCTGAGGAGCCGGCAATGCGCTGCTCGTGGCGCAGCACCGAGTCGGCGTAGCCGAGTACTTGCCCGTCGCCCCAGCGGGTCGTCGTCCCGGTTGCGTTGGGGCTCCCGGCGTTGTAGGCCGAGAGGGCGGCGTGAACGTCGCCTCCGTAGCGGGAGATCAGCCCCGAAAGCATGCCGGCCGCGTAGTCGGCGTTCTTGGCCGGGTCGGCGGCGCCGGGCGTCTTAGCGAAGGCGTGCCAGCGGTCGTCGATTTGGAAGACCCCATGTCCGTGGCCACCGTCCCCCGTGATGTTGGACCCGGCGTTGGCGCCCGGGCCGCCCGTCTCTTGGGCGGCGACGGCGGCCAGCAAGCGAGGATCGAGCCCGTGGCGTCGGGCTGCACCGGCGATTTCTGAGGCGTAGGCGACCCCGCGCGAGGCGAGGGCAGCGGAATCGGCGGATACGGCATTCATAGCCGCCGTCGTTACCTCCGACCCGGGCGTTTGACAATACCCCCCCTGGGTTCTAGAATGGCGTAGTCGTTAGTGGGGCCCCGCCTCGGTTATCTTGGCGGGGCCCCATCATGCGACCACATACGGAGCCATGGGTCGTTCGCACAAGGTCGATATCGGCGGTTTGCTGGCTGGGAGCCGGCAGACCATGCTGCTTGAAGACGAAGTTCCGGTCGAGTCGTTCGAGGGCATCGAGTTCCCCGCGCCGGCTAAAGTACGTTTGGAGATGCGGTATGCCGACCGCATGCTGCATGTGGCCGGAAGCGTGGACGCGCTCGCGCGGGGCCATTGCGATGCTTGCCTCGCCGATGTCGAGCGGGACTTGCACCTCGACGTCAACGAACGATTCGATCCCGCGGAAGGACGAAGCGCGGACCCGTTTGCCGAGAGCAACGTTCTCACCGGAGACCGGCTCGACGTAGCGGATCTGGCGCAACAGCTCGTTTTGAGCGCGTTGCCGCTGGGGTTGCGATGCAGCGACGAGTGCAAGGGCTTGTGCCCCGTGTGTGGCGGAAACCTGAATGCGGGCGAATGCTCGTGCACTTGAAAAACGGGGCGGCGCCGCCCCCTAATGGAGACTCACGTGGCAAATCTAAAATGGAAGACGCCCCGCAGTAAGACGCGGAGCCGGCGGGCGGCAAACTGGAAATTGGGCGCGGTGACGGCGGTCGAATGCCCGCAGTGCCATCAGCCCAAGCGCCCGCATTTCGTTTGCGCGACGTGCGGCACGTACGACGGCCGCCAGGTCGTCGAGATTCGAGACGAACACGCCGGTCACGATCACGACTAGGGCGCGGTTCGCGCGATGAGCAAGCGGCTGGCCGCCATTTTTCCGGGACAAGGCTCGCAGAGCGTCGGCATGGGTGTCGACGTTGCCGAGCGTTCCCCGGAGGCGCGCCGGCTTTTTGATTTGGCGGCCGGCGTCTTGGGCTACGATTTGCTGGCGCTTCAAAAAGATGGCCCGGACGAGCGCCTGCGCGAGACCAAGTACAGCCAGCCCGCGATTTTCGTGACCAACGTGGCCCTCTTCGCCGCCCTGGGCGAGGCCGGCACGCACCTGGTCGCCAGCGCCGGGCACTCGTTCGGGGAGTTTTGTAGCCTATATGCCGCGGGCGCGGTCGACTTCGAAGACGCGCTCCGCGTGGTGAACGAGCGAGCCCAAGCGATGCAGTACGCGGCCGAACTGGCCCCGGGCGGAATGACCGCGGTGCTGGGACTGGACGAGGCGGCCATCCGCGCCGTCGCCGAACCGATGGCCGCGCAGACCGGCTTGCGCCTGCAACTCGCCAATTTCAATTCCCCGACGCAGATCGTGATCAGCGGCGACCTCGCGGCCGTCGTCGCCGCCGGCGATGCTCTGATGGCAGCCGGCGCGAAGCGTGTCGTGCCGCTGAACGTTTCGGGCGCCTGGCACAGCGCGCTCATGGAGCCCGCCCTGGGGCGCTTTCGCGAAGCCGTCGATCGCGCGACCTTCAGCATGCCGCGTTTCGACGTGATTTCGAACGTGGACGCGCGTCCGTATCGGGACGTCGAGAGCATCCGCGCCAACCTCGTGAAGTCGATCACGCACGAAGTGCTGTGGCATGAGACCGCGGCGCGGCTGTTGGAAGATCGCCCCGAGGTGGTCGTCGAGTTCGGCGCGGGCGCCGTCCTGAGCCCGCTGATGAAGCGGATGCCGGGCGCTCCGCAGGTCGTGCATGCCGGCGACTACGCGAGCGTGGAGAAGCTCGCCGCACTGCTGGACACGGTGGGGGTATGAACTTCTCGGACAAGATCGCGCTCGTCACCGGCGCCAGCCGCGGCATCGGCCGCGCGATCGCCGTCGAGCTTGCCAAGCGCGGAGCCGACGTGTCGCTGGTCGGTCGCGACGAAAAGGCGCTTGCGGAAACCGCCGACGCCTGCGCGACCGCGCGCGTCGGAGCCTCCGCGCACGTGATTCTCGGCGACGTCACGGACGCCGAGTCCGTCAATGCGTCGGTCGCGCAAACGGTGGAGCGCTTCGGCCGGCTCGACTTCGCAATCGCCAACGCCGGCCAGTCGGTGGACTCGCTGCTGCTGAGGCTGCGCGAGGAAGCGATCGACCAGATGCTCTCGGTGAACCTCAAATCCGCGATTTTCCTATGCGCGGCCGCCGCCAAGCCGATGATGAAGCAGCGGTGCGGCGCGATCGTTCTGGTCAGCAGCATCGTCGGCATCACAGGCAACGCCGGTCAGGCCGCGTACGCCGCCTCGAAGGCCGGGCTCTTTGGGCTTTGCAAGTCGGTGGCAAAGGAGTTGGGTTCGAGGAATATAAGAGTCAACGCCGTCGCACCAGGCTTTATCGAGACCGCCATGACCGAGAAGATGCCGGACGGCGCGAAGGAGATGCTCGTGAAACAGGCGGCGCTGGGACGTGCCGGCAAGCCGGAGGACGTCAGCGGCGTGGTTGCCTTTCTTTGTTCGGACGCAGCGGCGTTCGTGACCGGTCAAACCGTCGTCGTAGACGGCGGAATAATAATGTAATCACAAGGAGAGCGCCTCGTTCTTCATGGGCCGCCGAGCGGCGGCCCGGGGTGAACGGGGGGCACGCCGCCCCGTTTTAAGAGGAGAGTATGTCCACCACTTTCGATAAAGTCAAGAAGATTATCGTCGAGCAGCTCGGCGTCGAAGAGTCCGAGGTCACGCCCGAAGCGTCCATCACGGACGATCTCGGAGCGGACTCGCTGGATCAAGTCGAACTCGTGATGGCGTTCGAGACCGAGTTCAACGTCGACATTCCGGACGAAGAAGCCGAGAAGATCAAGACCGTCGGCGATGCGGTCAAGCGCATCGACGAAGCCAAGCCCGGAGCGTAACGCAGACTCTTGTTCGATCAACTCAGCGACCGGCTCGGCGCGATTTTCGCGCGTCTCTCCGGTCGCGGCAAGCTCGGTGAGAGCGACGTCAACGAGGCGCTGCGCGAAGTTCGCGTAGCGCTTCTCGAAGCCGACGTCTCGCTGAGCGCGGCCAAGTCGTTCGTGGCGAGCGTGAAGGAAAAGGCGCTCGGCGCCAACGTCTTGGAATCGCTCAGCCCCGGGCAGACCATCGTCAAGATCGTCTACGACGAGCTCGTCGCGCTGCTGGGCGGCGCGCAGGCGCGCCTGCAGTTCTCCGACACCCCGCCGTCGGTGATCATGCTGGTCGGACTGCAGGGCTCGGGCAAGACGACTCAAGCCGCGAAACTCGCCTTGCGCCTAAAGGAACAGGGGCGCCGATCGCTGCTCGTCGCGGCCGACGTCTACCGGCCCGCCGCGATCCATCAGTTGCAGGTGCTCGGATCGCAAATCGAGCTGCCGGTGTTCGAGCGGGGCGCCGGCGACCCGGTCGCGATCGCGCGCGACGGCGTCAGCGAGGCGCGGCGTCTCGGGCTCTCGACGGTCATCATCGATACCGCCGGACGCCTGCAGATCGACGAAGCGCTCATGGACGAGTTGGCGCGCATTAAAGGCGCCGTCTCGCCGACGGAGATCCTTTTCGTCGCCGATGCGATGACCGGCCAGGAGGCGACCGGGGTCGCTAGCGGCTTCCACGAGCGCCTGGGCATCACCGGCGTCATTCTCACGAAGATGGACGGCGACACGCGCGGCGGCGCGGCGCTCTCGATCTACAGCGTCACCGGCGCGCCGATCAAATTCGTCGGCGTCGGCGAGAAGATCACCGCGCTCGAGCCGTTCCATCCCGACCGGCTCGCGTCGCGGATCTTGGGCATGGGCGACGTCCTCACCCTCATCGAGAAAACGCAGAACCTCTATTCCGAGGAACAGGCCAAGCGTCTCGAAGAGAAGATGCGCAAGCAGTCGTTTACGCTCGACGATTTCCTCGATCAGATGCGCCAAGTCCAAAAGATGGGGTCGATCAACGATCTCGTCAAGATGATTCCGGGGCTCTCCCGGGCCCTTCCAAAAGATTTTCAGATTCCGGAAAAAGACCTCAAACGCGTCGAAGCGATCATTTGCTCGATGACGCGTCGCGAGCGTCGCGATCCCGCGCTCCTGAACGGATCGCGGCGGAAACGCATCGCGCTCGGGTCCGGAACGCAGGTGTCCGACGTGAACCGTTTGGTCAAACAGTTCGACCAAGCGCGATCGGTCATGAAACAATTCGGCGGCGCCGGAAAGCGGCGCATGATGCCGGGACTACTTAAATAACGAGGATCCCTTAGGCTCCTAGAACGGAAAAGACGACAACACCATCATGGTAAAAATCAGACTGCGCCGGACCGGCGCCAAGAAGCAGCCGACCTATCGATTCGTTGTGGCGGACGCCCGCGCACCGCGCGACGGACGCTTCATCGAGATCTTAGGCCACTACAATCCGCGCACCGAACCCAAGACGCTGGAAGTGGACGAAACGAAGGCCAAGGAGTGGCTGGCCAAGGGCGCGCAGCCCAGCGAGACCGTGCGACGCCTGTTTGCCGAAAAGGGCATCGTCGAGCGCGGCCCCGTGCCGACAACCAAGCGCGCGGCAAAAGCGAAGAAGAGCTGACGTGAGCTCGTTCGACGATGAATTCGGGCTCTTCGGCGAAGACGCGGAAGACGCCGAACGGCGCCCGACGCTGGGCGCCCGCAAGATCTCGACGGGCGAAACGATCATTAACGACGTGGAGCCCGAAGATGCCGGCCCGCCGAGGCGGCGCGAGCCGCGCGCGGAACCATCCGGACGGCGCGGCGGCGGCTCGGGAGGCCCCGGCGCGTATCCGCGGCGTCGCCAGACCCGCGACCGCCAACCGTCCGACCCCTGGGCGGCGCAGCGCCGCGCCAGCGAACTGCTCGAGTTCTTAGCCAAGAAGCTGGTCGCTAAGACCGACGACGTCAAAGTCGAGCTTTTCCTGGACGAAGAGCAGCAACCCGTCATCGAACTGGTCGTGGACGCGGAAGACCTTGGCAAGGTGATCGGTCGCAGCGGACGCGTTGCTTCGGCGCTGCGCACGCTCGTGCGGGCTACGGCGGAAGGTCGCGTGAGCGTGGATATCCTCAACACGGAAGAAGCGGCGAATTGGGATGAAGGCGACGGCGCGTCCAAGTGACGTAGCGATCGGCCGAATAACCGGCCTGTTCGGCCTGCGCGGCGAACTCAAATGCGACCCGACTCCGGCGGGCGAGTCGCTGTTTTTCGCCGGAGCGTCGCTGGCGGCGGACGTGAACGGCGTGCAACAGACGTTGCGGATCGAGTCCGCACGTCCGCACAAAGGCCGGCTTCTCGTGCGCTTTACCGGCATCGACACCGCGAACGAGGCGCAGAGCATCGTGGGTGCGCGCTTCTTCGCACCGCGCGAAAGCATCTCGCTGGGCGAGGGCGAGTTTCTCGACGACGACCTGATCGGCTGCGCCGTCGAAGGCCTGGACGCGCGCCTCTACGGCCGGGTCGAACGCGTCGAACACTTTCCGTCGAACGACATGCTCATCGTGGACGGCCGGATGTTGCCGATGGTTCGCGCGTTCGTGCGATCGGTCGACGTCGCGGCCAAACGCATCACCGTCGACGTGCCGCGCGGGCTGCTCGACGACGACGCGGAGACCGACTCCTAGGAACCTTTAATTATTGGTTGGGTGGTCGGCGACGTAGGCTTTGACGGCTGCGTTGACGGCCGACGTGACGTCGTTTGCGTGTACCGTGTTCTGGTATAGGCTGGAGCCGAAGCACGTATAGATCGAGAGCGTGAACGCATAGCCGTTTCCGCCGCCGAACATGTGCGAGCTCTTGTTCCCCTCAAGCGTTCCGGTTGCGATGGTGTTGTTGCGATTGTCTCCGCAGATCGCGTCTGCGGCCGTCGTCATCGCCGTAGCATCGGCGTTCGTGGTGGTCGTCGTGAAGAACGTGCCCATAGCCGAGGTGAGGGCGCCCGTTGCCGCGGCGGCGTCGGGTGCGGCGGCGCCCGCGCCGGCTTGGACGTGCGCGACGATGACGCCGCGGCTCGGCTTCACGTGCGGCGTAGCGCCCGGTCCCGGCGTGACTGCCGCTTTGCCGCCCTTATGAAATAAGCCGGAGAAGAGATTCCCCAGACCGCCGACGTTGACGGACGCGCCGTTGGTTGACGTCGGAGCCGGCGTGGCGGACGCGGACTGCGTACCGCTCGCCTCGGTTCCGCGTCCGGAAATCTCGAGGATGGCTTCGCGCGCCTCCTGGGCCTGTGTGGCAACGTCGTTCATGCTATACGCCTGCTGGGTATTCGAGAACACGATGATGCCGCTATCCGCACTGACGACCTGCACGACGACGGCCGCGCCGTTACCGATCGGCGTCATGTAGCCGGAGACGTAATAGTCGGCGTGCTGTTTGTTCGCGTTGGTCAGGAAGTCCGAGCGATGAACCGAATCCGGAACCGGGAGCAGCGTGAGGCCGCCGGCCGAGGTCATCTCTTGCGTGAAGACCTGGGCGATGCCGTTGCCGACGTTGGCTTTGAGTTGGCCGGTCGTGTCGAAAGGATAGACCAGGACGACGGGAGCCGACGCAACGGGAACGGGCGTCGCGCTCGGGCTTGGAGAGGGAGACGGCGCCGGATGCGGCGCCCCCGCGCCGATGAGCGCGAGGCACGAACAGACGAGCAGCACATGGAATGGGCGACGCACGAAGTTCCTTTCGTCCTGAGATCGTATCGGTCTCGGCTCTTACGGTGGCGATGCGAGGCCATCGCCTCGAACCATGGTAACGAAAGCGCGCAGCGCTTCGTTCGTTTCCTCGGGACGCTCGACGATGGCGAGGTGGCCCGCTGCGGGGATGATTCGCGCAAAGGCCCCGGGAACCCGGTCGGCGAGGAATTCGGCGTATTTCGGCGGCGTCATGACGTCCCGCTCGCCCGTGATCGCCACAACCGGCAACACTATCGCCGGGAGATCGGCTGTCGCGTCGAAAGCGTCGCACGCGCGCATATCGCGCAACATTTGCTCCGCGCCGACGCGCTCCATAAGGGCGACCGCGCCGGCAACGCGCTCCGCGGTGGGCTCGGCAAAAAAGAGGCCGGCGAGCGTCCGGCAGGCCGCCGGAAAGTCGCGCTCGAGGGCCTCGAGGATCTGCGGAGCAACGCGCAAGCGCGCGCCCGAACCCAGCAGCGCGATCGCGCGCACGTTCGGAGCGCGGCGTATCGCCAGCTCCAGAGCGACCGCTCCGCCCATGGAACTTCCACACACGATCGCGCCGGTGACGCGGCGCGCCTGGAGTTCCCGCTCGACGGCGTCGGCGAATTGCTCGATGCTGTCGGCGCTGCCGGGCGCATCGTGTCCGGGCAAATCGATCGCGAGCGAGCCGGGAAACGCCGCGAGTTGCGCGGCAAAGACCGCGCCCGTGCAACCCGCGCCGTGCACGAAGACGACGGTCATGCGGGTCGCTGTTTCCAGTCGGAAGGCGGCGCGAGTTCTTCGGGTTCCTGGACGTCGGGAATAGAGGCCTGCGGCCGCTCTTTGCTGCCCCACAACCATGCCACGCTAAACTCCGCACCGTAGAGAAAGATCGATCCCATGCAGTAGAACCAGAGCAGAAGCACGAGCGGCGCCGAGAGCGCGCCGTACACGTGCGTGAAATCCACGTGGAGGGAGTACTGCTCGAAGCCGAACTGCACGATCGGCCAAGCGATGGCCGCGAACGTCGCGCCAGGAATCGCGAACCTCCACGAGATCTTGCGATTTGGCAGAAACGTGTAGAGGACGACGCTCACGATGAAGACCAGCGCGACGGAAATCGCGTATGCGCCGACGTGCGTGATGCTCTGACGCTCCGATGGGTTGGTGAGCGCGATCGCGACCGAAAGCAGGATCGGCAGCGTCATCGCGACGAGCAGCAACGCGCCGACGATCGGCAGCATGACCAGGCCGAGCGCTATGTGGTGAAGCAGCGGGCGCGAATACGGGACGCGCAGCGCCTTGTCGAGCGCGTATGCCAGGGCGAGAAACAAATTCTTCCCGGACCAGATCAGCACGACGGCGGCCACGAGACTGGTGATGCCGCGTCCGTGCATATAACTTTCGATCGTGCCGGAAAGATAGTCGTGCAGCGTCGGCGCGAGCGTGTTCAGGAAGGCGAGCACCCGCGCGTCGGAGTTCGGGACGATGTACGACGCCGCCGTCAGCACGAGTACGATTAACGGAAAGAACGAGAACAGCGCGTTGAACGCGATCGCCTGGGCGAGAAATCCGCAGCCGTCCTTCGAAAACCGGAGCGCCGCCTCGCGGAAGGCGGAGAAGAGTCGGCCCATCGGATGCGGTATATCGGTGCGCGGTGGCGATATTCCCGGTCGGGCTGGCGGTCCTCGTGCTGCTCGACGGCCAAGCGATCCCCTCGTATGGCGGCGCATACGAGGCGGGCGGTCGTGTTTTCGGGCCGCCCGTTCCGTTCGTCTCCAGTGTGGCTCTGCGGGGCTGGCGCGAGGGCGATTACGCGGTCTTCGAGCGCGACGGCCGGCGCGCGCGGGTTCTGCTTCCCGGCGGCGGTCCGCAGGCGCTCGAGCGCGACGACGTGGCGCTGGCCGCGCCGCTTCGGGATTTAGGGGAGCGCGTCCGTTACGATCCCGCCTCGCACACGCTCTACGTCACGACGCCGTCCGAAAGCCGCGCGCCGTTGGAACGCGCGACACCGGCGCCGCAGCGAGCGGTGGCGCCGCGCAGCGTCTTTACGCCCGACCCGGTCGCGACGCCGCGCCCGGTATGGAGCGGCCCGCCGCTGCCCCGCCGCACGCCGCTCCCGTTTCCGCCCGGCTAGCGTTCCGCGATCGCCGAGAGATCGTGCGCTCCCAAGCCGCGTTGGGCGGCGTCCCCTAGGGCGATTTCCACCGCGTCGATCACGGGAAGCGGAACGCCGGCGGCCGCTTGCATGAGCGTCGCGTCTTTGCGTGCCATGTCGAGCGTCCACGTCGGCTCGTAGTCGCGCGCGGCCATGCGTTTGCCGCGACCCGCGATTTGGCCGGCGGGACTGAAGAACGAGAACACCTGATAGGCTTGCTCGCGGGTCAGGCCGCTTCGTTCGGCAATCGTGAACGCGTCGTTGAGTCCGCCGATCACGGCCAGAATCATGGCGTTGCCGAGCAGCTTGCAGACGGCCGCCAGGTCCTCGCGTTCGCCCAGGTAGCGAAGGTCGCCGGTCATCGGGGCGAGCGCGGGCTCGAGCATCTCGAAAACGTCGCGCGGTCCGCCGCACATCATGATGCCCGACGCGTCGAGTGCCTGCGGGGGGCCCATGAAGACGGGCGCATGTAAAAAGGGATGCCCCGCGGATCGCAGCCGCGCCGCTCGCCCCGGGACGCCGTGAGGCAGCACGGTCGTGTGATCCACAACCGGGACGCCCATCTCGAGCCCGGGCAGCGCGGCCGCCAGCGTGGCGTCTACGGACGCGTCGTCGCGCAGGCAGAGGTGCGCTCGAACGCAGCCGTGCGCGGCCGCGGCGGGGTCTTCGAACGCGCGCGCCCCGTCGGCTTCGAGCAGCCTCGCCCGGGCCGGCGTCCGATTCCAAACGTTGACGGCGATTCCGCGCCGCAGCATCGAGCGGACGAAGCCCGATCCGAGCATCCCCGTTCCGTAAAAAGCGACAGTCTCCATGAAGCGGGACATTGGCCGGCCGGTCACGGCGGCCCCGCGTCGTGCGATGTCACGGCATGATTCGCCGCGCCCGCGCACGGGTTTCTCTCAGGCTTGCGGAGTAGTCTTACCGTCGTGCGTACCGTCAGTTCATTAACGCGAACCTTTACGCTGCTCGGGGCGCTTGCCGTTGCGGCGGCGTGGGCCGTGCATGCGCCGTCACCGGCCGGCGCGGCGCCGACGCCGACGGCAACGCCGACCACTCCCGAGCAGTTGTTCCGTCAGATCCGGGCCGTCTTCCGTTCGCACCGGCCGCCGCCGCCGTACGAGACCTACACCATCGTGCGAACGCAAAACACGAACTACAACACGCCCGACCTCGACAACTCGTACACGTACCACGTCTGGGTTCGCACGGCCGACAAAGCCGCACTCGGGCGGCGCGTGTACATGTCGTTTCATCGCGGGACGCTCGAGTTTCAACGGCCGGCCTTCAACGAAGACCGCGATCCGGGGCCGCCGACCGCCGATCTCTTCGAACCGGCGCCCGTGCACCCGCACGACGTCAGTTGGGTGCCGACGCCGGAGCCGACGTCGCCGGGTCTGTCGGAAATCGCGGTCGTCAAGGTCACGGCGAACTTCGACTATCGCGTGACCAACGTTGCGATCGAGGGTCCGTACTACCATCTCTCGCTCACGCCGATTCGCGATCCCGACCGTAACCGTCTGCGTGAAATTTACGCCGACCGAAAGACGCTGGAGCTGCACAAGGTCGTCGCGACCGACAAGCTCTTCATCCTGCCGGGCAAAGACGTCTATCCGGTGATTTTCACGATCACGCTGCAGCCGCTCGACGGGATTCCGGTCGTGACGCACATCCATGGCATCGTCGGCGGCGGATACGACGGCGACGGCCAGCAGGTCGACTACGACTTTAAGGACATCGAGTTCCCCAGCTCGCTTCCGGCGTGGTACTTCGACCCGCATAGTTACGCGTCGCACCAAGACGACGCTCCCAGTTAGGTTCGAGCCGCGAGCCTCATCCGGACGGCGCTCTCGAGCGTTTCCATTCCGACATGAAAAGATTCGCGCTCCTCGCCCTGCTCATCGCCGCGCTCGGCAACCCTCTCCAGGCTCGTGCTTCCGAACCTCAGCAAACCATCGTGCTCGCCGGGGGCTGCTTTTGGGGCATGCAGGCCGTGTTCGGGTCGCTTAAGGGCGTCAAGGCGACGGCCGGATACGCCGGGGGCGCCGCGAGCACGGCGCATTACGACATCGTCAGCGGCGGCGGCACCGGCCATGCCGAGTCGGTCGAACTCGTCTACGATCCGTCGCAGATCAGCCTGCAGCAGATCCTCGACGTTTACTTCCTGGTCGCGCACGACCCGACCGAGCTGAACCGGCAAGGCCCCGACGAGGGCACGCAATACCGCTCGGAGATCTTCTATACCACGGCAGAGCAGCGCGCGGCTGCTGAGGCCTCCATCGCGGAGTTGACGCGGTCGCGCGCCTTTGCCGGCCCGATCGTCACCAAGGTCACGCGCCTGAACGGCTTCTATGCGGCCGAGGGGTATCACCAAGACTACGCCGTCCACAATCCGGATAATCCGTATATCGTTTTTAACGATATTCCGAAGCTGCGCGCGCTGGTGGCGAAGTACCCGTCGCTGGTCAGGCCAGGCTCTCCGGCCGCCACGCTTCATTAGGGCCGAAGTGGCCGGCCCTGGTACCCCCTGCCGAAAACCCGGGCCCCAAGTCCGACCCCCGCCCGCCAAGGGCTTGCTAGGGACCGTTCCGAACGGTATCGGTCCGAATAGCGACCGCAACGGCGGCGTACTCGTTTCTTGTAATATAGGGACTGGAGATGCGAAATAATGTCTAAATCGGCTTTCTCATTTGGCGCCGCATTGGTGCCGCTAGCCATGGTCGTGACGATCGGACTGGCTTCGGCAGCGAAGCCCGTCGAGACCAGCGCGGCCGGCACGTGGAGCGTGACCTACAGCGGAAGCCCGCTGACGCCGGGTCCGCTCGTTCTCAAACAGGTGGGTTCGGGGATCGTCGGATCGTACGGAACCAACGGGAGCCTCAGCGGCAACACCCACGCGGGAAATCCGCTGCAAGTCGACGCATCGTGGAAAGATTCACGCGGCGTGGGCTGGGCGACCCTGATCTTTAACGCGAGCTACACGGCATTCCACGGTTCGTGGGGCTTCGGCGGACGTCCGGCCAACGGAACGTTCGTCGCCGAGCGCGTCTACAACCAGATCAACACGACCGGAACCTGGAACGTCCTCATGACCGGCGAGATGGCGCATTCCACGCAGCTGGTCTTCAAGCAGACTGGGCCGAGCTTCATCGGCACGTGGGCCGGCGGACACATCCAGGGAACGCTCTCGAAGGGTTCCGAGGATGTCCAAGGCCAGTGGCAGACGCCTAAGGGCTACGGTCCGATCAACCTGAAGTTCTCCGCGGATGGAAACAGCTTCCACGGCACGTGGGGCTATCCCGGAAAACCGTCGTCGGGCGTCGTGAACGGAACGCGCGCACCGCAGTAGACTCATCGCTCGTAACGAGCACGGTCAGGAAAGCGGAAGGGGCCCGGCGATTGCGCCGGGCCCCTTCGCTGCTTCTAAACGCCGACGGCGACGGGTGGATGACCGAACAGCGGCGGTATGTAGTGGCCCGCCAGATACGAGAGCGTAAAGACGACGATGCCGAAGAAGACGATCTCCAGACCTTTCGTCAGCGGGTTGCGCTCGCTCAACGTCCCGGCGTAATAACCTACGCCGAATAGCCCCAGCACCGCAAGAGCGAGCGAAAGCAGCGACGAGGCCGTCATCGAAAGCGGAAGCAGAAACGCAACGATCGGGACGAGCGCACCCACCGCATACGATCCGCCCATCGCAAGCGGCCCGCGCAGGCCCGAGTCGTCGGCTTCGCGCGGATCGATGCCGAACTCGTCGCGAACCATCTCGTACAGATAGATGTCGGGGTGCGTGGCGAGACGCGAGACGATCATGTGGGCTTCGTCGGGCGTAAAGCCTTTGAGCGTATAATACGCGGCTTGCTCGGCAAACTCGGCTTCGGGATCGTCGGCCATCTCTTTGCGCTCGAGTTCGATCGTGGCTTGCACGACCTCGCGCTCGGCTTTCCCGCCGAGATATTCGCCGACGCCCATCGAGAGCGCGCCAGCGAGCAGCGCGAGGAATCCGCTGATCAGCACGGCGGCCCGCTCGCCCTCGGCGACGCCGACGCCGGTGATGATGCCGAGCGTCGTGAGGATGCCGTCCTGGACGCCGAAGACGATTTCACGGACGCTGCGCTGCTTTTCGAGCTTGCGCCGCTGGATCGTGTCGGGGATGCGCGGCTTGACGGTCTGCCAGCTCTGCGCGGTCGCTGCGGCGCGAGCGTCTGGGTCGTGGAAGGCGCTCTCCGGGCCCGGTGTTTGCATGTCTGACGAGCTACGCCGCCCGCACCGGCTTGGCCTCCGCTTTGCCGGGAACGTAAGCGGCGCAGGGTCGCTGTGGCGGACGTAGGTTCGCCTAAGGGACTTGACAGCCGCGCCGCGCCGGAGTAGATATATAACCAGATGGTTAAACAATCGCAACTCGACGACATCTTTTTTGCGCTGGCCGATCCGACGCGGCGGCGCATCGTCGAAAAGCTGGTACGCCGAAGTCTTACCGTCGGAGAAATCGCCGCGGATTTTCCGATCTCGCAGCCGGCCATCTCCAAGCACGTCAAGGTTCTCGAGGAATCGGGATTGCTCGTCCGCGAGGTCAGCGGTCGCGTCCACCACTGCACGCTTTCTGCTAAAGCCATGCGGGCCGCGTCGACCTGGCTGGACCGGCAAGAGCGCTATTGGAACGATGCGCTCGACAGCCTGAGCGACTATCTCGAACGCGCCGCCGCAGATTCCGATCGCCCCACACGCACCCGCCGGCACTTGCCAAGAAAGAAGACGTCATGAGCGACACCACCACCCAGGCGACTCCGAAACTCGTCGTCCGCCGGACGATCTCCGCCCCGCGCGCCCGGGTCTGGGAGGCCTGGACCCAGCCCCAACAGATGCGTCTCTGGTCGGGTCCTGGCCCCGTCGTTGCCAAAGAGCTCGAAGCCGACGTCCGCGTCGGCGGGGAATACCATATCGTCATGCAGCCGCCGGATGACGAAGCGCTCGTCGTGCGCGGAACGTATCGTGAAGTACGTAAGCCCGAACGGCTCTGCTACACGTGGGCCTGGGACGAAGACCGCCCCGAGGACCGCGTCGAGACGCTGATCACCGTGGAATTCCACGATCTCGGCGACAAGACCGAAATCGTGCTCACGCAAGAAGCGTTTGCCGGTGCGGAGTCGCGCGACAATCACGAGCGCGGGTGGAACGGCGCGCTCGACAATCTGGAGGCCATGCTCGAGGCCTAGAGGCCAGGGCCGGCGAGGCGGGAGCCCGCCGGCCCTCCGCAGCATCCGTGCCGCATGAACGGAAGCGGTGAATCGTCCGAGTCGCGATTCGTCTCAACGGGACGTCTGCCGGATGCGGCGCGCGTTCAAGCGCTCGTAGACCGGGCGCACGAACGCTTCGACACCAACGTCGAAGGCGAAGTCTCTACGGTGTATCCCGCGTTGGCAGAAGCTCGACGCGATCTTTTCGGCATATGCGTGGTGGGCATCAACGGCGGCGTCTATGCCGCCGGAGACGTCGAGCATGTGTTTTCGATCATGAGCGTCTCCAAGCCGTTCGTTTTCGCGCTCGTCTGCCGGCAGCTCGGCGCGGACGACGTTCGCGAAAAGCTGGGCGTGAACGCGACGGGCCTGCCGTTCAATTCGCTCGAGGCCGTCGAGCGCGGCAAGGACGGCACAACCAATCCGATGGTCAACCCCGGTGCCATCGCAACGACCAGCCTGGTACCGGGTCAGAACGCCGGCGCCAAATGGCGCTTCATTGCCGAGGGCTTGTCACGGTTTGCGGGCCGCACGCTTTCGCTAAACGACGACGTCTATCGTTCCGCCTCGCAAACGAATCACCGGAACCAGGGCATTGCGCGGCTGTTGCAGAGTTTCGGGCGGCTCTACGGCGACCCGGCCGAGGCCACCGACCTGTACACTCGACAATGCTCGCTCAACGTCACCGCAAAGGACCTCGCCGTCATGGGCGCCACCCTTGCCGACGGCGGCGTCAATCCGCTCACGCAGGCCCGCGTCGTCGATCCTGAGGTTTGCCACTACACGCTCGCCGTCATGGCGACGGCCGGGCTTTACGAAACGTCCGGCGACTGGCTGTACGACGTTGGGATGCCGGGCAAGAGCGGGATCGGCGGCGGCATCGTCACGGTCTCGCCGGGGAAGGGGGGCCTGGGAACGTTCGCTCCGCCGCTCGACGCGGCCGGAAACAGCGTCAAAGGGCAACTCGTGGCGCGATACCTGGCAGAGCGCCTCGGCATGGATCTCTTCGTCTCGCGGCCAGAAGGCTAGCGGCCGCTACGGCATCCAGCCGCCGGCTGCGGCGGATGCTTCGTTATCAAGCTGCTTGGGCGCGAGGCTATCGGTCAC
>Ga0182013_10004258_pt1 | contig 17295 bp, 16 predicted proteins | sample 612S2MmetaG_FD_120487 | JGI IMG/M metagenome (GOLD analysis project Ga0182013, IMG submission 120487) | Permafrost microbial communities from Stordalen Mire, Sweden - 612S2M metaG | ecosystem: Environmental > Terrestrial > Soil > Wetlands > Permafrost | place: Sweden: Stordalen | collected...
ACGCCGATTCGGGCATTGACAGCAACTCGTCCCCGACACATTTGTGGACCGATCGGTCGCCATGACCGCACTTGGGGGCGTTTGCTGTTTAGCTTCATATGCCCTGGCCGAGGTAGTCACCGCCAAACATAAAGGCCCTGAGGTAGATAGCCTCGGAGCCTTTATGCGCGCGCGAAAGCGGGTTACTCTGCTGCGGGGACGACCAAAGCTGCTTTGGCCGCTTTAGCTGCCTTGTTCTTTTCCCGTTTGACCTTGGCCCAGCGCTTTTGCTGAGCAGCAGCGATCTTGGCTCGGCCCTCATCGCTCATGCCGCCCTTTGCTGCCTTTTTTGCTGGCGCCTTCGTTACCTTGGCTGTCTTAGCTGCGATTGCCTTAGCCTTCGGTGCAACAGCCTCGCCCTTCAAACACAAGGCACGTGCCTTCTGCAAGGCGTTGATGCCACGATCGATTTCGGCCAGTAGTTGTTTCGTACTCATTCAAAATCCTCCCTTTTGAGTTTACACGGGGTGCAGATATGGTTAGCGTTCTGCTCAGGCGTGGTGGTTGCCATTGCCGCACGCAATACCCCGGTAGCCCTGCGCCCTACTTCGCCAGTAGATGAAGTCTACGCCCGGTTTGTCAGCTGCCAGTCAGCGGCGCCCCTTGCCCGGCCGGGCCGGCGTTTCTCAGGACGTATCCGGCACTTCACGGCAGAGCTAACCATCCAAGGTATTTGTCTTCCAAGCTGTTGAGTGCGATTCTAAAAGAGATGATGATGACTCGACGGACATCGGCCGTGCGCGGCGGTATCGTTAATGCAAAGTGTCGCCTATAGCGTGATCAATTATTCAGCACCCTTTCGAGCATTCTCAATTGCATCAAAGCTTTGAATCCTGACCAAGATCTTTGCCGTGCAACGGCAAAGATAAGATTGATTAATTCTGATATGTATGCGCTTTCCCTATGTTTTCTTTCGCTCTCGCGGCTTGATTCAGGGTTCATCTGACGCTCTCTCGATTAAGACGCATTTCGTATCTTTAGCTCAGTAAAGTAGATATCAGGGGGAGGAATACTCGAACATGCACGTGCTTTCGTGGGACAAAGCAGCGTTGACTTCAACTCCGGGGCCTTGGCCTCTGTCGAGCCGTTATTTCCCTGTCTGCGGCAATCTCTGAGGTGCATCCTTGGCCATGCGCTCGTGTAGCATCGCAAGGTCCGAATTGAGTTGCGCCTCACGCTTGTAGATGCGAATCATTTCCCGGCAATAGGCTTCAGGACTATGCATGCTCTTCGTTTCGCTGGTTGACGGGTTTTCCGCATAGGCCTTCAGCATCTCCTCGTGTTCGGCTGCGTCCGCCTCTGCCTGTTGCGCCTGGTCTTTGTAGTAGTCGGCAAGCTTCTGGTGGTCGGCAGCGGTGTTGGCGGTGGCGATCAACTGGTGCAGATCGGGTTTGTTCTGTTTGGCGTCGACTGTTTGGGCCGTCGCGGCGAGAGGGATGAGCGTTGCGAGAACTGACAGCAACGCCAACTTAAGCGGAAATCTAAAGGTCATCATCGTGAATCTCCCTCGCTCGATTGAATCAACTCGATTGAATCAAGTTGTTGGACTACCCAGGCTCCGATCGGTTCCTATTTCTGCTCAGCATCCTTGGCCATCTGTTCATGAATTTGCGCGAGTTCGTGCAGCTTGCCAGCGCTATCTTTGAGCGACTGGGCAATATAGGTGCAGTGGTCCACGGTCCCTCTTGCGTTCTTGGAGGAACTGGTGACTGGATTCTGCTTGTATGCCTCTGCCATCTGCGCATGTTCCTTCGACTGGGCGAAGAGATCCTGCGCCTTTGCCTCGTAATACACGGCGAGACGGCGATGTTCGGCCGGTGTCTTTGCGACCGAGATCAAGACGAGTATCTGTTTGGAGTTGATCTTCTCGGCCTTTGGTTGCGGCGTGGGCGACATTTGCATTTGACCAAATGCTGCTGTGGTCATAGCGAGTGCGATGGTAAGGAAGCCGATCATGCGTTTCATGGAAATCTCCTTGTTGTTTTATCCGTTCGTGTCAACGCGCAGCCCCGCTTGAGTCGTCCTGTATTCCGTCAAGCGGATGCAGGCGATGCTCGGTTTCAGTGCCACGCCATTGCGTTCTTACTTGGGGTTTATGCATGAGCCGTGCCAAACGCTGTTTGTCTAGCGGCAGTGAGTCTTGATCATTGCAGCGATTGAGCTTATGGAGTAGATAGGCGGAAAGGCGGCCGGCTGCTGTTTCTTCCGGTCTTGGCGCATTTGGGGCATCGATTGCCCTATTCCGGACTGCGACATGGGTGGGACGGAGCTACTGCCACAAACGCCTGCATACGCATGACATGTTATGGAAGGTTGGGGCCTTGTTAATGGAGGAGCTACGCAAGTTCCACTGATTTGATCTACGATTTGCGCAATCAGCGCACACAGCCTACTCAACAGGCTCGGAGATTGGAGCTATCAGGGAGAATTTCTCCATTCGATAGATGAGTGTCTTCCGGCTGATGTTCAGATAGGTAGCCGCACGCGTTTGGTTCCAGCCGTGCTTTTCCAGCGCCTGAACCAGAATTTCCTTCTCGATCTCTTCCAGATCAATTCCTTCGTCGGGAAGCTTCAGAAAAATGTTCGCGATCCGCGACTCACACTGGCGAATTTCAGCAGGTAAATCTTCGGACTGAATTCTTCCGTTACGAGTCAGAACGGCCATCCGTTCCATCACGTTCTGCAACTCGCGCACATTGCCTGGCCAGTTGTACTGCATGAGCTTCTCTCTTGCATTGTCTGAGACCGACAAGTCAGCGAGGCTGTATCGGTCTGCGAGCTGCTTCAGAAAGTGCTGGATGAGCAATGGAATGTCATCGCGGCGTTCACGGAGGGGCGGAAGCTCTACTGTGACCACGCTCAAGCGATAGTAGAGGTCTTCACGGAACTGCCCGTCCGCGATGCGATTCTTCAGATTCCGATTGGAAGCGGCGAGGATACGCACATTCACTTTCACTGGATGCGGGCTGCCGATCTTGTCTATCTCTCGCTCTTGAACGACCCGCAGTAGTTTCACCTGCAACGGAGGCGTAAGTTCTCCGACCTCATCCAGAAATATGGTGCCCTCATTGGCGGCTTCGAATTTGCCTACCCGGTCACTGATCGCGCCAGTGAACGATCCTTTGCGATGCCCGAATAGTTCAGACTCTGCCAAAGCTTCTGGCAGCGCACCGCAGTTGACCGTAATGAACGGCTTGTTGGCGCGAAGACTGTTTTGATGGATGGCTTTGGCGAGCAGTTCCTTTCCGGTACCCGATTCGCCGGCCAACAGCACTGTAGAATCGCGCCCCGCAACTTGCAATGCGATATCGAAGACGTTGCGCATTTTCTTGGAGGTGCCAATGATGTTTTCAAAACGGAAGGCTGTGTCCGCAAAGTCGCGCAAATAGCGGTTCTCGTCCACCAACTTCCGATGCTCCAATGCACGCTGGACAGTCAACTTCAGTTCGTCGGCATTCACAGGTTTTAGTACATAATCTGCAGCGCCGAGCTTCATTGCATCGACTGCGTCGGCAACCGTACCGAACGCAGTAATGAGGATGACCGGCGTGTCCGAGCTAGCCGCCTTGATACGGCTGAGAAGGTCCAACCCACTGAGGTCCGGCATACGGATGTCGGAAATCACGAGCGCCGGCGATTTGCTCTCGAATGCTTGTAGGCCACTGTTGCCGTCTACTGCGGTAAGGACTGTGTATCCTTCTTCCTTCAGCCAGAACTCGATAAGGCGCCTTTGGCTGGCGTCGTCATCAACGACAAGGATAAGTGTATTCGCCATTCTCAGATGCTCCGTGAAGCCGAATCGACGACGCCGGTCTCAAATACCGGCATGGTTACGGAAAACGTCATTCCGCGTTGAGGATTTGTTCTAGCGGAAATTTGCCCGCCATGCTGGCTGACGATCTGGTATGCAATGGAGAGTCCCAGTCCTGTGCCGCAGCTACGCGTTGTAAAAAAAGGATCGAAGACACGTTCCATATCTCCCGGCGGAATTCCAATCCCCTCATCTTCAACTTCGACCCGAACCCAATTGCCTTCCCGATCCGCGCGCAGTGTGATTTGTCCACCCTCCGGTGTAGCCTGAACCGCGTTGATTACGAGATTCAAAAGAACCTGCTTGATCTGTTCCGGGTCGACAGAAACCGGAGGTAACGGTTCCACGTTCTCCACCCGAATAGCGACTTTGGCCATTGCCGCAGTTTGAGACGAAAGCTTGGCCACAGATTCCAGAAGCAGGCCAATTTCCGAAGCGATGATTCGTGGCGGCTGAGGCCGTGCAAACTCCAGAAAATTCGTCAATAGGCCCTTCAGGCGGACGACTTCATGTGAGGCCAAATCCGTGAACTCTCTCCGTGTCTCCTCTGGCAATTGTGGGCGGCCCAAAATCTGAACAGCTCCCTCAATGGATCCGAGCGGGTTGCGAATCTCGTGGGCGAGTCCCGCCGAAAGCTCTCCTAATGCGGAGAGGCGATCGGCGCGCCGCAGTTGTTCAAAAGACTTCTGCAACTGGGCATTCACCTGGGCCAGCTCAAGCGCTGTGTTCTCTACCCTGCGACGTTGTGATTGTTCGTGATCCGCAAGGATGCCCGTCAATGCTGCGATTACGAAAAACATTCCAATCTCAACATATTGGGCGGCAGTGTACTCGGGCTCGGATTTCCAGGCCATCACGATGTGTGGAATGTAGGAAGCGGTCGCCAGCGCTGCGGAGGCTAGTCCTCCTCGCCAGCCGAACCGCAGCGCAGCCAGCAAAATAGGGACGTAATATGCCCGTTGCAACAGTGGGTGTATCCACACATGAGTCGTCGGCGTGACGTAATGCAGGAGCGCGACGGCACCAATCGCTACCGTCAAAATTGCCGCCTCCAGCCCGCCTCTCATCAATGCCTTCATTGCCGCGATTCTAGCATTTTCAGGCGCAGGCCAAGCTTGTGCGGCCTTCCATAGGACGAGTCGCCGCGGCGTCGTTTCTCGCAGCCGCGAATGGCCCCGTGGCGCTTTTGATAAGAGGAGCCGTGGTTGACGACTTGGAAATTGTTCTTCTGCCCCAAATGCGCCAGTCACTGGACCAAATCAGGCAGCTCAACTTGCCGCCCGAAGACCGTCTCTGCCGAAGAACAAGAGCATCAAACGCCCTCCAAAGGCCGCCTAGCAGCCTTTGGAGCACGCCGAAGCGAGCGGCTGGTATGGCTTTATGGATCGGCGCCGATTTGGCATCGTGATTGCAGCTCATACTTGCGATGGCATCGGAATGACGTTCATCGCACCACTTGGGAATGTCCTCACCGTAGAGGCGGCGACGAGTTTTCATCGCATTGTTGAGTTGTTGTGAGCAAAACTGCACCGCGGAAAGCTCGGCCGAGGTCTTGAATAGGGAAAACCGCACTACTTGATCCAAATAGCCGAAGTGCGCCAAAAGGATTGGAATTCTCACTATACTGGCATGAAGATTTTCTCCAAACTCGTCGCGACGCTGCTCTTCGTAGCCCTGGGAGCCGCTCCTTTGTTTGGGACGATTCCGTGCCAGGGGAAGGCGAGGTCTTCCAGATGCTGCGTAGTTGAATGCCCCATGGCTGCAATGGAGATGAGCAGCACGCGGTCTTTGGTTGAATCCTGCAGTTCTACGCAATGTGGCTGCCAGGCGTCTCCCGCCGGGCCGGTTTCGATTGCACCGGCGCAGCAAGAATCCCGCGACGTGGCACTGGTGGACAATGCGCTCGCCAGTTTCGCACCCATCGCGATGTTTCGGGCAAAAGGTGACTACACTCCGCCCGACCCGAAATCATGCAGACACTCCCGGTCTGTTCTTTGCATTTTCCAGGTCTGATCTTTCCCAAAAACCGCATTTCTCCAATATGTGCTGCTGATCTCACTGCGTGTTACCCACCCCCGAAAGGGGAGGTTTTTACGCTTTGAGTCGGCGAAGCATGACCCCTGAATAGTTTTCTGTTCGAGTTCCAGGAGATGGATCTGTCATGAATCGAATGCCTTTGAAATGGCAAGTTTGGCCTGTCCTTGTGCTTGCCGCCAGCTTATCACCCTGTCTTCTGGCGCAGAGCGCGGAGATAGTGCAGGATCCTCAACAAGCAGCCTCTGAGAGGCGCTCCCCGTCCTGGCAGTCGCCTGCAAAACTGCGTCGTGCAGTGGGAAGCGAAAAGGGTGATCTTCTAGTTGGTGCCAATGGAATCGAGTTCCGGTCGGGGAAGGGGCAAACGCTCAAGCTCTCCTATCTGGAAATGCAGACATTCCATCTTTCGCCTCACAGTCTCGTGATCGAGACCTACCAGAACCGCAAGAAGCACATGCCCGGAGTTGAGCGACTGAGGTTCGAGATGACCGAGTCCGTTTCTCCGCAGGTTGCGGCAGACCTGGCCAAAGAGGTTCAACGGCCTTCGCAGAATGCTGTTCCCGATCCGACAGTGCAGGGCATCGTAATCCCCGCGCATCACAGGAGCCTTGCCGGCGGCACAAACGGCATTCTGCGATTTAGCGATGGTGGCATCGATTATGTGACCGGTGCGCCAGATGATAGCCGCAGTTGGCGCTGGGCCGATCTCCAAACCTTATCCTCCCCCGACCCCTACCATCTGCTTGCCTTTGGATACCGCGATACGTACAGCTTCGATTTGAAAGAGCTGCTGCCACAGTCTTTGTATTACCGCCTGGTCGATGAAATCGACGCACAGACCGCGGCCGAATCACAGCAACGGAGTTCGAAATGATTAGCTTCAGAACACATCGAAGGAGACTTTGGTTGGGATGGCTCCTGTTCATCCCTTGCAGTCTGTGGTCCCAGGACGCAGTGAAAAGCCCGGCCATTGTTCCGGATGCCTCGGCAAGCCAATCGAGCGGCCAACAGGTGCTGTCGCTCGACGATGTAATCCGGGAGGCGCTAGAGAAGAGTCCGGAAGCCCAAAGCGCGCTCCATGCGGTTCGTGCACTTGAACGGCGAGTGCCGCAGGCAAAGACGCTTCCCGATCCGATGGTTTCTGTGGGATGGGCAGGCAACCTTACTCCGTTCAGCGTGATGCAGGGCGACAATTCAAGCTACCGCGGCTTGACCGTATCCGAGCAGTTTCCCTATCCGGGAAAATTGAAATTGCGCAGTGAGATCGCGAGCAAAGAGGCTGATGCAGCGCAAGCTGATTATGAGGCCGTGCGGCGGCGAATCAGCTCCGAAGTCAAGGCTGCTTACTACGACTACTTCTACTTCGACCGGGCCATTCAGACGACTAACCGGAACAAGGATCTTCTCGAAAAACTGTCGAAGATCGCCGAAGCGCGTTACCGAGTAGGAAAGGCCATGCAGCAGGACGTGTTGCGGTCGCAGATCGAGATCTCCTTGTTGCTGGAAAAGCTCACCATGCTCGAACAGCAACGGGCAACAGCGCAAGCCCGAATCAATGCGTTCCTGGTTCGTTCCCCGGAATCGCCACTGCCGCCGGCCGCCGATGTGGAACCCGAAACGATTACGCATTCTCTCGACGAGTTGTATGCCCTCGCGGCAACCAATGACACGGCCGTTCTCCGGAATCAGCGAATGGTGGAGCGGAGCCGTCTAGGAATTGCCCTGGCGCAGAAAGAGTACAGGCCGGATATCGGGGTCGGATATATGTACCAACAGCGGGCGGGGCTGCCGGACATGAATGGGGTCACTGTCACCCTAAATATTCCCGTCTTCTACAAGAGCAAACAGCGCCAGGGCGTGGCCGAAGCCAGCGAAGAACTGATCAGCGCTGAGAAGATGCACGATAACCGGCTGAACGAAGTCCGATTTGAATTGAAGCAGCAATACCTTGCCGCCAAGGCCTCGGAGCGGCTGCTAACGCTGTACTCCAAGGGCGTGGTTCCCCAGTCGTCGCTCGCGCTCGAATCCTCGATGGCCGCGTATCAGGTTGGCAATGTGGATTTTCTTTCGCTGATTGCCAACTTCACAACGCTTCTGGACTATGAGACGGATTATTACCGGCAACTGGCCGACTATCAGACGGCCTTGGCTCGCATTGAGAGTCTGACCGGATCGGACGTGACCGGTCCGCCAGTCCCCACGAACCCGGTATCGGATTCTCAGCCGACAATGGAGGCAAAGTAAATGCACACGCACAGATTGAATGAGCTTTTGACTTTGCCGGACTGCAATTCACGGTTTCGCCGAGAATCGGCCCCGGGATCAACCGCTGAGACACATCGCTTTCTTCCCATGGAACAAAGGAGCATCGAACTATGAACCGCTCACCGAAGAGAATCATCCTTGGCATTTTGATCATAGTGACGCTTGGGCTTGTCTATGCCGGCGCGACCCACCATTGGTTCGGCCAGGGAAAAAGCGGGATAGCCGCACCTCAAAGCGCAGGGGGTGAGCGGAAGCCTCTTTATTGGTACGACGCCATGAACCCGCAGCACCATTACAACCAACCCGGCAAGGCTCCCGACGGCATGGACCTTGTGCCACAATATCCGGAACAGACGGCAACGTCCGCCGGACAGGGGAACAACCCATCTTCGGCCGACATGGCCAACATGCCAGGCATGTCGTCGAAGGGGGCCGCACCTGGGGATCGCAAGGTCCTCTATTGGTTCGACCCGATGCATCCGGCCTACAAATCGGACAAGCCCGGAATCGCTCCCGATTGCGGGATGACTCTGGTTCCCAAGTATGCGGACGATCAGGGACTGGCCAAAATGCCAATGGGCACCGTGACGATACCGCCAGAAAAGCAGGCACTTGCCGGCGTACGCACAGCGCTTGTCGAACGCAAATCCCTGATCCGCGATATTCACACTACAGCACAGATTGTGGCGGACGAAACACGGATTGCTCATGTCCATGTGAAGGTGGCCGGCTATATCGATAAAGTGTATGTCGATTTTGTGGGCCAGCTCGTCAAGAAGGGGCAGCCGCTGTTCACGCTCTATAGTCCAGACCTGGTTTCGACACAGGAGGAGTATCTGATTGCCAAGCGCGGAAACGCAACGCTGGCCAATGCTCCGTTCCAGGAGATATCGCAGGGATCGCAATCGCTCTTGCAGTCCGCCAGGCAGCGGCTAAAGTTGTGGGACATCTCCGATGACCAGATCAGAGAACTCGACGCTACCGGCAAGGTCACTAAGGATCTGACGTTCTATTCGCCGATCGCAGGCTTCGTGACCGATCGCAAGGTATTTCCGCAGACTTCGGTCACTCCGGACACCGAACTCTACACGGTATCCGATTTGTCCACGGTGTGGGCCGATGCTGACATCTACGAATATGAAGTCCCTTTCGTTCATCTCGGTCAGAGCATCTCGTTCTCCCTCAGTTACTACCCAGGGAAAACCTACGTGGGAAAGATTTCCTATATCTATCCCACGGTCGACCCACAAGCGCGAACAGTTAAGGTACGGGTCAAGCTTCCCAATCCCGGTTTTGTTCTGAAGCCCCAGATGTTCGCCAATGCGCAGTTGCGCGTGGATTATGGCACGAAGATCATCGTGCCGGAGGAAGCCGTTCTCAACTCGGGAACCGAGCAGCACGTATTCGTGGTTCACGAAGGCGGCGTGTTTGAACCTCGAAAGATCACCATTGGACCGGTGGTGGATGGCAATGCCGTAATTCTCTCGGGACTGAAGGCCGGAGAAACGATTGTCGTTTCCGGAAACTTCCTGATTGATTCTGAAAGCGGACTCAAGAACGCGATGAGCGGAATGTCGCACTGAGGAGGATGGCTATGAACTCTCGACGTATTGCATTTACCGTCATTCTGCTGATCCTTGTCGGAGCCGGTGCTTACGCATGGTTCAGGAATATTGCTCACCCATCGCCGGTCGCCTGCGGTTACTGCCTGCGTCCCTTGCATGCAAACGTGAAGGTAACTGCAGAAATCGATGGGAAAAGGGCAGAAGTATGCTGCCCCCGCTGCGCCATTACAGAAGCTAATCAGGAGCACAAGCCCGTACGCCTGATTACCGTTCATGACTACAGCACGGGGAAGGCAATGTCGCCTGAAACAGCATGGTACGTGGAAGGAAGCCGCGTGTTGGCGTGCGAACACAGCGGGATGCACATGGACGAGATGAAGGATAGCGCTCCGATGGCATACGACCGTTGTTCGCCAGGGACCTTGACGTTTGCAACCAAACAACAAGCTGAAGACTTTGCCGCGGCGAATGGCGGCGCCGTTATTTCCTTTTCGCAGCTGATGAGCGAGGCGCGATTCCAATGATGAACCGGATTATCGATTTCAGCGACAAGAACAGGTTTCTGATTTTCCTCTTCGTTGCAGTAGCCATCGTACTGGGATGGAACTCGATGAGGAATACGAAGCTCGACGCGATCCCCGACCTTTCAGATACCCAGGTGATCGTCTACGCCAAGTGGGATCGCAGCCCCGACATCATGGAAGATCAGGTCTCCTATCCGATTACCTCGGCCCTGCTCGGGCTGCCTAAGGTCAAGGACATCCGCGCCTTCTCCGACTTCGGCTACTCCTACATCTACATCATCTTCGACGAAGGCACGGACCTGTATTGGGCACGGTCGCGGACGCTCGAATACTTGAACTCCGTCACTCCGAAGTTGCCCAAAGGCGTCAGCGTTGAACTCGCGAAGGATGTGACCTCCGTTGGATGGGTGTACCAGTATGCTCTTGTCGATACGACGGGGAAATACAGCATCGACCAACTGCGGTCCTATCAGGATTGGTACCTGCGCTACGCATTGCAGACCGTGCCAGGCGTTGCCGAGGTCGCCCCCATCGGTGGCTTCGTGCGGCAGTATCAGGTGAATGTTGATCCAAACAAGCTGCTGGCATACAAAATACCGATCAACGCGGTGAGCGACGCAGTGGGAAAGTCCAACAACGACGTTGGCGGAAGACTTGTCGAGTTCACCGGGCGCGAGTATATGGTGCGTGGCCGCGGATATATCCGTTCGCTCGACGACATCGGCAAGACCGTGATCATGGTCAACGCCCAGACGGGAACGCCGGTTCTGGTCCGTGACGTAGGCACTGTTACCTTCGGTCCCGACATGCGCCGAGGTGTCGGCGAATTGGATGGCGAGGGAGAAGCCGTCGGCGGCGTTGTCATCATGCGCTACGGAGAGAATGCGCAGAAGGTGATCGAACGCACCAAAGAAAAGCTGAACGATCTGAAATCCACATTGCCGCCAGGCGTCAAATTGGTGACGACCTACGACCGGTCTGACTTGATCGATCGCGCGGTGGAGAACCTCCGGCACACTTTGATCGAAGAACTGGTCATCGTCAGTATCGTCATCATGATCTTCCTATGGGATTTGCGCGGTGCCATTGTGCCAATCATTACGATCCCAGTTACCGTGATTCTGGCTTTCATCCCGATGCAGTGGATGGGTATGACCGCAAACATCATGTCGTTAGGTGGTCTCGCCGTTGCCATTGGCGCACTCGTAGATGCCTCTGTGGTGATGGTCGAGCAAACCCATAAGAAGCTCGAACACTGGGAGGCGGAAGGCCGTCCCGGTCCATCTCATGCGGTCGTGATCGCCGCTGTGAAGGAGGTTGGAGGGCCCAGCTTCTTTGCCCTGCTCGTCATTGCTGTCGGCTTCCTGCCGGTATTCACCCTGGAGGGTCAGGAAGGACGTCTCTTCAAACCGCTCGCATTCACCAAGAACTTCTCTATGGCGATTGCGGCATTGCTGGCGATTACGCTAGCTCCAGCGGCGATGCGATTTCTCTTCTCGCGCATGGACGGCTTCGACTTCCGTCCCCGATGGCTTGCCAAGATCGTCAACGCGATCTTCGTTGGGAAGATCCATAGCGAAGAGAACCATCCGATCAGCAAGCCAATGATGAAGGTCTATCACCCTGTGGTCGAATTTGTCCTCGATCACAAATGGCTGACGATCTGCGGCGCATTGCTGGTCATGGCACTGAGTGTCCCGGTCTATTTCAAGCTGGGATCGGAGTTCATGCCGCCGCTCGACGAAGGCACACTCCTTTATATGCCATCGACGCTGCCCGGCATTTCAGTGGCGGAAGCGACACGTACGCTCATCACTCAGGACAAGATCATCAGCGGGTTTCCTGAGGTTGATCGCGTCTTCGGTAAAGCGGGGCGGGCAGAGAGTTCGACTGACCCAGCGCCCTATTCCATGATGGAGACCACGATCACACTCAAGCCTGAGGATCAGTGGCCGAAGGTGAACCGCTGGTACTCGAAGTCAACGCCACAGTGGCTTCAGTCCGTGCTGCGAAGATTCTGGCCCGACCATGTGTCAACGCAACAACTCATCTACGGTCCCGGCGGTTTGAATGAAGCGCTGCAAATTCCCGGAATCTCCAATGCCTGGACCATGCCCATCAAAGCTCGTACCGACATGCTCACCACGGGCATTCGTACGCCCCTCGGCATCAAGGTGCTTGGCTCCGACCTCGGCCAGATCCAGCAGGTTGGAGAGCAAATCGAGTCCGCGCTAAAGGATGTTCCGGGAACTACAAGCGTGTTTGCGGAGCGCACCAGCGGCGGATATTTTCTGGACTTCGATCTGAAGCGCGATGAGCTAGCCCGCTACGGTTTGACAATCGATGACGCCGAGAGCGTTCTTATGTCCGCAGTCGGCGGCGATCAGGTTTCTACGACCGTCGAAGGCCGTGAGCGGTACTCGGTCAACGTCCGTTACTTGCGTGATTATCGCAGCGACGTCGATGCGCTCGAACGCGTGCTGGTGGCAACGCCTTCAGGTGCGCAAATCCCGCTTGGACAGATTGCGGACATCCGCATGAAGACCGGCCCCGGAATGATTCGAGACGAAAACGGAAGACTCAGTGGCTACGTCTACGTCGATGTGTCTGGGCGCGATATAGGCAGCTACGTACGCGATGCGAAGGCAGCGGTTGCAGGTAAGGTCAAGGTTCCTGCGGGTTACGAGTTGGTGTGGAGCGGGCAGTACGAGTTCATGGAGCGTGTGGCGCAGCGGTTGAAGCTGGTCGTTCCTATCACGCTCTTCATCGTCTTTCTGTTGCTCTACTTCAACACCGGCTCTGCCATCAAGACCATGATTATTCTGCTGGCTGTGCCTTTCTCGGCCATCGGAGCAATCTGGTTTTTGTATTTGCTTCACTACAACATGAGCATTGCCGTGTGGGTGGGCCTTATCGCGCTGCTCGGGGTCGATGCCGAGACCGCCGTCTTCATGCTTCTCTACCTGGACTTGGCCTATCACGATGCATTGAAGACAACGGGGATTCACTCCTGGGACGATCTGCGCGAAGCGATCGTGCATGGCGCGGTCAAGCGGCTGCGGCCCAAAGTCATGACCGTTTCGTGCATGCTCTTCGGCTTGCTGCCCATCATGTGGTCGACGGGCTCTGGTGCGGATGTCATGAAGCGCATTGCGGCTCCGATGCTCGGCGGCATCATTACTTCGTTCTTCATGGAGTTGGTTGTCTATCCTCCAATCTTCGCAATTTGGAAGTGGAATTGGGAAGTAAAGCCGGCTTTGAAGCACGAAGCAGCTCAACTCGCGGAGGCGCCCCATGTCTAGCTCAATAACGCGCGAAACGAGGATGTGCTGGCCAATTGGCCTGGCCACATTTGTTCTTTGGAGTATGTCAGTCTCGTTGTGGAGTCAAGAGTCATTGCCCTCGCAGAAGGGCCATGCAACTGGAAGCGAACCTTTCGCCGGATACGACGAATCGTTGACCAGAGCGGCGAATTCGGTTCTTGCTTCCGCAGTGCAGACCCCTGCCCGCTCCCATGGAAAGGCGGAGACCGAAACGACACCCGGCACAGGCCTTGTCGTCATTTATGGACCGCAACTGCTGCCATGGCGTGGAGGTCCAGGCATTGCGGCAGCAAGGCTGGACCTGTTACGGCCAGTCGTCGAGCCGATTCTGCGGAGTCACGGGGTGCCTGCCGATATGGTTGCAGTGATCCTTGTCGAAAGCGGGGGCCGTACCGATGCGCTTTCTCCTAAGGGCGCGCGCGGCCTTTGGCAGTTAATGCCGGAGACGGCTCGCCGCTACGGACTGCGCGTAGACGACGTTCAGGACGATCGCGTCGATCTCTTTCGTGCTACCGACGCCGCGGCACGCTATCTCCACGATCTATACGCGCAATTCGGCGATTGGAAACTTGCACTGGCCGCCTACAACACAGGAGAGGCCAATGTGGCATCCGCGATCTTGAGAGCGCACACTCAGGACTTCAACGAATTGTCCAATCGGTGGATGTTGCCGCTCGAAACCAGAAACTATGTTCCCCGCGTACTAGCAGCAGCTCCATCCCTCGCGCAGTCCTCAGCTTTCGAAGCAGGCCTGCGCAGGAGTGTCGCAACAACTGTCTTTGCCGTTAGTAACCGTTGAGAGGCGACCTTATGAACAATCACGGAATCATTCGCAAACGCCCTAAAGCTAGCCTCCAGGGCAATTGGTATACGCTCTGGCCTGTATGGGCTATTTGTTCAATCCTTCTGCTGTTCGCCGTGTTTGTTATGGTCCGAGAATATCGAGCGGCTTTACCGCAAAAGAGTGATATTCCGGTGGTTTCATTAGGCGAGGGCCGGGATCTTCACATGGATGCAAATACGTTGCGTGTACCGCGATTGCACCTGTTCGAGGTGCGCGCATCAGGGCAGGCAGTGAAATTCGTTGTCCAGCGGACCCCAGACCAGACCATCCATGCGGCGTTGGCAAGTTGCCGCGCCTGCTATCGCAGCCGTAATCGTCACTACGCCAGGCAAGGACAGATGATGTGCGGCGAATGCAATATGCCAATGAATTTCAGGTCGCAAGGCAAGCAACCCTCGGCCAATAGCTGTGCACTTGTCGAGATACCGCATACGGAGACAGATCGCGAGATAACTGTATCGGCCCGCGATGTCCTTGCACAGGCTGCAAAACAGCCCCAATAACGACCGTACGGTTCAAGCGGCGTCGTGGGGGCTTTGTAGACACATTTTTTCACAATGTTGTTCAGACTTCATTCAACGGAGAAAGCAATGAGAAAGACACCCATCTTCACACTAACTGTTCTATCGGCCATCATGATTCCGGCAATCCAGCAGGTTCATGCAGCGGCCCAAACCATCGATGGAGTTGTCAGCGACACCATGTGTGGCAAGAAGCACATGCTCGCTGGAAAGACCGCCGCTGAGTGTATCCGGGTATGCGTCAAGGAAGGAAGCAGCTATGCGATTGTGGCAGGCGACAAGGTCTATACGCTTGCAGGCAAACCGCAGGCCATTGCTCCCTTTGCGGGTAAGCATGTACACATCGAGGGAGATCTCAAGAACAACACCCTCACGGTTACCTCGATCCACGAGGCCACGGCCGAAATGCATCATGACATGCCGATGTAGCTCCCCCAATGCTGTCCGCCGTGTCATGAACGGCGGACAGCGAAGAGGCCATGAACACAAATGCCTTGATTGCATGTGTCACCGGAGCAGACTGTAAGATTGCGTGGGTTCCTGCGTCAACAGCAATAGAAACAGGAGGAGCCATGTGCTGCTGTAACAAGTCTGAGAACAAAGTAAGAGACCCGGTTTGCGGAGTGATCATTGACCCGGCAAAGATGCCACAACCAGTCAGCGCGGAAAGGCACAGATTGAAATGAGTGAACAAGTCTACGATCGCACCATACAGAAACCTCAAGAACACGATCCCGTATGCGGCATGAAGGTTGATCCGTCGAAGGCGGTGGCAAACGTTGAGAATCGCGGTACAACTGTTTACTTCTGCAGCCAAGGCTGCGCTGCAAAGTTCCGCGCCGCTCCGGAAAAATACCTACAGGCCAAACCGGTGACGGCTGTCTCGCAACCACCAGCGAAGACCGAGCCACAACAGCAATATGTCTGCCCCATGCATCCGGAGGTCAAGCAGATGGGGCCGGGGAACTGCCCAAAGTGCGGCATGGCGCTCGAGCCGGCAACCGTTACTGCACCAGCAAAGCGTACGGAATATACCTGTCCAATGCATCCGGAAATCGTGCGGGATGCACCAGGACCCTGCCCAATCTGCGGCATGGCGCTCGAACCTCGGGAGGTGACCGATGAAGGCACCAATCCAGAACTGGCCAATATGACGAGGCGGCTGTGGATCAGTGTCGCGCTCGCCGTGCCCATGCTAGCCCTGATGGTCTCTGCATTTCTGCCTTCCATGCCCATGCAACACCTGTTTTCGGCGAAAGCATGGGCCTGGATCGAGTTCGCCTTGGCGACTCCGGTGGTCTTGTGGTGCGGATTGCCGTTCTTCGTGAGGGGCTGGCAATCTGTGGTGCATCGCAGTTTCAACATGTTCACGTTGATTGCTCTTGGAACAGGAACAGCCTATCTATACAGCGTCTTCGCGACCGTCGTTCCCCAGATATTTCCTCCATCGTTTCGCGGAGGCGGAGGACAGATCGATGTGTATTTCGAGCCGGCAGCGGTCATCGTGGCCCTGGTTCTCCTGGGGCAGGTGATGGAGTTGCGTGCACGCAGCCAAACCAGCAGTGCAATTCGGGCGCTGCTCGGCCTGGCTCCGAAGACGGCCAAGCGGCTTGACGATCAGGGCGGAGAAGCTGATGTGCCGCTCGAACAAGTGCAAGTTGGCGATCGGCTCCGCGTCCGCCCTGGTGAAAAGGTGCCCGTCGATGGAATCGTGCTTGAGGGGCACAGTTCAATCGATGAATCGATGATCAGCGGAGAACCGATACCTGTAGAGAAAGATACAGGTGCGAAGGTCACGGCGGGAACTGTGAACGGAACCGGCGGGTTTGTCATGCGTGCGGAACGCATTGGCGCAGACACGCTGTTGTCACAGATTGTGAAGATGGTCAGCGAGGCGCAACGGTCGCGGGCGCCGATTCAGCGGCTGGCGGATCGTGTCTCCTCTTACTTTGTGCCTGCTGTGATCGTTGCCGCCATTGTCACCTTCGCTGTGTGGTTCTTCGTCGGTCCTCAACCCCGTTTCGCGCATGCCCTCGTGAATGCCGTTGCGGTTCTTATCGTTGCCTGCCCGTGCGCTCTCGGGCTCGCCACTCCCATGGCCATTATGGTGGGCACCGGACGCGGTGCCCGCGCTGGCATCCTCGTCCGCAATGCGGAAGCACTCGAGATATTCGGCAAGGTTGACACACTCATCATCGATAAGACGGGAACCCTCACCGAGGGCAAACCGACTCTGAGTTCCGTCATTCCCCAGCCAGGGTTCGAGGAATCCGGCCTTCTACAACTCGTCGCCAGCCTTGAACGCTCGAGCGAACATCCTTTGGCCGCAGCCATCGTCAAGGGTGCGGAAGCGAAGAAGCTTTCCCTGG
>Ga0182013_10004261_pt1 | contig 17290 bp, 20 predicted proteins | sample 612S2MmetaG_FD_120487 | JGI IMG/M metagenome (GOLD analysis project Ga0182013, IMG submission 120487) | Permafrost microbial communities from Stordalen Mire, Sweden - 612S2M metaG | ecosystem: Environmental > Terrestrial > Soil > Wetlands > Permafrost | place: Sweden: Stordalen | collected...
AGGCGACCTTCGCCGCGATCGCCAAAGACATTCCCGACGTCAAACTCTGCATTTCGACCAACGGCCTCGCGCTGCCCGACCATGTCGACGAATTGGCCGACATGAACGTCGATCATGTGACGATCACCATCAACATGGTCGATCCCGAGATCGGCGCGAAAATCTATCCCTGGATCTATTTCCGCAACCGGCGCTGGACCGGCGTCGAGGCGTCGCAAATCCTGCACGAGCGGCAGATGCAGGGCCTCGAAATGCTCATTGCGCGCGGCGTTCTGACCAAGATCAATTCGGTGATGATCCCCGGCGTCAACGACGAGCACCTGATCGAGGTCAACCGCTGGGTCAAAGCGCGCGGCGCCTTCCTGCACAATGTGATGCCGCTCATTTCCGACCCCGCCCATGGCACGCATTACGGCCTGACCGGCCAACGCGGCCCGAGCGCGATGGAGCTCAAGGCGCTGCAGGACAGGCTCGAAGGCGGCGCCAAGCTGATGCGCCATTGCCGGCAGTGCCGCGCCGACGCCGTCGGCCTGCTGGGTGAGGATCGCGGCCAGGAATTCACCCTCGATCAACTGCCGGAGTCGGTCGACTACGACCCCGCCAAGCGGACTGCGTATCGCGAGTTTGTCGCCGTCGAACGCGGCGATCATGTCGCGGCCAAACAGGCCGCCGCGGCCGCGATCCAGGAGGCCGCCGCCGAGGGCCAGTCGCTGCTGGTCGCGGTCGCCACCAAGGGCGGCGGACGGGTCAACGAGCATTTCGGTCATGCCAAGGAATTCCAGATCTACGAGGCTTCGTCGAAGGGCGTTGTCTTCGTCGGCCATCGCAAGGTCGAAGCCTATTGCCTGGGCGGCTTCGGCGAGGACGCGACCCTCGACGCGGTCATCGCCGCGCTCGAAGGCGTGCGCCATGTGCTGTGCGCGAAGATCGGCGACTGCCCGAAGGACATGCTCGAAGCTGCGGGCATCGCGGCGAGCGACGCCTATGCCTACGAGTACGCCGAGACGGCCATTGGCGCACTCTATGCCGAGACCTTCGCCAGCGCGCCCAGTCAAGCGGTCGCCTGACGCAAAGCTTCAGTCCGTTTCAATCAGGAGGAGAAAGACAATGGCCTTCAAGATCGTCGCGTCCCAATGCACCGCCTGTAGCGCTTGCGAATTCGAGTGCCCGACCGGCGCCATCAAGTTCAAGAACGACGCCTATATCATCGACCCCAAGATTTGCACCGAATGCGAAGGCCATTTCGACACGCAGCAATGCGCCAATGTCTGCCCCGTGCCGAAGACTTGCGTGAAGGTCTGACCGCGCTGAAGACGGGCGAGGCGCGCGTGAGCGAGAATGGGGCGGCCGAGGTCGAGGACGGCGCGTTCGACTGGTTGGGCAATCCCGTGCGCTGCGCGGATTGCCCCTATGAGGAGACGCGCGCGGCAGGCCTATGCGACCTCGGCAAGACCTGCGTCATGGACCGGCGCGCGCGGCGCATCGACCGCTTCTTCGCGCTCAATCCGGCCCAGGCGGAACGTCACCTCGCCCATCCCTATTTCGAAGTGCGCACGCTCGCGGCGCGCTACGCCTCGCCGTTCCGGCTGGTCGCGCTGATCGACGACGCCGAGCCGGACGTGCGGGCGATGGTCGCGCTGCGCCTGCCGCTGGCGCGGATCGGCGCGCTGGCGCACGATCCGGACCCGCGCGTGCGCATCGCCATCGCCCAACGCCTGAGCGGCGAAGCGCTCGCCGCGCTGTTTAACGACAGCGACTATTCCGTGCGTCTGGCCGCGGCGCGGCGCGCCGAGCCGGCGCTGCTGCTTCGCCTGATACACGACAGCGACCCGTCGGTTCGGCGCGAAGCGGCGCGGCGCGTTCCCGCCTATGCGCTTGTCGGCATGATCGCCGATCCCGATCCGCTGGTGCGCATCGAGATCGCCGAACGGCTGCCCGACGAGGCGCTCGCCCTGATGACGAAAGACGAGGACTTTCGTGTTCGCTTCGTCTGCGCCGAGCGCCTGCCGGTTGCCGCCCTCGGCGCGCTCGCCGACGACGCGGACGAAATCGTGCGCGACCTCGCGCGCCAAAGACTGAGCATGGGAGCCGAATGATGGGATTGGCCCGCGAACAGGAAATCGAGATTCGCGCCGCGCCCTGCTTCTTGCCTGGCGAAAAGGTGCGTGCGACCAAGCACGTCAAGAACGACGGCACCTACCCCAGGCGCGAGATCGGCGACGTCCTCGTGTGCAAGGGCGAGGTCGGCTACGTCAGGGACATCGGCACGTTCCTGCAACAATTCTACATCTACGCGGTCGAATGGGTCGACAGCGGGACGCTGGTCGGCATGCGCGCCAAGGAACTCGTCAGTCTCGACCGGACCGCGCCTGACACGCCGAGCCTCGAGGAGAACGCGCAATGAAGGTCATGATCCGCCGCGGCGACAAGGGCTTGTCCGCCTACGTGCCGAAGAAGGACCTGGAAGAGCCGATCGTCGCAACGGAGCGCGTGACCTTGTGGGGCGGTTCGGTCACGCTGCGCAACGGTTGGACGCTCATGCTTCCCGACATGCCCGCCGAAACGCGCCTGCCGATTACCGTCAGCGCCCGGAAAGTCGGCGAGGAGGAATGACCATGGACGGCTTGCTCGAGGCCGAAGCGCGCCCTGACGTCGCCGACCAGCTCGCGCGCGCGCGGCGTGCGCTCGTCGCCGACGCGCTCATTCCCTATCTCGGGCCAGGAGTGCTTCCGCTTTCCGGCGCGACGTTGCCCTCGACGCCGGAAGCCGTCGCCGCGGCGCTGAACGCCCGCGCGCCGGCGCCGGCGCGCATCCGCACCAACATGTGGTCGGTCGCGCAGTTCATCGAGAGCCGGCGCCATCGCAAGACGCTCGACGCCTTCATGGCCGACATCTTCGCCGCGCCCGCCCCGCCGACGCCGTTGCTGGAGTTTGTCGCCCGCCTGCCGCTCGCGCTGATCGTCAACGCCTGGTACGACGACGCCATGGCGTCCGCGCTGCGCGCCGCAGGGCGGCGCGACTTCGTCGAAATCCAGGGGGTGGCTCGGGCCGGCGTGCGCGGCGACGTCTGGACCAAGACCTACGACGCCGACGGCGCGCCATGCGAGGGCGGCGCGGCTGACGACGCCGGCACGGCGCTCTATTCACCCCATGGCGGCGTGCGGCCGGCGCGCAATTTCCTCGTCGCCGATTCCGATTATGTCGAGGTGCTGACGGAAATCGACATCCAGACGCCGATCCCGGCGGCCGTGAAGGCGAGGCGCGCGGAGCGCGGCTTTCTCTTCCTCGGCTGCCCCTTCCACGACCAGATGCTGCGCACCTACGCGCGCCAGATCATGAAGCGCTCGAAAGGCCCGCATTTCGTCGTCGTCGAGGCGGACGCGCTGACCCGCAACGAAGCCAAGTTCTTCGTCGATCAGGATATCGAGATCATCGACGCGCCGCTCGCCGCGGCGGCGCAGGCCCTGGTCGGTTGAACCGCGACGAAACGAACGGCTTGGCGAGGGCGGCTGCCCCTTCTCCTCGCAAGGGGGAAGGCGCGCGCGCTTCTCTTCTGCTCCCGCGCCAGCCCGTGAAGACGACCATCCTGTCGCGTTTGTCGGGGTCGCGACACAACGCTGTCGAGGCGCCCAGGTTCGCGTAATGTCTTGCAACGTATTGTTATAATACCGCGATTTGCCTGCACGGCGACTTGGCACGATCCTTGAAATCCTTGTTTCGCGAGGCGGCGAAATTCGCTGCCGAGATCTTCCGGGCGACCCTCAAAGGCGCCCCTCGCGGTGAAAGGAACTCGGGTCATGGCAGCTCTTCGCCAAATCGCCTTCTACGGCAAAGGCGGCATCGGCAAATCGACAACGTCGCAAAACACCCTCGCGGCGCTCGTCGATCTCGGACAGAAGATCCTCATCGTCGGCTGCGATCCCAAGGCCGATTCCACCCGTCTCATCCTCAACGCCAAAATGCAGGACACGGTGCTCAGCCTCGCCGCCGAGGCGGGCTCGGTCGAGGACCTCGAACTCGAGGACGTTCTGAAGGTCGGCTACAAAGGCATCAAGTGCACGGAATCCGGCGGGCCTGAGCCCGGCGTCGGTTGCGCCGGCCGCGGCGTCATCACCGCCATCAACTTCCTCGAAGAGAACGGCGCCTACGACGACGTCGACTACGTCTCCTACGACGTGCTCGGCGACGTGGTGTGCGGCGGCTTCGCCATGCCGATCCGCGAGAACAAGGCGCAGGAAATCTACATCGTCATGTCCGGAGAGATGATGGCGCTCTACGCCGCCAACAACATCGCCAAGGGCATTCTCAAATACGCCCATTCCGGCGGCGTGCGCCTGGGCGGGCTCATCTGCAACGAGCGCCAGACTGACAAGGAACTGGAGCTGGCCGAGGCGCTCGCCAAGCGTCTCAATTCGAAACTGATCCACTTCGTGCCACGCGACAACATCGTTCAGCACGCGGAGCTGCGCCGCAAGACGGTGATCGAATATGCGCCCGACAGCGCGCAGGCGAACGAGTATCGCCAGCTCGCCAACAAGATTCACAACAACTCCGGCAAGGGCACGATCCCCACTCCGATCACCATGGAAGAGTTGGAAGAGATGCTGATGGAGTTCGGCATCATGAAGACTGAAGAGCAGGCGCTCGCCGAGTTGCAAGCGAAAGAGGCGGCCAAGCTGGTGGCTGCGCTCTGACCCTGGCGGCGCGCGCGGCGCGGGCTTTGACCCCGTCGGCGCGCGCGCCCCAGGCGACCCGCATCGTTCGATAGGAGACCCTCATGAGCCTCGACTACGAAAACGACGGAATCTTTCACGAGAAGCTTATCGAGGAAGTTCTGTCGCAATATCCCGACAAATTCGGCAAGCGCCGCCGGAAGCACCTCTCGATCGCCAAACCGGCGGGCGAAGACGAAGTCGCCGGCGAGGTTCAGCAGCTCACCGAATGCGACGTGAAGTCCAACATCAAGTCAGTTCCCGGCGTGATGACGATCCGCGGCTGCGCCTATGCCGGCTCGAAGGGCGTCGTCTGGGGCCCGGTCAAGGACATGGTCCACATCAGCCACGGCCCGGTCGGTTGCGGCCAGTACTCCTGGTCGCAACGCCGCAACTACTACATCGGCAATACCGGAATCGACACGTTCGTCACGATGCAATTCACCTCCGATTTTCAAGAGCGCGACATCGTGTTCGGCGGCGACAAGAAGCTCGACAAGGTCATCAACGAGATCAATGAGCTGTTTCCGCTGGCGAATGGCGTCACCATCCAGTCGGAATGCCCGATCGGCTTGATCGGCGACGACATCGAGGCCGTGGCCAAAAAGAAGGCCAAGGAAAGCGGCAAGACCGTCGTTCCGGTGCGCTGCGAGGGTTTTCGCGGCGTTTCCCAGTCGCTCGGCCACCACATCGCCAACGACGCGATCCGCGATTGGGTGTTCGACAAGAAGGAGATCGAGTGGGAAGCGGGTCCCTACGACGTCAACGTCATCGGCGACTACAACATCGGCGGCGACGCCTGGGCCTCGCGCATCCTGCTTGAGGAAATGGGCCTGCGCGTGGTCGGCAACTGGTCGGACGACGCGACGCTCGCCGACATTGAGCGCGCGCCCAAGGCCAAGCTCAATCTCATTCACTGCTACCGTTCGATGAACTACATCTGCCGCCACATGGAGGAGAAGTACGGCATCGCCTGGATGGAATACAATTTCTTCGGGCCGTCGCAGATCGAGGCGTCGCTGCGCAAGATCGCCAAGCACTTCGGCCCCGAGATCGAGGCCAAGGCGGAGGCGGTGATCGCCAAGTATCGTCCGCTCGTCGACGCCGTGATCGCCAGGTTCAAGCCTCGCCTCGCGGGCAAGACGGTGATGCTCTACGTCGGCGGCCTGCGGCCGCGCCACGTGATCAACGCCTACGAAGACCTTGGTATGGAAATCGTCGGCACCGGCTACGAATTCGGCCACAACGACGATTACCAGCGCACCGGCCACTACGTGAAGAAGGGCACGCTGATCTACGACGACGTGACCGGCTACGAACTCGAAAAGTTCGTCGAGAAAGTCCGCCCCGATCTCGTCGGCTCCGGCGTCAAGGAGAAGTACCCGGTGCAGAAGATGGGCATTCCATTCCGTCAGATGCATTCGTGGGACTATTCGGGCCCCTACCACGGCTACGACGGCTTCGCGATTTTCGCTCGCGACATGGATCTGGCGATCAACAATCCCGTCTGGGACCTGTTCGACGCCCCATGGCTGAAGCCGGAGTCCTTGGCCGTCGCCGCCGAGTGATCGGAACCAACCCGAACGAAAGCGACTAGCCCCCCCCCCCGCGCCGCGGAGCCCGACCCCCGCGTCAGTGCGCAACCCCAGTTCTCGACGCCGCCGCCGGATGGCGCGGCCCGGACATGAGAGGAACCGAATATGCCCCAGTCAGCCGAACGCATCCTCGACCATGCGCCGCTGTTCCGCGAACCGGAATATCAGGAGATGTTCGCGCGCAAGAAGGCGACGCTCGATTGCGGCGTCGGCGACGCCGCCGTCGCCGAGCAGGGCGAGCACACCAAGAGCTGGGCGTATCGCGAAAAGAACCTTGCGCGCGAAGCGCTGGTGGTGAACCCGGCCAAGGCCTGCCAGCCGCTCGGCGCGGTGTTCGCCGCCGCCGGCTTCGAGAGGACGTTGAGCTTCGTCCACGGCTCGCAGGGTTGCGTCGCCTATTATCGCTCGCACCTTTCGCGCCATTTCAAGGAGCCTTGCAGCGCAGTTTCCTCGTCGATGACCGAGGATGCGGCGGTGTTCGGCGGGCTCACCAACATGGTCGACGGGCTCGCCAACGCCTATGCGCTCTACGGGCCGAAGATGATCGCGGTGTCGACGACCTGCATGGCCGAGGTCATCGGCGACGATCTGCACTCGTTCATCCAGACCGCCAAGGACAAGAATTCGGTTCCGCAGGACTTCGCCGTGCCCTTCGCGCATACGCCGGCCTTCGTCGGCAGCCACGTCGACGGCTACGACGTCATGGTCAAGGGCGTGCTGGAAAACCTCTGGAAGGGCGCCGAACGCAAGGTGAATGGCAAGATCAACATCATTCCCGGCTTCGACGGCTTCTGCGTCGGCAACAACCGCGAATTGAAGCGTCTGCTCGACGTGATGGGCGTCGACTACACCATCCTCCCTGACGCCTCCGACCAGTTCGATACGCCCTCCGACGGCGAGTTCCGCATGTTCGACGGCGGGACCAAGCTCGACGACGTCAAGGCCGCGCTCGACGCCAAGGCGACGATCTCGCTCCAGTATTGGAACACCCGCAAGACGCTGGATTACGCGGAGTCGCTTGGCCACGAGACCGCGTCGTTCCACTATCCGATTGGCGTTCGCGCAACCGACGAACTGCTGATGAAGATCTCGGAACTGTCGGGCAAGGCGATCCCCGAGTCGCTCCGTCTGGAGCGCGGCCGGCTCATCGACGCGATGGCCGACAGCCAGTCCTGGCTGCACGGCAAGAAATACGCGATCTACGGCGATCCCGATTTCGTCAGCGCGATGGCGCGTTTCGTCATGGAGACCGGCGGCGAGCCGATCCATTGCCTGGCGACCAACGGCTCCAAGCGTTGGGAAGAGGAACTGGCCCAAGTGCTGGCGGCGTCGCCATTCGGCAAGGACGCCAAGATCTGGGCGGGCAAGGACCTCTGGCACCTGCGCTCGCTCTTGTTCACCGAGCCGGTCGACATGGTCATCGGCAATTCCTACGGCAAGTATCTCGAGCGCGACACTGGAACGCCGCTGCTGCGCCTGACCTTCCCGATCTTCGATCGTCACCATCACCACCGCTTCCCATTGTGGGGTTACCAGGGCGCCCTCAGGGTGCTGACGACGATCCTCGACAAGGTGTTCGACAAGCTCGACGCGGACACGATCGTCCCCGGCAAGACCGACTATTCCTACGACCTCACGCGGTAATCCCTGTGCGGCGCCGGGCGCGCGATCGCCCGGCCCGCGCCATCCGATTTCCGGAGCTTCGTCCATGTCGAGCCAGGCGCGCATCCAGGCGCTGTTCAACGAGCCCGCCTGCGAGAAGAACCAGGCCAAGGACGCCTCGACGCGAGCCAAGGGTTGTTCCAAGCCGCTGACGCCCGGCGCGGCGGCAGGCGGCTGCGCCTTCGACGGCGCGAAGATCGTCCTGCAGCCGGTCACCGATGTCGCCCATCTCGTCCATGGCCCGCTCGCCTGCGAGGGGAATTCTTGGGACAATCGCGGCGCCGCCTCGTCCGGCTCGGCGCTGTGGCGGCGCAGCTTCACCACCGACCTCACCGAACTCGACGTGGTGATGGGTCAGGGTGAGAAGAAGCTCTTTCGCGCCATCCGCGAAATCGTCGAGACCTACGCGCCGCCTGCGGTGTTCGTCTATTCAACCTGCGTAACCGCGCTGATCGGCGACGACCTCGACGCGGTGTGCTTTCGCGCCGCCGAACGCTTCGGCACGCCCGTCGTTCCGGTTCATGCCCCCGGCTTCGCGGGATCGAAGAACCTCGGCAACAAGCTCGCCGGCGAAGCGCTGCTCGACCACGTCATCGGCGCCTACGAGCCTGACGACGTCGGCCCGACGGACGTCAACATTCTCGGCGAATACAATCTCTCCGGCGAGTTCTGGATGGTCAAGCCGCTGCTGGAAGCGCTCGGCATGCGGGTGCGCGCCTGCATTCCCGGCGACGCCCGCTATCGCGACATCGCCGGCGCGCACACCGCGCGCGTCAATATGATGGTCTGCTCGACCGCGCTGATCAACATGGCGCGCAAGATGGAGGAGCGTTGGGGCATCCCGTATTTCGAAGGCTCCTTTTACGGCGTTTCCGACACGTCCGATGCGCTGCGCCAACTCGCGCGCCTGCTCGTCGCGGAGGGCGCAGACCGCTCGCTCGTCGATCGCGCCGAGGCGCTGATCGCCGACCAGGAGGCGCGTGTCTGGCGCCGCCTCGAGCCCTATCGCGCCAGGCTGGCGGGCAAACGCGTTCTGCTCAACACCGGCGGCGTGAAGTCGTGGTCCGTGATCGCGGCGTTACAAGAGGTCGGCATGGAGATCGTTGGCGCCGCGACCAAGAAATCCACCGACGAAGACAAGGCGCGCATCAAGGCTCTGCTGAAGGACGAGAAGCACGCCTTCGACAACATGGCGCCGCGCGACCTCTATGCGCTGCTCGCCTCTGGCAAGGCCGACATCATGCTCTCCGGAGGGCGCACCCAATTCATCGCGCTCAAGGCGAAGACGCCATGGCTCGACATCAATCAGGAGCGTCGCCACCCCTACGCCGGCTACGACGGCATGGTGGAGCTGGTGCGCCAGATCGACCTCGCCATCCACAACCCGGTCTGGGAGCAGGTGCGCGCGCCAGCGCCCTGGGACGCAGAAGGCTTTTCGATCGCCGGCGCGAGTGACGACGGCGCGGATTTCATCGCACGGACGCACAGGAAATTCGCCGCGACGGCGGCGGACGAACTGGGCGAGTGCTAGGGGGCGGAGATGGCGTCGATCCTTCCGGTCGCCAAGGCGGCCTCGGTCAATCCGCTGAAATCTTCGCAGCCGCTCGGCGCCGCTTTCGCCTTTCTTGGCGTCGCCGGCGCCGTGCCGCTGTTTCATGGCAGCCAGGGCTGCACCTCGTTCGCGCTGGTGCTGTTCGTGCGCCACTTCAAGGAGACGATTCCCCTCCAGACGACGGCGATGGACGAAGTCGCCACCATCCTCGGCGGCGCCGATCATCTGGAAGAGGCGATCCTCAATCTGAAGGCCCGCACCAAGCCGAATCTGATCGGCGTCTGCACGACGGCGCTGGTCGAGACGCGCGGCGAGGATTTCGCCGGCGAATTGGCTGCGATCAAATCGCGACGCGCCGCCGATCTCGCGGGAACCGAGATTGCGCTCGCCCAGACGCCCGATTTCGACGGCGCAATCGAGGAGGGTTGGAGCAAAGCGGTCAAGGCGATGATCGAGACGATTGCGCGGCGCGGGCCGGCGCAGCGGCGCAACGAGAAGCGCGTCAACCTGCTGCCGGGCGCGCATCTGAGCGTCGCCGACGTCGAGCACTTGCGCGCGATGGTCGAAGCGTTCGGCCTGGAGCCGGTGATCCTGCCGGACATCGCCGGTTCGCTCGACGGAACGGTGCCGGCAAGCTGGGTTCCCACCACCTATGGCGGAACCGCAATCGAAGACATCCGTACGCTCGGCGAGGCGCGCCTGACGATCGCGATCGGCGAGCATATGCGCGCGCCTGCCGCGCGGCTGCAAGAAATGACCGGAGTCGAATTCGCGCTGTTTCGCCAGCTCAGCGGTCTGAAGGCGGTCGATCGCCTGGTGCGGCTGCTCGGCGAACTCTCGGGCCGGCCGGCCCCGGCGTCGATCCGCCGGCGGCGCGCGCAGTTGCAGGACGCGCTGCTCGACGGCCACTTCCACTTCTCGGGCAAGCGGATCGCCATCGCCGCCGAGCCCGATCTTCTCTATGCGTTGGCGACCTTCTTCATCGGCTTGGGCGCCGAGATTCACGCCGCGGTGACGACGACAGGGGGTTCGAGAATCCTCGAGCACATCCCCTGCGACACGGTCAAGGTCGGCGACCTCGGCGACTTCGAGGCGCTCGCCGAGGGCGCCGACCTGCTCGTCACCCACAGTCATGGCCGACAGGCCGCCGAACGCCTCGGCGTTCCGCTGCTGCGCGTCGGCTTCCCGGTCTTCGACCGCTTGGGCAGTCAGCACAAACTGCGCGTCGGCTATCAAGGCGCCCGCGACCTCATCTTCGAAGTCGCCAACATCTTCGAGAGCGCGCGCTGTGAGCCGACGCCTGAGTCTCTCGATCCATTTCGATACCAGGAGAACGAGCATGAGCGCCGTCCGGCGTCTGCAATTGGTCGGCATTGAGGACGAGCCGGCGAGGGGCCCGCCGGCGCCGGGCGTCGTGCGCGTCGCCATCGCCACGCGCGACATGAAAGGCCTCAACGCCCATTTCGGCTCGGCGCCGCGCTTCGCCGTCTACGACGTGACCAAGGACGGCTGGGATTTCGTCGAGGCGGTCGCCTTCGACGACAATTCCGACGAGTCCGGCGCGCACAAAGGCGAGGGCGAAGATCGCATCACGCCCAAGGTCGCGGCGCTGGTCGGCTGCCATCTGCTGTTCTGCCTGGCGATCGGCGGCCCGTCCGCCGCCAAGGTGGTCGCCGCCCGCATTCATCCGATCAAGACGCCACAGGCGTCGCCGATCCCCGAGGTTCTCGAGCGCACGCGCGCGATGCTCGCCGGCTCGCCGCCGCCGTGGCTGCGCAAGGTTCTCGCCAGCGCCGGCGTCGGCCCAGCCAAACCGGATTTCGAAGAGGACTGACACGCGATGGCGGACATCGAAGACAAGCCGGCCGACCTCACGGCGCCGTTCGTCAGGACACTCGTGCGCGTCGTGCGCGCCGAAGACACATTCGGCGTCTGGGAGCGAAAGTCCGACGCCGAAATTCTCGCCGATTTCATCGTCACCAAGGAGCAGCGGCGGCAGATCCCGATCATCGGCGACCCCGATCCCGACGTGCTGGGGCGGGTGGAGAAGTTCTACATCGCTGTCGGCCTCGACATCGAACGCGCGACCGGCCGCATGGCGTCGCCGATGATGAAGATGTCGCATGAGGGCTTCGGCCGCGTGATCGTGAGCGTCGGCCGGCTGGTGGTGATCTCCAAGAGCCTGCGCGACGTTCATCGCTTCGGCTTCGAGAGTTTCGACAAGCTCGCCGAGGCTGGGGAGAAGCTGGTCGACGATGCGAAGAAATGGATCGACGCCTATCCCGCGGTGGCGGATGTCTGACGCCACGCATTCGCGCCGCTCAAGGCCCACAAGGAAGGGATTCCCATGTCCGACGTCGACGCGCTGAAGAGCGAAATCAAGAAACTCTCGGCCAGAGCGATCGCCGCCAAGATGAATCTCCACGACCTCGCCGAGGATCTGCCGATCAACTGGACCACGATCATGGACGTCGCGCGCGCGGCCCAAGATGCTTACGCGGCCCTCGAAGCAGCGCGCGGTCGCCTGAAAGCGCTGGAGGCGGCGTGATGGCCTATCTGACGCGCGACGGCTCGGCCTGGACGCCGGAATATCTCACCGCGATCGACGCGTCCAAGTGCATCGGCTGCGGCCGCTGCTACAAGGTCTGCTCGCGCGAGGTCATGCATCTGCACGGCGTCGACGATTCCGGAACGGTGCTCGGCAAGGTGACCGAGGACGACGACGACGATTTCGACGGCGAACTGAACCGCAAGATCATGATCGTCGACAATTCCGGCGCCTGCGTCGGCTGCGCCGCCTGCGCGCGCGTTTGTCCCAAGGATTGCCAGACCCATTTGGCCGCCGACCGCATCGCCGCGTAGCGGCGCTGATCCGGCGCGACGAGAAAGCGGAGGCGGCGATGTTCGACCAACGCTATGCGGCGCTACGGGCCGCACAGACGGCAAAAGCCGACGAAGGCGAAACGTTCGACGATCACGTCTTCGCCTGCGTCCTTTCGGCGGCGCTCGCCGACCAGGCGGCGGCCGATCTCGCGCTGACGGAGGGTCTCGGCCTGACGCGCGCCGAAGCGGTGGCGCTGTTCGCGGCGCGATTTCCCTTGGGCGCGACGCCGTTGCGCCTCGAACGCGCGCCCGATCCAATCCGCTCCATGGAGGAGGATCTGCTGCGCGACTTGCTGACGAGCCACAGCGCCGGCCGCGGCGAGGAATCGGGCTGGCTCGCCTCGATCATCGCCCGACGCGCGATGGGCGAAGATCATCTCTGGCAGGATCTGGGCCTGTTCAACCGCTGCGAATTGAACCGACTGCTGGCGCGCCATTTCCCCGTGCTGCACGCCGGCAACACCAAGAACATGCGGTGGAAGAAGTTCTTCTATCGCCGCCTGTGCGAAATCGAAGGCTTCAGCCTCTGCACCGCACCCCACTGCTCGGTCTGCGTCGACTTCTCCTCCTGCTTCGGCGACGAGGACGGCTTGAGCCGACTCGCGATGGTCGGTCGCGCGGCGGCGGCGCCCTAGCGACATTGTCGCGCGCAGCCAAGCCATTGTCGTCTTCGCGACATCCCGTGACATAAACAAAAGACCACATAATCAAAGGCGTACGTTTGGCACGGCCCATGCAAAGGCCATTTGCCGCCAGACCCGCGAGGAGGCCTTTGATGATCCAGCTCACGGATAGCGCCGTTTCCGCGGTCAAGACCGCGCTTTCCCGTTCGGCCCAGCCGGCGGAGGGCCTGCGCATCATGGTGCAGGCGGGCGGCTGCGCCGGCCTGAAATACATGATGGGGCTGGAGACGGCGACGCGCGAAGGCGACGCCGTCGTCCGGCAGAGCGGCGTCAAGCTGTTCATCGACAAAGAGTCCCAGCCGCATATCGCGGGCATGACGGTCGATTTCGTCACTGGCCTGGAAGCTTCCGGCTTCGTCTTCGACAACCCCAACGCCGCCTCCAAATGTTCGTGCGGCAAGTCCTTCTCCTGAACCTGAACCGAGAATCGGAGACGCTCCATGTTGGATAGTGGGCGAGCGGAAACCTTGCAGGCCGGCGTCGCCGAGGCGCCGGTCGCCACCGACCTGAACCCGCGACGCGTGCGGCTGGTCGGCCTCGACCGCCGACCGTCGGTCGCAAGGACAGCGCCAACTCCCGTTCCGAATCCTACGCCGCGCCCGGCGCGACGCCTCGACGCTCCCGAGCGCATCGCCGCAATCGAAAGCGCGCTTGCCGCGTTGCGGCCGCGCCTGAAGGCGGACGGTGGCGACTGTCAGCTCGTCGACGTCGTCGACGACGTCGTCAGGGTGCGGCTCACCGGCGCCTGCGTCGGCTGTCAGCTCGCCTCGATGACCGTGCTCGGCGTGCGCATGCGCCTGATCGAAGCGTTGGGTTTCCCAGTCAAGGTCGTTCCCGTCTGACAAGGAGGCGCGCGATGCGGGCCGTTTATCTCGACAACAACGCCACCACCCGCGTCGCCCCGGAGGTCGTCGCAGCGATGCTGCCCTGCCTCACCGAGGATTTCGGCAACCCGTCTTCGGTGCATGATTTCGGCGCGACGAGCCGGCTGGCGTTGAAAGAGGCGCGCGAACGGGTGCGCGCGCTGCTCGGCGCAGCGTTCCGCGAAGAGATCCTCTTCACTTCGGGCGGAACGGAAGCCGACAATACCGCCATCCTCGGCGCGCTCGAGGCCACCGACGAGCGCAACGAGATCGTCGTCTCCGCGGTCGAGCATCCGGCGGTTCTGGCGCTGTGTTCGCATCTCGAACGCACGCGCCACGTCAAGGTTCACCGCATTCCTGTCGACGCCCTCGGCGGGCTCGACCGCGCGCGCTATCGCGCGGCGCTTTCGCGCAGGGTCGCGCTCGCATCGATCATGTGGGCCAACAACGAGACCGGCGTCGTCTTCCCGGTCGAGGAGCTGGCGGAGGAGGCCAAGGCGGTCGGCGCGCTCTTCCACACCGACGCCGTCCAGGCGGTCGGACGCCTGCCCATCGCCCTGCGCGGCACCGCAATCGACATGCTTTCGCTTTCCGCCCACAAGCTGCACGGACCCAAGGGCGTCGGCGCGCTCTACGTGCGGCGCGGCGCGCCGTTTCGCTCGCTGATGCTGGGCGGCAACCAGGAACGTGGCCGGCGCGGCGGCACCGAGAATACGCCGGGCATTGTCGGCCTGGGCAAGGCGGCCGAAATGGCGACGTCGCGGCTGCGTGGCGATGCGGCGCGCATGCGCGCGCTGCGCGACCGGCTGGAGGCGAGCCTGCTGGGGCAAATCCAAGGTTCGTTCGTTCTTGGCGACGTCGAGCGCCGGCTGCCCAACACCAGTGCGATCGTCTGCGAGGGCGCCGAGGCGGACGCGATCGTGCTGCTGCTCAACCGCGTCGGGGTCGCCGCCTCTTCCGGGGCCGCCTGCTCCGCCGGCTCGCCAGCTCCCTCGCACGTCGTGCGCGCGATGTCCGTCCTCGCCGCCGTCGCCGCTGGCGCGACGCGCTTTTCGCTGTCGCGCGACAACGACGACGACGACATCGACCGGGTGATCGAGACGCTGCCTTTGATCGTCGAGCGGTTGCGAGCCCGTTCGCACGCGCCGGAAACCGCTGTCGCCTCGCGTTCCGCCGAGCCGGCCTATGCTTGAGCGCGCGCCGACGCGACGAATCGCGCTCAACGACACAACCTTGCGCGATGGCGAACAGACGCCCGGCGTCGCCTTCACCCTCGCCGAGAAGATCGCCATCGCCGAAGCGCTCGCTGCGGCGGGCCTTCCTGAACTCGAAGCCGGCACCCCGGCGATGGGCGACGAAGAGATCGAGGCGCTTCGCGCCATATCCGGGCTCGAACTCGGCGTCAGGGTTCTGGCGTGGTGCCGCATGACCAAGGCGGACATCGCCGCCGCGCTTCGCGCCGGCGTCGGCGCCGTCAATCTCTCGATCCCGGCTTCCGATCGGTTGCTCAACGCCAAGCTCGGCGTCACCCGCGACGAGGCGCTGGCGCGTGTGCGCCAGCTGGTTCCGTTCGCGCTCGACGCCGGATTCGAGGTCGCGGTCGGCGCCGAGGACGCTTCGCGCGCCGACGTCGATCATCTATTGCGCCTCGCCGATGCGGCGGCGGAAGCTGGCGCCTTTCGCCTGCGGATCGCCGATACGGTCGGCGCGCTCGATCCGTTCGCGACCCACGCGCTGGTGGCGCGCGTCGTGGCGGCGAGCGACCTGGCGATCGAGTTTCATGGCCACGACGACTATGGACTGGCGACCGCCAACAGTCTCGCCGCGGCGCGGGCCGGCGCGACGCACCTGTCGGTGACGGTCGGGGGCCTCGGCGAGCGCGCGGGTAATGCGCCGCTCGAGGAGGTCGCGGCGGCGCTGGAATGCCTATACGGCGAGACGACCAGCGTCGATCTCACCCAATTGTCCGAGTTGGCCGCGATGGTCGGCGAAGCGGCGCAGCGCTGCGTTCCGGCCGGCAAGGCGATCGTCGGCGCCGACGTCTTTTCCCACGAGTCGGGCGTTCACGTCGCCGGATTGCTCGCCGATCCCGAGAGCTATCGCGGTCCCGATCCGGCGCTGTTCGGTCGGCGCGATCGCTTCGTCGTCGGCAAGCACTCGGGCGCGAAGTCGCTCGCCCACGCGCTCCGCGAGCGCGGCGTCGCCCTGGCGGAGGAAACCGCGCCCCTTCTCGTCGCGCGGGTGCGCCGACGCGCCGCGCAGAGCAAAACCGCAATCTCGAGCGACGAACTGGCGCGCCTCCACGAGGAGTCCGTCGCCGAGACGCTGTCTCAGTTCATGCGCGCCGCCGAATGAGCGCGGGGGAAAGCCGAAAAATGATCTGCTCGCCGGACGAACGACCGATCGACGCGACGGACATCCTCGACAAGCTCAAGCGCCTATCCTCGGCCGAGGACTTTTTCGCCACGCTCGGCGTCGCCTATGAGGAGGCGGTGCTGCGGGTCGCCCGGCTGCATATCCTCAAGCGCATGGGCCAATATCTCGGCAGCGACGACCTCGACGGCTTGCCCGGTTCGGTCGTCGCGGCGCGCGTCAAGGCGACGCTGCAACGCGCCTACGCCGATTTCGAACGCTCGTCCCCGCTCGCCGAACGCGTGTTCCAGGTGCTGAAGGACCACGACCCCAAGCGTCCGGCGCGGCCCAAGACCGCCTTCGTCGGGCTCGACGAAATTGCGCCGCTGCCGCCGACGCGATGAGCGGAATGCGGCGACGTCGTCGTGTCGCGTTCCCGACAGCGCCGCGTCGCAGATTGTCGTCCGACGGCGGCCCATATCCAGAAATGGCGGCTATTACAGTCATTTATGAATATTCGCGGCGCTTGGCACGGCGCATGCGTTGAGGGGTCCGACCGTCTTCGCCGCGGAGGCCCTATGCACTTTATCGTTTGCATCAAGCAGGTTCCGGACTCGGCGCAGATCCGCGTTCATCCGGTCACCAACACCATCATGCGCCAGGGCGTGCCGACGATCATCAACCCCTATGATCTGTTCGCGCTCGAAACGGCGTTGCGGCTGCGCGACGAGCAAGGCGGCGAAGTGACGGTTCTCACCATGGGTCCGCCCTCGGCCGAGGACGCGTTGCGCAAGGCGCTCACCTTCGGCGCCGATCGCGCGGTGCTGCTCACCGACCGTTTCTTCGCCGGTTCCGACACGTTGGCGACGAGCTACGCGCTGGCCCAGGCGATCCGCAAGATCGGCGAGACGTGGGGGGCGCCCGACATCGTCTTCGCCGGCAAGCAGACGATCGACGGCGACACGGCGCAGGTCGGTCCCGGCATCGC
>Ga0182013_10004264_pt1 | contig 17287 bp, 23 predicted proteins | sample 612S2MmetaG_FD_120487 | JGI IMG/M metagenome (GOLD analysis project Ga0182013, IMG submission 120487) | Permafrost microbial communities from Stordalen Mire, Sweden - 612S2M metaG | ecosystem: Environmental > Terrestrial > Soil > Wetlands > Permafrost | place: Sweden: Stordalen | collected...
CAATGATGGCGAGCGCGTTGTCGAAGCGGTCAAGCGCACCGTAGGCAAGCGGCTGACTTATGATCAATGTGTATGCCGGGAGTAAACCCCACTCAATTTGCGTTATCTATATACTCCCGTTTTGTCTTTTGATTGGACAACTTTTGTCCATGCCATCGTGCGAAGATTTGACACGGAAAGAATTTAGGCTCAATTAGAGCTGCCCTTGAACGTAAAAGCGCCCAATCGAATTCTGCATGTGGATGGCGACAGTTTTTTCGCAAGCTGCGAAATCGTGCTCGACAAAAAACTGGAGGGCCGCGCCGTGTGGGTGGGCGGCGGGCGGCGCGGCGACGGCATCGTCATCGCCGCGAACCGCGCGGCCAGAAAATTCGGGGTCAAGACCGGCATGGCATGCTTCGAGGCGAAGCGGCTTTGTCCGCGCGGCGTCCTGTGCAGGCCGCATTACGACGAATATCGCCGGCTGTCTGCGGAAATGTTTCATGTGCTTGAAGAATATTCCCCGACGCTGGTGCCGATCTCGATTGACGAGGGCTTTCTGGATTTCACGACGATGGACCGCCATGTGTTCCGAAACACGACGCCGGAAAAATATGTGAAGGAAATCTGTGAGCGGATATGGCGCGAAGTGAAGCTGCCGGTGTCCGCCGGACTTGCGAATTCTTCGAGGCTCGCGAAACTGGCGACCGACGCGGCCAAGCCTGGCTACCTGGAAATCAAGACCGGCGAAGAGAAGGAATTTTTGAAGGACCGCTGCGTCCGCGAGCTTTCCGGCCTCGGCAAAAACCGGCAGCGCGCGCTGGCGGCGCTCGGTGCGATGACGTTCGGCCACGTCGCAAAATTGCCTTCGACATTGCTCAAGCAGAAATTTGGAATTTGGGGGCAAAAGCTTTGGCTTTTTTCAAACGGACTTTGGAACGAACCGTTGTTGCTCGAAGTGAAGGACCGAACGACGATTTCCAGCAACACAACGCTGCCTTACGATGAGCCGGATTATGAGGCCGCGCTGACGTTCGCGTTGAGCGAGACGACACGGCTCGTCGGACAATTACGCCGCGAGCAGTTGCAGGCACGCGAACTGTCGCTTACGATCCGCTTCGACGATTTTGGCGAAGTCGGCGGCAGCCATCGTTTCCGGCATCCGCAGTTTCAGAATTCAATTATCAATTCAGAACTCGAAGGGATTTTTCGCGGCATCATGGCTGGACAAACAAAAATGGTTCGCCAAATCCGCATCGCATTTTGGAATCTGGAAAAACTCGACACTCAGCCGACATTATGGGGCCGCACACAGGCTGAGCGCTGGGGCGCGCTGGACGAGGCGGCACTAACTGCCCAGAAAATATTAATCGAGAAGTTCAAGATTGATAAAATTCCTTTGATGACAGGTGCCCAACTGGCGTTACAACAACTTGACGACGCGCATAAAAATCCGAAGGCGAAATGTCCGTTCGTACCGCAGCGCGAGATGGTGAAAAAACTCTGGGGTACGGACGCCGACCCGCTGGCGCACAAGGGCGACATGGAAAAGCGGCTGGCGAAGGTCAGCAAGCAGCTGCAGTTCCGGCATTGAAGTCACGAAGAATTGGTTGTTCGGTAAGGCTTTGATAAAAAAACAACCTAAAATTCTTTCAAAAAGCTCTTGCGTTCTATTTTGCATCTGATAGTTTACGCGCTCCTCGTCACCCGCAAGGCTGGCAGGACAGCATGTTTGCAGACCGATAACTGATTTCCCACAGAAACAGGATTGATGGCTTGCCGACTTCGAAGTTGCTGATAAAAAACTTTTTGCATTTATGCCAGTTAAACATTTTAGACCGCTAACGCCGTCCACGCGATACATCACGATCGCGGACTTTAGCGACATCACGAAGACGACGCCGGAGAAGTCGCTGGTCGTCACGCGCAAAAAGTCCGGTGGCCGCAACCACTACGGCCGTGTGACCGCGCGCGGCATCGGCGGCGGGCACAAGCAGAAGATCCGCCTTGTGGATTTCAAGCGCAACAAGCACGGCATCGAGTCAACGGTCTCGGCGATTGAATACGATCCGATGCGTTCAGCGCGTCTGGCACTGTTGGACTACACGGATGGCGAGAAGCGTTATATCATTGCGCCGGTCGGTGTGGTTGTCGGCAAGAAAATTTCCAGCGGTCCGTCGGCTCCTCCTGAAGTTGGGAACGCGCTGCCTCTAAAGGCTATCCCGGTAAGCACGGCGATTCACAACATTGAAATCACCCCTGGTCGCGGCGGACAGATGGTCCGCTCGGCGGGAGGCTCGGCGACGTTGATGTCGCGGGACGATGGGTATGCGCAAATCCGCCTGCCTTCCGGTGAAATCCGCAAAGTGAGCGAGGAGTGCTATGCGACGATCGGCCAGATCGGCAACACCGAACACGAGAACATCATTTTGGGCAAGGCGGGCCGCACGCGTCATCGCGGTCATCGTGGCATCACGCGCGGCATGGCGCGTAATCCGGTGGACCATCCGAACGGCGGCGGCCAGGGCAAATCCAAGGGCGGCGGCGGCTGGCAGCAGTTGATGTCACCGTGGGGCTTCGTAGCCAAGGGCGGCAAGACGCGCGCGAAATACAAAACCTCAAACCGTTTCATTGTTGTTCAGCGAAACGGTTTGCCGATGAAGAACAAATAATTTTATATGGGACGTTCGATTAAAAAAGGTCCGTTTGTAGATTTCAGCCTGCTGGACAAAATCCAGAAGGCGAAGGCCGCGAACCAGAAGACGCCGATCAAGACGTGGTCGCGCCGTTCCACCATAACGCCGGAATTTGTAGGCCTGACGTTCACCGTCCACAACGGCAAGATTTTCAACCCGGTGTTCGTCACCGAAAACATGGTCGGCCACAAGCTGGGGGAATTTTCGCTGACGCGCACATTCAAAAAACACGGCGCCCACACGGCCAAGGCGGAGGCCAAATAGTATTATGGAAGCTTTTGCAATAATGAAAAACGTGCCGATGTCCGCGCAGAAAATGCGCGAGGTAGTGCGGCAGGTTCAAGGCCTGGGCGCGCTCGAAGCGATGGCAGTACTGCAATTTGTGCCGCGCAAAGGCGCGCGACTAGTGGCAAAGACATTGAAGTCCGCCATCGCGAACGCGGAAAACAACAAGCAGCTCAAGCCGGAATCTTTGCGCGTGAAGGAAGCGGTTGCCGGAACCGCGACGACTTTGAAGCGTTTTCAACCGAAGGCGCGCGGCTCGGCAGGTCCGATTTTGAAACGCCGCTGCCATATTAAAATCACCGTTTCGGACGAATAATCCCATGGGCCAAAAAACAAATCCAATCGGTTTGCGCGTCGCCGTCAACAAGGACTGGCGCTCTAAGTGGTATGCCAACAAAAAAGAATTTGGCGCGCTGCTGACCGAAGACCGCAAAATCCGCGAGATTCTCAAAAAGAAACTTGAAGGCGCTTCGGTGCCGAAAATTTTGATTGAACGCGCGACGAGCCGCTGCCGCGTGACCATCATGACCGCCCGTCCGGGAGTTGTCATCGGCCGCAAGGGTTCGGAAATTGACAAGCTCAAGGAAGAACTGAGCAAGATGACCGGTAAGGAAGTTTACGTGGACATCGTCGAGGTGAAGACGCCGGAACTCGACGCGCAGCTTGTCGCGGAAAACATCGCTTTGCAGCTTGAACGCCGTGTGTCGTTCCGCCGCGCTATGAAAAAGGCACTGCAGACGGCCAAAGATTTTGGCGCGGAAGGCATCAAGATCCGCTGCGCCGGACGTCTGGGCGGCGCTGAACTCGCGCGCACGGAACTGTATCACTGGGGCCGTGTGCCGCTGCACACGTTGCGCGCGGACATTGATTACGGATTTGCGGAGGCGCTCACGGTTTATGGCAAGCTCGGCGTGAAATGCTGGATTTGCAAGGGTGACACAAAACCCCAGAAAAAAGAGCAGCAAAATGCGCCGGCAATTGAAGCCGCCGCGAATTAATTAGGAAATAGATTTTTGTTATGGCAATGCAACCAGCAAGAGTGAAGTTTCGCAAGATGCACCGCGGCAGCCGCACAGGCACCGCGCGCAGCGGCCACACGGTCGCGTTCGGCGAATACGGATTGATGGCGTTGGAACGCTGCTGGATGGACGCGAAGCAGATTGAATCCGCGCGCGTGGCAATTGCCCGCAACATGAAGCGGCACGGCAAGATGTGGATCCGCATTTTCCCGCAAAAATCATTCACCAAGAAGCCGCTCGAAACCCGAATGGGCAAGGGCAAGGCGCCGCTCGAAGGCTGGGTGGCCGTGATCCGTCCGGCGAACGTTTTGTTTGAAGTAGACGGGGTGACGGAAGCGGTGGCGCGCGAGTCCATGCGGCTGGCGGCGACAAAGCTGCCAATCAAGACGAAATTCATTTCGCGGCATCACACGAGCTAATTTTGGTTATGAAATTTTCTGAATCCAAAGACATGACGCTGGTTGAGTTGTCGGCCAAGAGCCGCGACCTCCGGCACGAAATGTTCAACCTGCGGCTGCAGCAGGCGAGCGCGCAGCTGGAAAAGCCCGCGCGCCTGACGGTGTTGCGCAAGGACATCGCTCGCATCGAGACGCGCATTTCACAGCTGCGGAACAAGGCGAAAACAGTTTGATTTTTTGTATGGCTGAAATTGTAAAACAACCGGAAGCGAAACGCGGAAACCGCAAGGAACGCGTCGGCGAAGTCGTCTCGAACAAAATGACCAAGACGATCGTCGTCCGCGTCGAGCGCCGTTTTCCGCATCCGCGCTACAAGAAGATTGTCACCGCTTTCAAGAAATTTTACGCGCACGACGAAAAGAACGAGGCCAAAGTAGGCGACCGTGTGCGCATCGAGGAAACGCGGCCCTTGTCGAAATTGAAATGCTGGCGGCTCGTGGAAGTCGTCGAGCGCGCGGTTCAGGAAACATCGGTGGTTGCCTAAAAAAAATTTATGTTGCAAGTTCGTTCCAGTTTGGATGTCGCAGACAACACGGGCGCAAAAATCGCCTGGAACATCGGCGTGCTCGGCAAGAACCAGCGTTATGCCGGCATCGGCGACGTCATCAAGGTTCACATCAAGGTTGCCGCGCCGGACGGCTCGGTGAAAAAGGGCGAGGTTCATGACGCGGTGGTTGTGAGGACGCGCCAGATCATCCCGCGCGCCGACGGTTCTTATCTGCGGTTCGACAGCAACGCCTGCGTGATCATTGACAAGGAACTGAACCCGAAGGGCACACGCATTTTCGGCCCGGTCGCGCGTGAGCTACGCGACAAGAAGTTCATGAAAATCATCTCGCTCGCGCCGGAAGTCATTTGAAAATTTTATGAAGCGTCATGTTAAAAAAGGCGATGAAGTGGTCGTGCTGGCCGGAAAAGAAAAGGGCAAGCGTGGCAAGATCATAGCCGTGTTGACGAAAAAATCGCGCGTCATCGTTGAAGGCGTGCAGATGATCAAGAAGCACACCCGCAAGAGCCAGCAGCATCCGCAGGGCGCGATCGTCGAGCGCGAAGGCACGATTCATATTTCAAACGTGATGAAGTCCGAACACGTGGAGCAGCCGACAGCGACGGCGAGCTGAAATTAGCTGCGCACGATTTTTTTTTTGCTTCTTTCGCCGGAGAATTTCGGTGGCTGGCATTCTTGACTTCAGCCTTCAAGCGCGCGTTGCAGTAGAACTTTTTCTCTCGCTCCGTAGTTTAATTTCAATGCCTCGGCGCGTGCTGCTTCGGTCATTTTCTCCCAGCTCTTTTGAAGTGCGTTGATGGTTTTGTCCTCGGCGGTCTTGGCGGCGAGGTTGGCAAGCTGGAATTCGAGGAAGACAAGGCAGAGCGCGTCTTCAAGAACTCGCGCTTCGAGGTCGTTTGGAAAATTCTTTTTCAGGTTCAAATCCTGGACCCGGCAGATGGATTCTTCGTCATAGCCGGCTTCGTGCAGAATTTCTCCGGATTTTTGTGCGTGAAACTTTTTGAGGTCGGCCCGCCATTTCAAGTATCCGGGGCGCGTCATCGGATAGGAGCCGCGTGGGATTTCCCAGCGGCAGATGTGCTGGCAGCGGGCGGCAAGATGGAGTTCCTCGGAAGCATTGGGACAAAGTTTTAAAACCCAATTTGTCAAACGCTGCGCATATAGCAGTTCGCGCGGTCGGGATTCTTCGAGGTTAGGGTCGCGGGAATTTTCCGCGTCGAAGCGGAGCAGGGCGGCTTGAAATTTTACCGGGTTGCGCGGCTTGAAATTTTCTGTCACGCGGGAAGTTTCGCGGATTTGCGCGCAGTTGACAAAAGAATATGTTGTGAGATTCTTAGCGCCCGTTTTGGTTGCCTCGGTAGCTCAGTTGGTAGAGCAGTTGACTCTTAATTTTCCAACGCATTTTCTGTTTCGTGACGTGTCGTGATTTCTCCTTATTCCATCGCACAAACGACACTGGCACGCCCGCGCTCCGTGCTGCCATTTGATACCATTTGATACCCAAAAACGGCTCGCGGTATCAAATGCGGTATCAAATGGAATTGACCGGCGAACACCTTGCCAAAGAATGACGCCGGAGCAAACAAAGTTGTCCAAACGCAGCGCAACGCACGGCGCGGTGCATTGTGGCGTGTCCGATTGACGCCGGACGTTAAGGAAATGCTCTTGCCGGACGGCCTCGGATTGACAAGCCATGTCCCGCATTTTGAATCGCAGATTGCGCCGTGAAAAAATCCGTGCATGGCCGCCGGTCAAGCAATAGCGTGTCTCCTCATCCAGTTTGAAACCCTGATTGCGCCTTTGCTTTTTGGTGACGTTTGGTGACGCGGCAAAATAAATCGCTCTAGGATTCGATTTAACGATTTGAGACGTGCAAGGATCGTGCGGGCAATCAAAGCGCAGCGCGGCTAACGTGGCGATGCTGGCGGGTATCAATTTTGAGCGGGCGTCCTGAAAAAATTTCGGCAATCCGTAAAACCCGTCTCGCAACTTTTGCGTGACGCCAGCCGGTGAAACTGGTAAAAACTTTTCCATGAAGTCAGCCAATTTGATTTTGCTCGCGGCAATCGTCACGCTGGCTGGCTGGCGAGCCGACGCGCAGACCAACGAGCCGACAAATGCCCTCGTGCGAACAACGCCACCAGCACAATCCAAAACGATTCTGGAAACGAACTGGGTCGCGCCGGGGGAATATCTGCGCGTTGTGGATGGTAAACTTTACAATACTTACTATTCAAAATTATGGGTGCATCCGGCTTTTGACCATCCACCAAGAGCAAATCCATTGGATAATCCTTGGAATGCAATTGGCTATTCTTTGCAGGTTGAATTTATTGACACCGATAAAATTATCTGCGGAGTTTGGCGCGATGAATACAAGCATGAAACTTATACGGGTCAACTCGGCCTAGATGATAGCACCCATATTAAAAGCATCGTGATTTATCATTATCCAAATCCGCAGTCTCTCATTACCGGACAAAAAATTGATCCAGTATGCTTGAAAGTTTCAAACTGCATAAGCAATGGCATTTCGTTGGAGGCTTACGATTGCGGAGTTCAATCCACCAATCTTGTGCCATTAGTCAGAACCGTAAAAATAAAATTGAATCAATGAAACCCGTTGCCGGAAATAAATTTTATCAGGCGATTTTGATGCCGTGAATCAGCGGCGCGATTTTTCAGCCGTCTTTTCCACTTCGATACCATGCTGCTTTAGATTTGCGATGGCGGCTTTGTCGCCCCTTTTTGCCGCAGCCTTCAAATACTTAATATGGGCATTGTGACGTGGAGAACCTTTTTCGATGATTGAGTTTGTAACGTGGTTCAAGTGTCGCGGCGATTCGGCTGGTTTGGCAGTTGGCTTGCTGGGTGTTGGCTTGCCTTGAATACGTCTGTTGTAAATAGGACTGATTTTTGAATAAAATTCTTTCCAGATTACCGCCCACCTTTTAGACATATTACGCCGTGCGGGTTTTATTGACCCGATTTTCATCTGTGTTGCATAGTCCCAATCTCGCAAAGATTTACGGGCTACAGTCTTGTCTGCGTTCAAATCTATAAAATCGGTTTCAATGCCTTCAATCGCCTGTCTAATTCTGAATGAAGCCAAGTCAGATTGGCCGACCTCATAGGCGGCAATCAGGGCGCACGCGACTTTTAGCGACAGGATTCTTTGATTATTTATTAGCCGCGTTCCTACATATTGCTCGGCGAATTGCTCGCGGAAAACCTCTTGCTGCAATCCCGACGTTTTGAAACTTTCGTAAAATTTTCTATTCCAGCGTTTCCCGTTGACGGCTACTAGCGGCTTATTCGGATTATTCTCCAAAAGGCAAGAAACAGCGACGCCGGTTAGTCGAGAAACAATCTGCGCGGACTTGGGCTTAAATTCTGAACGACTAGACATGATGCCCTTCACAGTGTCAGGCGCTAGTCCCAAGACTTCTTTGCTTTGCTTCAAGCGCGCCCTGGTTTCTGTTCTGACGCGCGCTAAAACATGACTTGACGCATTTTTTGCCGTGTGGCCGGAGTGTGTTTGCATTGATTTCATTTTCATAACATACACCAAGTATCTCACACTATCCTATTTGACGCAAGGCGCAACGTAATGTTTATTTGAAGCAAAGTTAAACAACTAAAAGTTATGAGCGATAATTCAAATTCAAACGGCAACGGCACAATGACTCCGCTGCTTTTCGACATTCACGCAACTGCCCAAAGACTTTGCATGAGTCAGGTAAGCGTAAGAAAATTGATCAGGCAACGCCGTCTTAAAAGACTTGGCGACTTCCGCAAAATCCTAATCAGCGAATCTGAATTGCAACGATTCGCCGCAACCGCCGAATGAAAATTTCCCAACCAACATCAAAAACTAAAAATATGCACATTTCAAAAATCCTCGTCACGCTGGCCGATGGCCAGAGTTTTTCGCTAACCCTCGACCCCAAAAACCACGCGCATCAGAAATTGATGACTGCTATTGAATCGGCTTTAAACGGAAAATCTTTTGAACACGCTGGCAACGACATAAAGAAGTTTGACGCGCTTTCCGAACAGGGTCTCATCGCGAAACACGCGCTGACGAAATCCGGCGTCGTCGTCGGTTTGTAAAATCTCAACCAAAGACGAAACCATGAAATTTTTTACTTTGCCTTCGCTCAAATCTGATGAGGAAAAACTTGCCGAAAAGGAGCGTGCGCTTGCATTGGAGCAGGCTGAATTTCAGCGCAGGCAACAAATCTTGTCGCGGCGTGACGCGATTTTGAACCAGCTTGACGAATCAAAAGCTGAATTTTCCAGACAATGCACCTTGCTCGATAAAACTTTCGATTACACGGCGGAAATGTTTGCGCGGGATTTTCTGAATCATGGACTAAAAGCTGAAAACATTATACGGCTCAAAGCACCGGACGTTTTGAAATCCTGCCTGCCAGAAATAAAAATCGAATTGGAAAAGCTGATTGTCGAACCTCGAAAACAGTTGCTCGCAGATTTTGAACGCGAAAACAAGGCCGCGCTCGCCAAGCTGCCCAAGCCGGTAAAGCGGCAATTGCCGCCGTTTGTCGGACAAAAATTACCAGAGGATTTTTATGCCAGCGGCAAATCGGCGGAACTTGTCAGAAAATTCCAGTGATATGGCTCGCCATAACAGCCGCAAATTTAATCGGATTCTACCGTCGCAAGTCGCAGAAGCGCCGGCACAGCCACCCGTGACCCGTGCGGCTGTGCCGGAAGCGAAGGGCGTTAAACGTCGCCACGTTTTCACCGCTCGCCCGGATGACCGCGACACTCGTTTCGTGAGTTGGCACGACCACGAACAAGCGCGGACAAATCTCGCAATCGAAAAAGCAGTTGCGACTGAAAATTTTTGGAAAAGAAAATGACACGCGAACTTCCGCCATTTCTGAATGACTTGTTGAACGCGCCGCCGCGAGCAGGTGAAGGTGTTCACGTTTGGCTGTTTCGAGTCTGCCGTCAGTTGCACGCGCATTTGCCAGCCGGTGAGATTGTGAACCTGCTCGAAACCCGTGTGGCGAATTGTGGCCGTCATGTCCCGCGCCAAGAGATTATTTCCGCCGTCCAAAATTCCCTGCCGTGTGCATGGCAAACGCGTGGCGCGAATGCGCCCGTTCAATCCGTCTCGAAATGGCCGTGTTTGAATCAGGAACAACGCGCGGCAATCATCCGTGACGGCGGCGGACTGTGTGACCTTTGGGAAGCCAGCCGCATACGCATTGACGACAACGGACAGCACACGGAAGAAATCATTGACGCGCTTTTCCCCGGCAATCCGCTTTTGTGTTGCGGCAAGTCCATGTCAAATTTTGACACCAAACCGCGCGAAGATTGGCGCGGTGAATTGTCCAAGCTGCAATTGATCGTGCCGTCGCCCATGTCGGCAGTCACCGGCCTGACGAAAGACAGGAAAGAATCAAAACACACGCTCGCCAATACCGGCACGCGGCGTTTTCTCATTTGTGAATTTGACACCGGCACGCCGGACGAACACGCGGCTTTGCTTTTGCATCTTGGCACAATCGCGCCGCTGGTTTGCGCGGTTCACAGTGGCGGGAAAAGTTTGCACGGCTGGTTTTACGTTGAAAAATCCGCGCCGGACAAAATCGAAAAGTTTTTTCGCTATGCCGTTTCGCTTGGCGCGGACTCCGCCACTTGGACGCGCTCGCAGTTTGTGCGGATGCCAGACGGCACGCGCGACAATGGCCGGAAGCAGACAGTTTATTTTCTCAACTTCAAATCTTTGGGGACAAAACAAAATGAGCGCGTTACTTGAATCCCCTGAAATTGACACCGTGCCGGTTGCCGAATCAAACCGTGCGGACGTTGCCGCCGAATACCTGGGCGATGAACGAGAACAAGTCACAACGCCGCCGCAAGCGAAGTCATTGGGCGATTTGAAACGCCGCACAGCGGACGACCCTAACGAACTATTGCGGACGGGTTACTTGTGCCGTGGCGGTGGATTGTTACTTGCCGCGCCGACAGGCATCGGCAAATCATCATTTGCAATTCAGGCGCAAACCATGTTCGCACTTGGCCGCGCCATGTTTGGGATTCAGCCCGCCCGCCCGCTCCGTTCGCTTTACATTCAAGCCGAAAACGACGAGGGCGACTTGGCGGAAATGCGCGACGGTGTAATCGCCGGACTCGCCTTGTCGTCAACGGAACTTGAAACGGTTTATTCCAACATTGTCACCGCACAGGAAAACACGCGCACAGGCCGCGCGTTTTTTGAAAGCACCGTCGCGCCCTTGCTGGAATTGCACCGCCCGGATTTGCTTTGGATTGATCCCGCCCTGTCCTACATCGGCGGAGAATCAAATTCGCAAAAGGATGTTGGCCTTTTTCTCCGCAACCTTTTGAACCCGCTTTTGTCGCGCTTCAATTGCGGTTGCGTTGTCGTCCATCACACAAACAAGCCGAGCAAGGGTGAAGAAAAGGGAGCATGGCAGGCGGGCGACTTTGCCTATCTGGGCGCGGGCAGCGCGGAATGGGCGAACTGGGCGCGGGCAGTCTTGGCGATTCGCTCCGTTGGCTCGCACGAAATCTTTGAACTGCGCGCCGGGAAGCGTGGCGCACGCATCGGCTGGAAAGACGACGAGGGCAAGACGGCCTTTGCGCGTCTTATTGGCCACTCTGCCGAGCCGGGCGTGATTTGCTGGCGGACTGCCAGCGAAGATGAAACACCGGCAACCGCGCCCAAACGGGCAGGCACGCGCGAAGATTTGACCGCCCTTGTCCCGCTCGAAAAGCCTATCGCAAAAAGTCTGCTGATTGACCAATGGAAAGACCGTCACGGCAATAAGGACAAAGGCCGGGCGTTTCTCGACTCACTTATCGCGGACGGGAAGCTTTTTGAATGGCGGCAAAACCGTGCCGGAACGAACGCGGCAAAACTCATCGCCCGGAAACCGCAAACCGCAAAAGCCGAATGAAAACCAGACACTTTCCAAGAGACTTTCCAGAGACTTTCCAAGCCCCGGATTTTGGAAAGTCAGACACGGAGAGACACTTTCCAACGCCCCTTATAGGGCGTGGAAAGTCTGTCTCTCACAAATACCGAGACCGTTCAAGCCAAAGTTTGAAAAGTCTCACACCACGAAAAACCAGCCATGAAAAAACCCGACGCAAATAATCCAGAGACACCAGCGCAACCACCAGACACCACCGAAGCCTGCAATACGCCCACGCGCGCGAAGGTTCGCCGAAAAATTGACGCCGAAGTGATAGCTTCAATGGCAAAGGCCGTCGCCAAGATGTTGACCGAGAGCGAAGCGGCGCGATTGTGCGGCATTGAACCGCGTCACTGGTTTGAGTGGAAAAGCCGCGCCGGGCGTGACATCCGCTTTGCCGCGTTGCTAGAGCAAGTCCGCGCCAGCCGGATTAACCACTTGCTAGAGCGTGTCGAAAAATCAGCGGACGGAATTGACACGAAATTTCCAGACTTTCGCGCGGCACTTGCCCTGCTGAAAATCACAGATCAAAAACGATTTGGCGACTCGCCAGCGTCAGTCAATATCAACGCCTTCGCACCGCTATTGACTGACGCGCAAATTGCAAAGGTTGAAGCATTGTTTCTTAAATCCAAAGCGATTGCATCCGCGCCCGCACCAAAGCAAATCCAAGCCGCCGAAATCGTGCCGGAGCGCGTTGCAAAAAATGAGTGACACCGCGAAACCAGATTTGAAAAGCCAGCCGCGCGAGCTTGTTGTCAGCGGCAAAGATATTTTCATCATAGACGAAATCAAACTGCGCGGCGGTTGCGTTTGCGGCATGGCGCAAGAAAAGAAAAACGGCCAGTGGAAACTTTCAATCCACTGGCCGGAGCGCGTTTTATTCGCGGATGAATTTTAGTTCGCAGTTGCGCCCGCTGTTTCCGGCAATTGCTTTGGCTCGCTAGGCGCGACAATTTCCGGCAGCAAAACCGCCGTGCCGAACGTGACCAATTTCGCCGACTCTTGCGAGTGTGACCGGCGCAAGTGACCATAAACTTTCATGGCGAGCGCGCCGCCGTCAACGTGTCCAAGCCAGCGCGACACCGTTGGAATGTCAACGCCAGCTTCAATGCAGCGTGTGGCGAACAAGTGGCGCAAATCGTGATGCGTGATGCGTGATGCACCAACTTTTTCACAAGCATTTGTCAGCGATTTTTCGCACTCGCCAAGCGCGCAAACGCGGTCTGTCGGCTTTGGTTTTTGTTCGCCGTGCAACCGTTCAAGCAATTCGCGCATGGCCGGAATGATTGCCACATAGCGGAAATCATGCGCGCTGGTGGTTTTGCTCCGCTTGGCGTTGTGGACGCGAATTTCGCCGCGTTCAAAGTCCACGTCCTGCCAAAGCACTTGCTTGGCTTCGCTGATACGGCAACCGCCAAACGCGAGAAACCGAACCAAGTCCGCGCAACCTTTGGAGTGTCCCGAACCCGCCGTTTCAATCCGTTTCACAATGGCGTCGAATTGCTCCGGCTCCGGCAGCGTCATTTGCTTTGGCTTCGCGCCTAGACGCCATTTCTTGCCGTGCTTCGTGCCAAATGCGGGGTTATTGTCACGGCCAAGCCCGCCGCGTGTCAGGATGTTTCGCAACGCGGCTAGGGTGTTGTTGGTGTTGGTGGTTTCAAACTTTCCAGAGAATCGTTTAAGCCAGTCCCGACAATCGCGCTCGGTGATCTTGGTTAGCTTCATGCCGTCCAATTCCGGCCATGTTTTGAGCAATGCTTCCGTGCGGTAATTCCAGTATTTTTTTGTTTCCGCCGCGAGCGTGTGGTCGTTTTCAATGTCGGCAAGGTAGAGCAAGCGGGCTTCGGCGAACGTGCCGCACTCTGCCTTTGGTTTGCGTAGCTCTTTGACCTTGAGTGGCAACTTGAGCTTGGCTGTCGTGAACACATCCGTTTCGAGGCTGGCGCGTTTTACGACGCCGTTGCGACCATTTTTAATCTTCACGCGGGCGAAGTAAATGCCGCTGGGGACGTATTGCATCAAGCCCGCGTGTTTCTTGAATGTTCGCCACTTGCCATCATTCGAGATTGACGATTCGGTTTTTGCTGGTAGTTTCCGGCTGTCTATTGCAGCCGCCGTTGGGGTGCTGTTTGTGTTTGTCATAACACCAAATATCATACGGTATCAAATGGCGGTATGCAATGACAAAATGGCGGAAAGTAAAAGCGAACAAATCGCCAATGTTTGCAACACGGTTGCCTCGGTAGCTCAGTTGGTAGAGCAGTTGACTCTTAATCAATTGGTCGTGGGTTCGAATCCCCCCCGGGGCACCAGCCTTCACTCTCCGCTGCGCTGTGAGCTTCGACTCGGCAAGCTTGAGCCTTCACTCTTTGATGTGCCCGTGCTCGCGGAGCATTTGAAGGGCGGCAGCGAAGATTTTTTCTTCCGTGAGCAGGAACAATGCGGAAATGATTTTTGGGTCTTCGCGTTGCCCGCTCATGCTTCGGGTGGCGGCAAAAATTTCATTGCGCCTTTCGACGGCGGATTTTCCGGCCAGCGTGCAAAACCAGGTGCGCAATTTTGGCTCGTGCGCAATGGCTTGGATTAGTATCGCCAGAGAGTCGAAGGTGTTGCTGGTGTTTGCTGCCATATGTCATATGCGCGTCGGCGGTTCAAAGTTGGGCCGAAAGCGGTGTGCTGTCAACGGCTTTGGCACAAATTTTTCCGCGACGAATTTTCTTGAGTTGCATTGCGAGGCTTGCGATTAAACGAGCCAGCAGGATTGAAGCAACTGAATTTTCCATGGTCAAATATTTAAGCCAATACTCCAGGTGGATTATCGCCGTGTTCGGTTTGCTGATCTTCGGGCTGTCGCAGACGAAGTGGCTTACGGATGAACCGTATTGGCAGAAAACCGAAGGCTCGCTCATTGACCGGCGCTATGTGTTGCGCGGCGAACGAGGACCGGATCCGAACATTGTGCTCGTCGGGCTTGGCACGAGCGCATTTCAACTAGACACTCTATCTAGCAATGAAATTGCCACGTCGCCGATATTGCAATTGATGCAGCAGCCGTGGCCATGGGATCGCCGTGTTTATGCAGCCGTGTTGGAAAAATTGATGAGCGGTGATGCGAAGGTGGTGATGTTCGATTTTGTTTTCGCGAGCGAAACGGACGGCGACGATGAATTCGCCAAGGATTTATTGAAATATAAGGACCATGTGGTTATCGGAGAAATGTTTCAGGATGAAAAGGGTCTTGATAACCAAACGAAAAGACTGACCGAACCGAACAGCCGGTTGTTGCTGCCAGGCTCGGATTCAGTGGTCGGCCTGGTGACGACATGGCCGGATTCCGATGACGTCACGCGCTGGGCTCGTTACCGCACTTCAGTCGAGCGGGAGACATCCGAAATGCCAGGCATTAATTCGGGCGTCGTGGAAACTTTGAAGGCGGATATAGCCAGCGGCCACGCTCCAGATAATTTGATTCATCTGACTTTGCTGACTGCGGAAAAATTTAATGAAAAAGTTGTCGTGCCTTCACCCGAACAATTCAAGTTCATTGATTTTCAAGGAGGGGGTGGAACGTATCGCCCTCTTCCGATTGAAAATATGTTTGTGGATGAATTGTGGAAAGCGCCGCCATTCAACGGCGGACTGGTTTTCAGCAATAAAATTGTCATCGTCGGCCCGATGGCGGAAATTTTTCATGACGTTCAATCCACTCCGTTTGGCGACATGCCCGGCGCGGAAATCCATGCCCAAACGATTGCGGCACTTCTGTCTCATTCGTGGCTGACAGGAACTTCTCCACGCTTCAACATCGCACTCGCGCTGCTGATGTTATGTCTCGCATTGGGAATCTGTCTGTGCATTGACAGTGCTCCGTGGAAGATTTCTTTGCTCGCTGGGTCGGTCGTCGTTTTCTTCGTGATGTGCCAGATTGCGTTCAAATATTACAAACTTGTCCTCCCGATGCCGCAGCCTCTTTTCTGTCTGATCGTTCCCGGCGCATTCGGCATCGTCTTCCAATACGCGCTCGAACAATTTGAGAGGCTGCGCTACCGCAACGTGCTAGGTCGCTACGTTTCAGAAAATGTCGCGAAGGCGGTTCTCGAGGACAAGCGCTCGTTCGAGGAATCTTTGCGCGGACAGAAAAAGCCCGTTACAATTTTGTTCAGCGACATCCGGGGTTTCACTTCGATGACCGAGACCGCCGACGCGGACAAGCTTGTCGCGCAGCTCAACGAATATTTTTTGGAAATGGTGGGGACGGTTTTGAAGGAAGGCGGCACTCTTCAAAAATTCATCGGTGACGCGATTATGGCTGCGTGGGGTGACACGCACAGTGAGAGTCTGGAGACGGACGCGCAACGCGCCGTGAGCGCGGCGCTCCAGATGCGCGGAGCGCTTGCGAAGTTGAACGAGCGCTGGAAAAATGAAAAAGATCGTCCGAAGCTGGCCATCGGCATCGGCGTGAACCACGGCGAAGTCATCGTCGGCAACATCGGTCATCCGCAGCGCATGGAATTCACCGTGCTTGGCGACGGGGTGAATCTCGCGGCGCGGTTGGAAAGCTCGACCAAGCAGTTTCACGCGGACATTTTAATCGGCGAGCAGACGGAAAAATTGACACGTGAGAAGTTTATTTTCCGTTCGGTCGGGGCGATTGCGTTCAAGGGCAAGACCAAGCCGATAGAAGTTTTTTTCCTGCTGGGCGACCGCTCCCAGTCGGCACCCATGTGGCTGAAAAAATATCAGAATGCGGTTCAGCTTTATCGCGGGAGGAAATTTGCGGAAGCCGCAGTTCAGTTCGAGGATGTCAGGACGCAAATCGGCGGAGATGATTATCTTTGCGAAATGTATATCGAGCGCTGTAAGGCCTGCGTGGAAGAACCGCCGCCGGCGGATTGGGATGGCTCATTTAAACTAACTGAAAAGTAAGGTTCATTTTTTCTGGCAAACCTTTGCGCTTTGAATCCACAGATTTCATAGAAGAACGCATATTTTCAATTTATCTGTGTCATCTGCGGAAAAAACAAGTTCCCGGTTTGTGTAGTGCATAAATCATACAAAAAGTCGGGTTTTGCCCATGACAGGTAAAATTTGCCGGGTAATTTTTTTTCGAAACCGGCAAAATTTGACCGGTGACTGTCATTAGTCCCTTGTCAACCATTGTTCTTCGACCGTAATTGGTCGCCCGCCGACTAACATTAGTTGCCCACCGACCATGTTTCTTCTCTTAACGACTGGCAATCGTCACCTAAGGAGACGCTGAATAAAGCGAGGTTTTCAAATTTCAGTTATTACTGACGTGAAGGTGATCCTCAAGCGGTGGAGATTTGTGTCTAGTGGCTTGGGTTGGTGCGTCGGTTCTGGTTCG
>Ga0182013_10004266_pt1 | contig 17282 bp, 19 predicted proteins | sample 612S2MmetaG_FD_120487 | JGI IMG/M metagenome (GOLD analysis project Ga0182013, IMG submission 120487) | Permafrost microbial communities from Stordalen Mire, Sweden - 612S2M metaG | ecosystem: Environmental > Terrestrial > Soil > Wetlands > Permafrost | place: Sweden: Stordalen | collected...
AGAGCACCAGGCTCCGTATGAGCTGATCCGCATGGTTGCGCAGGCGGGCAGACTTCCAGTTCCCAACTTCTCGGCGGGCGGAATCGCAACACCGGCCGATGCGGCGCTGATGATGCAGCTTGGCGCCGAGGCAATCTTTGTAGGCTCGGGCATCTTTATGAAGGAACGAGCGACTCCGCTCGATGTGGAGAACGACGCCAAGGAGCGCGAGGAAGCCGTTTCACGCGCCAAGGCGATTGTCGCGGCGACGACGCATTACAACGACCCCAAGATTCTTGCCGAGGTTTCAGAGCAGGTGATGGGAACGATGAAAGGCCTTGCCGCTGCGGCACTTGAGGAGTCGCAACTTTTGCAGACGCGCGGCTGGTAAGACACCTGCTGTGCGGCAGACTTTCCCGATGCTTGCCTGGGGCTTTGCGGCACTCGGGAGCTGTCTCTGGCAGACAAAACCCTTCAAAACCCGGTAATTCCCTCTGAATCCGAGAGCGATTGCATTTTCTTGCGGCAACTGCGCTTTGTTTCCTATAGTTTGCGGCAAATGGGGGGAGGGGGTGGGGTCTCTTTGTCTTCTGCGTGGAATACAATCCGCCGAATGGGCAGAAGAATTGCATATCAAGGCGATTTGACATCTGCGTTTCTCGTCTCCAACGTTCGCATACCGGCTTCAGGTTAGCAGGATCCAAGAATTAATCTGCAACGAGAGCCCGGGGCTTTCGTCGCGCTCTACGTAGTTTATTTTGGCGCATTTAGAGGACAGAAATTGATGGAATACTTGAAACCACGGATTGGTGTGCTGGCGATTCAGGGAGACTATGCGGCACACGCCGAGGCGCTGAAGGAAGCGGGCGCGGACCCGGTGGAGGTGCGCAAGCCCGATCAACTGGATGGTCTGGACGGGCTGATCTTGCCCGGAGGCGAATCGACGACGGTTCTGCGATTTCTGGAGAAGCTGAATTTTTTCGAGATCCTGGCAGATTTTTGCGCGCAGAAGCCCGTTTTCGGCACGTGCGCAGGAGCGATTCTTCTGGCACGTAAGGTGAAGCATCCGCCGCAGCGGTCTCTCGGGCTGCTCGATGCGGTCGTGGAGCGTAATGCGTATGGGCGGCAGATCGACTCGAGCATTCTGACGGCAGAGACGGCTCTGCCAGGCGGGCCGCTGGAGATGGTGTTCATTCGCGCGCCACGGTTGGCGGAGACGGCGAACAGCGTAGAGGTTCTGGCGCGGCGTGAGGGTTTCCCGGTGCTGGTGCGGCAGGGGAAGATTCTCGCGGCAACGTTTCATCCGGAACTTTCGCAGGATCGGCGCGTACATGAATTATTTGTGCGGATTGTGAATGAGGCGCGGGGTGTCTGATTCCGCATTCTGGGATGGAAAATTTGGGCTGGACGCGAAGGCCTGAAAAATTGATCCATCCACTTCGATTCTGAATGCGTCCAAGCCGATGTGAGTGTAATCTCAACCTCACAGAGGCCCGCATGCCCTCCATATTCACCCCCACCCCTGCGGAGATTGAACGGAAAGAACCGGGAATCGGCGGTAAACCACCGGTCGACCGGCGTCCGACGGGCGGCGGTGGTGGTGGAGACGATGAGTGGAAGAACGAGCGCCGGGGGCCGCGCGAACTGCTCAACAAGGTGCGGTTCTTCGTACTCTCAGGTCTGGCAGCGGACATGCTTTTCTTCGCGGTGCTTGTGCTGTTTTTCTTTGCGCGCCAGGCGGGCATGCGCATGGATCCGCGGACGCATGAACTGATTGGCGACTGGCGGCCGGTGCTGCTGCCGCCGATTCTCTTCCTGAATACGGCGCTGCTGATTTTGAGCAGCCTGTCGATGGAACGCGCGCGGCAGAACATCTTTCGTGAAATTGACGTGCTGGAGGAGTGGCTGGGCCTGGGCCGGCCGGCGCTGCGCAGTACGCTTCCCTGGGTGGGCGCGACCCTGGGGCTGGGCCTGTTGTTTCTGGGCGGGCAGGCGCTGGCGTGGCGTCAATTGACGGCACAAGGATTCGCGTTCGATCGCTGGTCGACTCCGGCGAGTTACTTCTTTTACGTGATGACGGGGTTGCACGCGGCGCACTTGATTTTCGGGGTGGTGGCGCTGGTGTTATGCCTTTGCGCGCTCGGTTGGTTTCGAAAGGTGGAGTATCGGCAGATCGCCGTGGATTGCACGGCATGGTTCTGGCATACGATGAGCGCGGCGTGGCTGGTGCTGCTGGCGGTTCTGGCGCTGGGACAATGAGGAGCGCTTCCTAGAAATCGTCTGGTTGGATTCGTGGCCTCCCTCCCCGGTCCCCAAATGCGAGGGACCGGGGCACCCTCAAGTCAAGGGACATTTTCCGGGGATTGAGATCGGCTGGCTGGTTTGGGTTTATGCTTTCCCAGCTCTTCTTTCGTTGCCGTTCGGTGCGACAACATTCCACACTTAAGCCGTTGCGATGTGGCATGATTTCACCGGAGGTCTTCTGTGAATAAAGGAAAGTGTTTTCTCTATGCAGTGGTTGCAATCGCCCCGCTGAGTCTGCTCGGACAGGACAAGCCGCAAGCGCCGGCTGGTTCACCCGCAAATCCATTCACGCAAAGCGAAAAGGGACTCTACCTCTTCATTAGCGGTTCAGTGGTGAGGGCCGCCGAGAAGATGCCGGAGGAAAACTACTCCTTCAAGCCGACACCGGAGGTTCGGAGTTTTGGCCAATTGGTCGGCCACGTAGCTGACGCGAACTACATGTTCTGCTCGATGGCCTCGGGGCAAGCGAATCCGGCAAAGAACGTTGAGAAAACGAAGACCTCTAAAGCCGACCTCGTGTCCGCGGTAAAAGATGCGGTGGCGTACTGCAGCAAGACGTACGACGGCATGACGGATGCCCAGGGCAGTGAGATGGTGAAGTTTGCCAGTTTCAACCTGGCAAAGCTAACTTTGCTCTCGCTGAACACCGCACACACGGATGAGCATTACGGGAATATGGTGACCTACTTGCGGCTCAAAGGCATTGTGCCGCCGACCAGCGAGAATCCACCGGCGCAGGCACCGAAGTAGCTTGGACCGCTCGTTGGTTGAAGCTCGTGGTTTCCCACCCTTTCCGCGATGGAACTGCGGAAAGGATGGGGCACCCATACCAGGGGAGGGTGAAGGTTGGGTCTTCCTGTTTGTTTGGGTTGGAAGTTTCCAACTCTCCATGGGAATGGAGGATTGGACACTGGCGCGGATGGGCGACTGGCGTTACTTTGTTGCGATGGCCGCGGTGTAGGCGGCCTGGGCGATGCGGGCGATTACGGATTCGCGCGTATCTTCGTTGGCGCGGCTGTCGGTGACGAAGACGGCGATGGCTAGCTTGTGGCCGTCGGGTAGTGTGACTAATCCAATGTCGTTGGTGGCGGCGGTCAGCCCGGCGCGCGTGCCGGAGGAGCCGGTCTTGTGGGCAAGAACGGTTCCGGGCGGGAGTCCGGCGCGGAGGCGATGGGGGCCCGTGGTGGCGTTGGTCATGGTTTCGAGGAGGAAGGTGTTGGCTGCGAGCGAGATGGGCGGATCGTGGACGAGGCGCTCAAGGAGGCGGACAGCGGCTACGGGCTCGATCCAGTCGCGATACTGGAGGTTTTCGTCGCGGCCGAGGTCACGCTCGCTATCGACCAGGTGGAAGGCCGTGATTCCGAGAGAGTGGATGTAGCTTTGGACGACGGGTGGGCCACCGGCCAGCCGGAGGAGAACCTCTTCGGCGCCATTGTCGCTTTGCCCGACAGCGAGCTGGATGAGCTCGCGCAGGGTGACGTCGACGTTGGCGTTGGGGTAGCGATCCTGAAGTGGACTGTAGGACCCGGGGATGCGATCGGCGGGGAGAAAACGCACGGTTCGGTCGAGAGTGACCTCGGTGGGCTCACCGGGGCGCTGGTTGGGCAAGAGCTTGCCTTGATCTGCGAGGTGAAGGACCGTGAGGGCGAGCGGGTATTTGTACATGGACTGCATGGGTGGGTGGTTGTGTGGATTGAGGTCACAGTTGAGCGTGGTGCCGGGAAGAAGGCAAGCGACGGAGACGGTTCCCTGTGCGGCCTGGGCGATGGCGGCGACTTTGGATTGGAGCGGTGTTTGGCCCAGGAGGGTGAGTGGGAGGAGTGGAAGAAAGAGTGCGTGGGGGCGCATGTTGGGATGATAGGGGGCGGCTGAGGGGATTTCAATTTTGGAAGAACGAAAGCCACCCGCAGGTTCTACGAATGGTTACGCTCGCGCAGGATGACTTGCCTGGAGGGGGGCTTGGGGATGACAGGACTCAATGGGGTGTGGAGTCTATACTTCATTGCGTCGAACTCATGAAGCGCCATGTCCTCATCTTCGGTGTGGTTGGGGGCTTGCTGATTGTCACGCTGCAATATACCGAATACCGGTTTGTCGTGATTGAGCACTCGGTGGAGCTTTACAGCGGGCTGGTGGCGATTCTGTTCGCGGCGTTTGGTATCTGGCTGGGGTTGCGGATCACACGGCGGCGCGAAACGGTGGTGGTGAAGGAAGTGATTGTACAGGCGGTCGACTCCCAGGCCTCAAAGGCGAGCCCTGGGGCACCGGTTCCATTCCTACCGGATATGGGGCGGCAACAGTCGCTGGGGATCACGCCGCGGGAGATGGAGATTCTTACGCTGGTTGCGCGGGGGTTGAGCAATCGGGAGATTGCCGCGGAGCTTTTTGTTTCAGAGAACACGGTGAAGACGCACTGCGCGCGGGCGTTTGACAAGCTGGGTGCAGCGCGGCGTACCCAGGCGGTGCAGCGCGGCAAGGAACTGGGGTTGTTGCCGTGATGGCGTCATGCAAAAGCAGGATTTTGGGCCGCCTGGGGCAAAATCATACGAAAGAATGACGACAGCCGGAGTAATTGCCCGGCATTGTGAGTTCATTGTCGACGGGACGAAGCAGTCGAATCAGGAGGCTCGCATGAAGAAAGCCGTACTTACGTTTGGATTGATCGCAGGGGTCATGATCTCCGTCATGATGGACAGCTCGCTTTTACTCGCCAAGTACATCAGCTCTGGCCACAGCATGATGGTGGGCTACACCATTATGGTGGCGTCATTTTTGCTGATCTACTTTGGCATTCGCAGCTACCGGGACAACACGCTGGACGGGCAGATCTCGTTTGGGCGAGCGTTTGGGTGCGGAATATTGATCGCGCTGATCACAACGGCGTGCTACGTGGCGTCGTGGGAGGTGCTTTACTTTGGGTTCATGCCGCACTTTATGGATAGCTACTTTGCGGCGCAAGTCCACAAGGTACAGGCGGCGGGGCTGGACCCTGCGAGAACGGCGGCGAAGGTGGCGGCGATTGAGCACACGCAGCAGCTTTATCAGAATCCGCTGGTGAACATGGCATATACGTTTATGGAGCCGTTGCCGGTGGGATTGATTATCACGTTGATTTCGGCGGCTGTGTTACGGAGGAAGGCGGCGGTGAGTGAGCGGGTACGCGAGGGGTTGAAGGACGGGGCCGAGGCCTAAGGTTTTGGGGTTGCAGGAAACGGCGTTGTCTTAATAAAACTGTCGAAGGATTGTTACGAGGAGGCGGGATGGGAGCGATTACAGGATTTGGCGGGGTGTTTTTGCGGGCGAACGATCCGAAAGCGCTGTATGCGTGGTATGAGAAGCATCTTGGGCTGGTGAAGGCGGATGGGGCGTTTTCGTTTGCCGCACCGACGAAGCACCCGCAGGTTGTGTTTGCGCTTTTCAAGCCGGAGAACGATTACTTTCCTGCGGCGCAGAAGGCAATGATCAATTTACAAGTGGACGATCTGGATGGTGTGCTGGATCGCTTGATCGGCGAAGGTGTCGCGGTGGATAAAAAGCGCGACAGCTACGATTTTGGGAAATTTGGCTGGCTCACGGATCCGGAAGGAAACCGCGTGGAGCTTTGGCAGCCGATGGGGAACGACTGATTGGGGAGCGGCGACGCTCAGACTTCGTGCAAGTGCAGGATGGAGCGGAGGCGGTCGCAGAGAGTGGGAATCTCGGGACAGGCGAAGTAAATCTGGCGGTTGATGCGCATGAGGAGCTGAACGGCTTCGAGCTGCGCATTGCGCGGGGCGATGTCTTCGCCGTGGAAAACGAATTCGTCGGTCAGGTATTCAATGGCGTGGCCTAGTTTTTCGAGGGCGTGTCCGGCTTCAGGGCCAATGCGGCGGCGGCGGATTTGTGCGCGGGACGCAGAGGCTGCCGGGACGGGGAGAGAATTCGAGAAGTCTGCAATGGAAGATGCCATCGTTTTGTCCCTTACGCTGTTCTTCGGTCACTTTAGTCTTGGATACAGATAACGAAGGTACCGGGTTTGTGACCGTCCCGCGTAGTATGCCCGGCGAATTTGCTCACCGAAGTGACAACGCTCACACATGGTCGGAAATCTGCATTGATATAACGAACTGACCGCATCTTGATTGGGCATGTGCGCTCATGTGGAGTTCTGTCGGCTGGGTGCGGGATTTCTTAACTCGAAACGAAATTTGATCGAACCCAGGTTCAGGTCTGCCATCGAACTCGTGCGGAGCTAATCAGTGCAAGTGGGAAATCCGCCCTTCTCAACCCACCCGGCAGTACGATGCGGGATTGTGGCATGGCGTTTCGCCGTTTGGAGATTTAAGAGGAGAGCAACCTGGTCTGCATGCGGAGCAGCTTGCAAATGGCGCGGAACTATTTGGGGAATTGTGGCTTGTTTTGCGGTTTTGTGTTGCTTGAAGCGTGAATTGACGGCGGCCGTCATCCTTGACGGGATGAGGCTGAAAACCTAAGCTCAAACCAGCGCCCTGTTCGGGTTCTCGATGCGGGGGCGCAAATCTTCGGACGGACCGGGACTATAGGCCCAAATGACCCCTTACTACTGGCAATATCTCCCGCTATTCCTGCAGATACTGGCTGTGATTGCGCTGGGTGGCGGCATGGTGGTGGCGTCGTATTTTGTGGGAAGACACCGCAATACGGCGACCAAGCTGGCGGCGTATGAGTGCGGGATTGTGGCCACGGGCGATGCGCGGGGGCGGTTCAGCGTGCGGTTTTACCTGGTGGCCGTGCTGTTCATCCTGTTCGACGTGGAAGCGGTGTTCATGATGCCGTGGGCGGTGATCTACCGCAAGCTCTATGGGATCACAGGGAGCAGGCTGTTCGGCTTCTGGGAGATGCTGGTCTATTTGGGATTTGTCGCGGTCGGACTTTACTACATTGTGCGCAAGGGCGTCCTCGATTGGAGCCAGGATAAGGCGGACCTCTGATATGGGTGAGACCCCAACGTACATGGGTAAAGTGGCGGTGCTGGAAGGGCTCGGGGAGCATCCCGCCGTGAAGGCGATTATTGGCTGGAATGAACCAGCACTCACCGACGCCAAGTTCGATTTTGGCGAACTGACGCTGACGATTGCGCCGGAGGCGATTCGCGAGGCATGCGCAACGCTGAAGGGTGCCGGGTATAACGCATTCGATGACATGACGGCGGTGGACTGGTTCCCTGCCTCGCCGCGGTTTCAGTTGAGCTATCACCTTTTGTCGCACGCGTTGAAGGAACGGATACGGCTGCGGGTGCTGCTGGAGGAAGAAGAGCCGGCGGTGGAAACGATTACGCCGGTATGGGCAGGCGCGAACTACTACGAGCGCGAAGTCTTTGATCTTTTCGGCATTCGGTTTGAAGAGCATCCGAATCTGCGGCGGATCATGATGCCGGACGAGTGGGTAGGACACCCGTTGCGCAAGGACTATCCGGTGGAGGGGTACCGCTGATGGCAGGCATGTCGACCGCACCCGTCCTCGAAGTGGCGCAGGGCGCCAAAGACCAGCACATGATCATCAACATGGGCCCACAGCACCCTGCGACCCATGGTGTGCTGCGCCTGGTGGTGGAGATCGATGGCGAGATCATTGTGCGCGTGTATCCGGAGATTGGATACCTGCACACGGGCATCGAGAAGACCTGCGAGGCGAAGTTCTACCACCAGGTTGTGCCGCTGACCGATCGCATCAACTATCTCGACCCGCTGGCCAACAATCTTTGCTACGCGCTAGCCGTGGAAAAACTGCTTTCGCTGGAGATTCCGCCCAAAGCGCAGTGGATGCGGGTGCTGCTGGCGGAGCTGAGCCGTTTGAATTCGCACCTGATCTGGCTGGGCACCCACGCCATGGACATTGGCGCTCTGACGGTGTTTCTTTACACCTTCCGCGAGCGTGAAGACATTCTGCGGTTATTTGAGGCCGTGGCCGGACAGCGGATGATGACCAGCTATATCCGCATTGGCGGTTTGGCGCTGGAGCCGCCACTGGATTTTCTTGATCGCGTGCAGGCGTTCATCCGCATACTGCCGGAGAAGATTGACGAGTACTCAAATTTGTTGACGGGCAATCCGATTTTCCGCAATCGGCTGAAGGGCGTGGGGTATTTGTCGGCGGACGATGCGGTTGCACTGGGCGTGACAGGGCCGCCGCTGCGCGCATCGGGCGTGGACATCGATCTGCGGCGCGACATGCCGTACTCAAGCTACGAGAAGTTCCAATTCAAGGTGCCGGTTTCAAACGATGGCGACTGCTGGGCGCGGTACGAAGTGCGGCTGATCGAGATGCGCGAGAGCGTGAAGATTATTCAGCAGGCGCTGGACGGCATGCCGGAGGGCGCGGTGAAGGCCGACGCGCCGAAGATTGTGTTGCCGGACCGGGAGAAGATGAAGACGCAGATGGAGGCGTTGATTCATCACTTCAAGATTGTGACGGAGGGGTTTGCGGTTCCGGCGGGCGAAGTGTACCAGGGCATTGAATGCGGGCACGGGCAGATGGGCTACTATATCGTTTCCGATGGGACGGCGAAGCCCTATCGGGTGCACATGCGGTATCCGTCGTTTCCGATGCTGCAGGCGCTGGAAGTGATGGCGAAGGGGCGGATGCTGGCGGATCTGGTGGCGGTGATTGGGTCGATTGATATTGTGCTGGGTGAGATTGATCGGTAGGTTGGGCTGATGGGGTGTGAGTGAGAGTGGCTTCTAGAAATCAAGAATTGACAGAGGCCGAGAACGAGATGGCTGAGAAATTCTGGGGATTTGGCCGTTGGGATGCCCCGTTTTGGTTTATCGGGCCCGAGCCGGGCGGAAGTCCGGACCGGGTTCGGTTGGATAAGTGGCAAGACGTCTTTCATAAAGCCGAACTTTGCGATTGCCGTGAATTTCATAGAGCCATCAACGAAGAGCGGTGGCATTTCAAGAGGCCGCAACCTGAGCTACAGAAGACATGGAGACGCTTGATTCTTTTCATGCAAGAAGTTCGCGGAAGATCGACGAAAAGGGAGAGCCTTCGCGAATACCAAGTAGAGAAGTTCGGTTGTAGGGATGGCGACTCTTGCGTGATCGAGCTTTCCGGGCTTAATGCTGAAGGTTTCGCGAGTGCGAGGATCGGTCGCGGAGATCGGCTCTTGGAAAGACGGGCGAAAGCGCTGAATGAGAGGCTGAATAATACCGCACTGACGCAGCCCGAAGTCGTTTTGATGTACAGCTATTCACGGGAGCCCTATTGGCGCACCGTCGTTGGCGGACGAGTTCTAGAGAGGTTTGGCGCAGCCGGGTATGGGAAGACGGTGTTTGCATATGCGCCGAGCCCGACCTCGCCCGAAGCTGGGAGTGATCAGCAGTGGATAGATCTCGGGAGCGCAGTAAAAAGGAAGCTTGCACAGGGGTGGTCGTGATCGATGGAAAAGCGGGCAGCCACGAGCAACTTTGGATTGAGTTTTGGGTATCGCTGGCTTCCCTGCTGCGCAGTTACACGGCGGCACATGGATTGAATGGAAATCGGCAGGCGACGGTGGAGTTGGGCGAGAATCGGATCCTGGTGCGGCATGGGGATGATTGGCTGGATCTGAAACGGCAGGGCGCGGAGGTTCACTGGCAGCGTGAGAACGGAAGCCAAGGAAAGCTGGAGTTGACGGAGCACGGACGGTTGTGTGAAGCGGGAGCGGGCTTGAACTCGACGGACGAGGAAGAGATGGACATGGCAGCGGAACGATGGGCGCGGGAGCTGATGCAATGAATTCGGAAACCATGTCAATCTTCTCGCCGAAGCTGAGCGCTCGGTTTGATGCGCTGGTGGAGAAGTATCCAGTGCGCCGCTCGGCGCTGGTGCCGATGCTGCTGTACGCGCAGGACGAGATTGGGTACCTCTCGGATGCGGTGATTGCGGAAGTGGCGGAGCGGATCGGCATCTCGGAACTTGATGTGCGCAATGTGGCCACGTATTACTCGATGCTGCGCTTCAAGCCGGCGGGCAAGTACAACGTGCAGGTGTGCACGAATATCAGCTGCATGCTGCGCGGCGCATACGAGCTCTATGAGAAATTTCAGGAGGAGCTGGGCATCGGACACAAGGGTGTGACGGACGACGGGATGTTTTCTCTTGAAGAGGTTGAGTGCATTGGGGCGTGTTGCTGGGCGCCCGCGATTCAGGTGAACTACGAGTTTCACGATGAGCTGACACCGGATCATGTGCCGGGAATCTTGAAGAGCTATCGCGGCGCGGGGTGGGCAGAGGGGAACGGCAAACATGCCTAGGCTGGTTTCGCATCCCGATGAAGTGAGAGTGGTGAGCAAGCGCTTCGGCATGGGCGCAGCGCAGATTGACCGCTACATAGAGCTGGGGGGGTATGAGTCAGCGAAGAAGTGCCTGGCGCAGGGGCCGGAGTGGATCATCGAAGAGATGAAGGCTTCGAGTTTGCGCGGACGCGGTGGCGCGGGGTTTCCGACGGGATTGAAGTGGTCGTTTGTTCCGAAGCAGTCGGCCAAGCCGAAGTATGTTCTGGTAAATGGCGACGAGAGCGAGCCGGGAACCTGTAAGGACCACCTGATCTTTCTGCACGACCCGCATGCGGTGATCGAGGGAACAATCATTGCGGGATTGGCGATTGGCGCCAAGGTCGGATTTATCTATCTGCGCGGCGAGTACCGGTACCTTCTGGAGATCATGGAAAAGGCCGTTGCCGATGCGTATGCGAAGGGCTTCCTGGGAAAGAACATCTTCGGGTCGGAGACGGAGTTTCAGGTCATTACGCAGAGTGGCGCGGGTGCGTACGAAGTGGGCGAAGAGTCGGCGCTGATGGAGTCGCTCGAAGGCAAGCGCGGGGTGCCGCGCATCAAGCCTCCCTTCCCTGCCGTGGTTGGGCTTTATGGCGGACCAACGGTCATCAACAACGCGGAGACGATTGCGACGGTGCCGCACGTGATCGCGATGGGTGGCGCGGCCTTTGCGGCGATTGGGTCGGCGCGCAATGGTGGAACGCGGCTGTTCAGCATCAGCGGGCACGTGAACAAGCCGGGCGTTTACGAGCTGCCGATGGGCTACAACCTGAAGAAGATGATCTACGAGGTTGCGGGCGGAGTGCGCGGCGGGCGATCGCTGAAGGCTGTGGTGCCGGGTGGGTCATCGACTCCGGTATTGTTGCCGTCGGAAATTGAAGAGCTAGGAATGGACTTCGACCAGGTGGGCAAGGCGGGGTCGATGCTGGGCTCGGGCGGCGTGGTGGTGATCGACGACCAGACCTGCATTGTGGAGTTTGCGTTGCGCACGATCAGCTTTTATCAGCACGAGAGCTGCGGGTGGTGTATTCCCTGCCGCGAAGGAACGGATTGGCTGAAGAAGTCGCTTACGCGGTTCCATGCGGGGTTCGGCGAAGCGAAGGATATCGACAATATTCAGTACCTGGCGGAGAACATGATGGGCAGGACGTTTTGTCCGCTAGGCGATGCGGCGGCGATGCCGACGCTGGGATTTGTGAAGAAGTTTCGCAAGGAGTTTGAGGAGCATTTGAACGGGAAGCCGTGCCCGTTTGCGAAGCATGTGGAGTTGGCGGTGATGTGAATGGGAGCAGTGAGTACGGGGACGAGACGCAGATCCTTCGACTCACCACCCCCAGGCTGAGAAGCGCTTGGGGCTCCTTTCGCTCAGGATGGCGGTGCTCAGTTTTTAGGCTCGCTCAAGATGAAAATGCTTATTCTTGGGTTTGTTCGGCACGACTGAAGTCGTGCCCTTTCAAGACAAGGGATGAATGGCTGACGTAACGTTCACGGTCGATGGAAAGAAGCTGACGGCTCCCGCGGGGACGCTGCTGATTGAGGCTTGCCGCAAGGCGGGCATCGAGATTCCGGCGTTTTGTTATTACCCCGGGTTGAGCCTGCAGGCCGCGTGCCGCATGTGCGTGGTGCGCCAGGAAAAAGTGCCCAAGCTGCAAACGGCGTGTACGACAACCGTGGCCGAGGGACAGGTTTTCGTCACGGAAAGCCCCGAAATTGCACAGGCGCGCAAGGCGACGATCGAACTGCTTCTCGGAAATCATCCGCTGGACTGCCCGGTGTGCGATGCGGGCGGCGAGTGCGAACTGCAGGACATGACCTTCAAGTACGGCGCGGGCGAGAGCCTCTATGCCGAAGCCAAGCAGCATCGCGACGAACAGCAGTGGTCACCTGCGGTGTACTACGACAGGCCACGCTGCATTCTCTGCTATCGCTGCATCAGGATGTGCGGCGAAGGCATGGACGTGTGGGCGCTGGGCGTGCAGAATCGCGGCGTGAGCTCAGTGATCGCTCCCAACGAAGTCGCGGCGGATGGGAAGTCGGGCGCGCTCGATTGCGAGCAGTGCGGCATGTGCATCGATGTGTGCCCGGTGGGCGCGTTGACGAGCGGGAGCTATCGGTACAAGACGCGGCCGTGGGAGATGAAGCACGTGTCTACGGTCTGCACGCATTGCGGCGATGGCTGCAAGGTGACGCTGGGCGTGCGGCAGGTGGATGATGGTTCCGAAATTGTGCGCGCCGACAATCGCGACAAGAGCGGCATCAATAACGATTTTTTGTGCGCCAAGGGGCGGTTCGGTTTCGACTTTGTGGAGAGCGCGGAGAGGCTGACAAAGCCGCTGGTGCGCAATGCGGCGGGGAAACTTGAGCCGACGACGTGGGAGCACGCGCTGCGCGTTGCGGGCGCGAAGCTGAAGGAAGTGCGCGACACGCGCGGCGGTGCAGCGATCGGCGTCATTGGTTCGAACCGCACCACCAACGAAGAGAATTACCTGCTGCAGAAGTTTGCGAGAACGGTTCTGAACACAAACAACATTGATCACGAGCGGACGACGGATTACGCCGCGTTTGCGCGGGCGCTCGCGGGCCACAAAGATAAGGCGGTGACGCTGCGCGAGATTGGCAATGTGCCGGCGATTCTGCTGATCGGCGGCGATCCGACGGAAGAGCATCCGCTGCTGGCGTGGCAGTTGCGGACCAATGTGCGGCTGAACAAGGCGCGGCTGTTCATCGCAAATTCAAAGTCGATCAAATTGGAGCGGCAGGCGCGTGCGGTGCAGGGGCTGCCGCCGAATGGCTACAAGGATCTGACCACGATTCTCGATCACAACGACACGGACTTTGCCAAGGGTGTAATGGCGGAGGAGTCACTGGTTATCGTCTTCGGGCAGGAGTTCCGCGGCGCGGCATTGGAAGATCTGGTGGCGTGGGGATTGGCAAAGGGCAACGTCAAATTCGCGTACCTGGGAGATCATGCGAACTCGCGCGGGGCGGCAGATATGGGGCTCTTCCCTGACCTGTTGCCGGGATATTTACCGGTGAGCGAACCAGGCGCATTCGCGGAGTATGTGGGCTTGCCGCAGGCCGCGGGCAAAAGCTACGGCGAGATGCTGACGGCTTCGCAGAAGGGTGACCTGGGCGCACTGCTCGTTGTGGGTGCAAATCCTGTAGGCACGCAGCAGGTGGATGCGGCGGCGCTGAAGAAAACGTTTGTGATTGCGCAGGACATTTTTCTGACGGAGACGGCGGCGTTGGCGGATGTGGTGCTGCCGGCGGCGAGTCTCTATGAAAAAGCCGGGACGGTGACGAACACCTACGGCGATGTGCAGTTGGCGCGGAAAGCCGCGGATCACGCGGGTGTGAAGCCGGACTTCGAGATCCTGGTACGGCTCGCGGGCAGCATGGGCGTGGATGTGAAGACGCTAGTGCCGTTCGGCAAGGGTGGCGTCACGGCGGACCTGGGCCAGTCGCGCGGCGCACAGTCGGGCGAGGCGGATCGGCACGGGGTGTGGCTCGCTTCGAATGGCCTTGAGCCGAAGCTGAGCCCATTCGATCCGCTGGCGGTGCTGGACGAGATTGAACGGCTTGTTCCGAGTTATGCGCTGGATCGGATGAATTTGTTTGGTGGAAACGATGTGCGGACGGAGCCGGGGTTTGTGCCGGTGTCCGCGTTGACCCTGGCGGGCGGAACGATTACGCCTGCGCATGACACGTTGTTTACTTCGGGAAGCTTGGGGCGGTACAGCAAGGGGTTGTTGGAATTGGGAGAGCATCAGGCGCACGAGATGGCGGAGACGGCGGCGGATTAGCGGCATCGCGATGAAAAATGCAACCCCAGGTCCTTCGACTCACCACCCCCAAGCTGAAAAACGCTTGGGGCCCCTTTCGCTCAGGATGACAGCGGAATTGTTGAAAGGTTAGAGGCACGTGACGTTACTGGAATTCTTTTTGTGGAGCGTGGCAAAGGTCGCCGTGGTAACGGTGGTGCTGCTGATGGGCGTCGCCTACACGGTGCTGCTGGAGCGGAAGCTCGTGGGACGGATTCAGAATCGCTGGGGGCCGAACCGCGTGGGGCCTTTCGGCTTGTTGCAGCCGCTGGTGGATGGGGCGAAGTCGTTTTTGAAAGAAGACATCATCCCCACTGGCGTGTACAAGCCGCTCTATCTGCTGGCGCCGATCATTTCGCTGGGCTGTGCGCTGCTGTCGATTGCGGTGGTTCCTTTTGGCGAGCCGCATATCGGGCCGCATGGGATGGACCTGTTTGAGATTTCGAATCTCAATATCGGCCTGCTGGTGATTCTGGGCGTAACGTCGATTGGCGTGTACGGAATTGCGCTGGCGGGTTGGTCTTCGAATAACAAGTACTCTCTGCTGGGATCACTGCGGTCGTCGGCGCAACTGATCAGTTACGAGCTGGCGCTTGGGCTCTCGCTGGTGGGCGTCGTGCTGCGCGCGGGCTCGCTGAATTTGCGCGTGATTGTGGAGCAGCAGGCGACCAAGGGCATTGCGACCTGGAATATTTTCGGCGGCTTCCAGTTTGTTGCGTTTTTTATCTACCTGATGGCGGCGTATGCGGAGACGAATCGTTCGCCTTTCGATTTGCCGGAGGCGGAAAGCGAACTGACGGGCGGGTATCACACCGAGTACAGCTCGATGAAGTTCGCGATGTTCTTCATGGCCGAGTACGCCAACATGATCATGGTTGGGTGCGTGGCGACGTTGTTGTTTCTGGGCGGATGGACGAGCCCCTTCGGCGACTTGATTCCGCCGCCGAACAACATCCTTGTGCACGCGCTGTTTCCGATTTTCTGGTTTGTGTTCAAGGTTTTCTGTTTCCTGTTTCTTTACGTGTGGGTGCGCGGCACGTTGCCACGCTTCCGCTACGACCAATTGATGACCTTCGGCTGGCGTTATCTGATGCCGCTGGCCATGCTGAACATTGTGGCCACGAGCCTTTGGCTCGCCTACCACTGATTTACAATCGGGAAGGATTTTCGCGAGCCCTGACTGGCGCTCGAACTGCAACACCGTCCTTCCCTTAACTGCCCGGCTCTTTATTGCCGGCCTTGTCTGCGATTCAGGGTACGATGCAACTCATCCTTTTTGTCCTTTTTGCCGCATTCTGCCTGGCTGGAGCGATCAATCTCCTGCTGCAGAGCCACCCGATCAACAGCGCGCTGTCGCTGATTGTGGTGATGACGTCGCTGGCGGTGCTTTACCTTCTTTTGGGCGCTGAATTTCTGGCCGCGGCTCAGGTGATTGTGTATGCTGGCGCGATCATGGTGCTTTTCACCTTTGTGGTGATGCTGCTGAATGCGGGGCGCGAGGAGCGCACCATGGGCAGCAGGGTGTATCGCGTGGTTGGATTTCCGGCGGGAGTAGCGATTCTAGGTGTGATTGCCACGGTGATTCTGAGCGCGCGGGGCCTCGGGACGGCGGGGTTGAAGGACGGCATCACAACGACGGAAGACCTGAGCCGCGTGCTCTTTCATGAGCTTCTTTTGCCGTTCGAGGTGACTTCGGTCCTTATCCTGATCGCTATTCTTGGTGCGGTTGCGCTGGCCCGCCAGGGACATGGTGACGACGAACCACGCAGGGAAAGGAATGGAGCAAAGTGAATTCCTTTTTTGCGCAGGAGGTTCCGCTGTCGTGGTATTTGCTGCTGAGCGCGGCGCTGTTTGCGCTGGGCATTGTGGGTTTTCTGATCAAGCGCAATCTGATCACTGTGTTCATGTCGATTGAGCTGATGCTGAACGCCGTGAATCTTTCGTTTGTGACCTTCGCGCATCAATGGCATGCGGTGAAGGGACAGATCTTCGTCTTCTTTGTGATGATGGTGGCCGCGGCCGAAGCGGCGGTGGGACTGGCTATTATTATTGCTGTTTTCCGCGTGCGGGCGACACTGGCTGTCGACCGTATCGATCTGATGAAACTATGAACGGACTTCTTCATCTCTGGCTAATTCCCGCGCTGCCCCTGGCAGGATTCCTGATCAACGGGCTCGTGGGACGGCGGCTTCCGAAGGCGCTGGTGACGACGGTTGCGTTGCTGACACCGCTGGGAGCGTTCGCTGTCGTTCTTGGGAATGCATTCGGGACGTTTGGAGGCGCGCCTGCGGCCACTCTTCCGCTTGTGGAGACGTTTGGATCGTGGCTCAACGTCGGCACGCTTCATATTGACTTCAGTTTTGTGCTCGATCAGCTATCGCTGGTGATGCTGCTTGTGGTCACGGGCGTGGGTTTCCTGATCCACATTTATTCCGTCGGGTACATGGCGCACGACGAGGGCTACGCGCGCTACTTCAGCTACCTGAACCTGTTTCTCTTCTTCATGACCACGCTTGTGCTCGCAGGCAATGCACTGGTGATGTTTGTTGGCTGGGAGGGTGTGGGGCTGGCGTCGTACCTGCTGATCGGTTTCTGGTTCGAAAAGAAGACAGCGGCCGATGCGGGCAAGAAGGCGTTCATCGTCAACCGCATTGGCGATTTCGGATTCCTGATCGGGATGTTCTTGCTGCTGGCAAACTTTGGGACGCTGAGCTTCAGTGAGATCGCGACGAAGCTGACGCAGAGCGGCTGGACCGGCGGATTGATCACGATGATTGCCCTCTGCCTGCTGCTGGGAGCCACGGGCAAGTCGGCGCAGCTGCCGCTCTATATCTGGCTGCCGGATGCGATGGAGGGCCCAACGCCGGTCTCAGCACTCATTCACGCGGCGACCATGGTGACGGCA
>Ga0182013_10004267_pt1 | contig 17281 bp, 15 predicted proteins | sample 612S2MmetaG_FD_120487 | JGI IMG/M metagenome (GOLD analysis project Ga0182013, IMG submission 120487) | Permafrost microbial communities from Stordalen Mire, Sweden - 612S2M metaG | ecosystem: Environmental > Terrestrial > Soil > Wetlands > Permafrost | place: Sweden: Stordalen | collected...
CGCTTGTGTCTGCATCACGCTTCTCCAAAAAAAATGCTGCAAACTGGTCTGACTGGCCCAGCTCTTCCCTTTCAAGGCTGGACTCGGTGTTACGTCATGAGAACCGCGAATCGATCCAGATTCAGTTTTTCGGTACGCACTGGCTGTTGCAATTCACGGTGCAGACACAATAGGACCATTGGCATATGGAATGCAATAAAGAAATGAAAAATAAAGGGCAAAACGATCAAAGTTTTGAGGAAAACTGTGTCATTTATGGATTTCATACCCCTGGACAGCAGGGTTAATGTGTCATTTTTCAGCAATTTGTGGCGCGGATTTCCCTCAATCACCCGAACATGCCGGCGCAAAACGAAATCGGAGGATTTTCTAATCGAGAAATCGAATGGCAGTCGGATCAATCCAGAGATTTGAGCAAATCAGGCTCGAATGATCCGAATTCCCTGGCGTTCAAAGGGGGCAAGAGCCTCTTTGCTTGCGCCGTGGTCGGTAATCAGAATGTGGATTTCGTTGGACGGGCAAATAAAGGCTGGGCTGACCCTGCCGAGTTTGCTCGAGTCGGCGGTTACGATCACCTGCTTGGATTGCTTCAGCATCTTGCGAATGACCAGCGCTTCATCGGTCTCCAGAGTCGTGGCTCCCCGTTCCGGTTCCAGACCCGTGACGCTGAGAAACACCTTATCCATATAGACGTCGTCAAGAAAGTTGAGTGCGGCGCTCCCGGTGAGAGAAAATGACCAGGCCCACGGCACCACTCCCCCGGTGAGATAGGTACGGATTCCGGGCTGATTACACAACTCCATGCCAATATTGATGGCGTTCGTCACCACTTGAATCTTGTCGCGATGGCGCAGGCTGCGGCCAACATGCGTGGTGGTTGTGCCCGCCGTAAGTCCCACGGTTTCATTGGCCTGGATCAACTCGGCCGCAGCCAGCCCGATGCGCCGCTTCTCCTCGGCAAACCGTTGCTCGCGCGCCAGAAAGGAGCTATCGTACCGGAATGGCTCGTAGAGCAGTGGCTCAACCAGAGTTGCACCGCCATGCGTGCGCCGGATAAGGCCCCGGTTCTCCAGCCGTGCCAGGTCGCGGCGGATACTTGGAGCTGAAGAGCCCGCAACGGCGAGAATTTCCTCGATGGTTGCGGTTCCGGTTCGGAGCAAAAACTTAATGATCAGTTCCGAACGACGATTGATTGATTCGGTCATACCGCACCGATTCTAACCCCTTTGCCGTAGAGGCATGCAACTCATTTTTCGCATTTTGTGAATGTTTTGCCACTATTTTCTTTTTGCCGATCAATCTACTGATCAAATACTGGCTGTATGATCGATTATGAAACCAGCCATTCCTCGATAACTGGCTGCGGAACGGGAAACATGCCAACCTTCAATCATGAAATGCTGCGCGAAATCTACCAGCAGCCCGAGGCCCTCACCCACACGCTCGGGCTTTATCTTGCCGATCACGCCCTCAAGCCCGACGTTGCAGCCATGCTTGCGGGCTGGTCCATTCCCGAAGGCGAGATTTTGATTGCCGCCTCAGGCTCCAGTCGCCATAGCGGTTTGGCCGCCGAAATTTTACTTGAAGACCTCTGCGGCTTGGCCGTCGATGTCGAGTATGCCAGCGAATACAGTTGCCGCGGCAGCAACGCAACTGGCGACGTGCGCCATCCCAGCGTCCTTGTGCTTTCGCAGTCAGGTGAGACTTCCGACACACTTGCGGCCCTGCGGGAAGCGCACCTGCGCGGACAGAAAACCCTTGCCATTACCAATGCCACTGCCTCCACGATGGCCAGCGAGGCGGACGTTTCCATGCCCCTGGCAGCCGGCATCGAGAAGGCGATTCCAGCCACCAAAAGCTTTACATGCCAGCTTGCCGTGCTGTATCTGCTGGCCCTTTATGAAGGCGCGCGCTTGCTCAGATTCGATGCCGAGACTTTGTCCCTGCATATACGGGAAATTGAGGCGCTGCCCGGCAGCATTGAGACGCAGCTCGATGGTTGGCGCGAACAGATGGCTGCACTGGCGACCAAGTACAAATCCGCCAATACCTTCCTCTACCTCGGCCGCGGAATCCACTACGCTATCGCCCGCGAAGGCGCATTGAAACTGAAGGAAGCCTCCTACGTCCACGCAGAGGGCTATCCGGCGGGCGAGTTGAAGCACGGGCCCAACGCGCTGGTCAGCGACACAGTGCCGCTTGTCGTCATCGCCACCGTCGATCGCACCCTCGATGCCTCAGTTGTCCGTTATGAAAAGACGCTGCAGCTACTGCGCGATATGAGGGCTCAAGGCGCTAGGGTCATTGCCGTTGCCAACTCCGGCGATGAAGAAGTCGCGGCCCTGGTGAGCGATTGCGTTTTCGTCGAACCGGCCTCCGAGTACCTGCTTCCCATTGCGGAAGTCATCCCCCTGCAGCTGTTCTCTTACTTCATGGCGCTGGCCCACGGCGTAAATGTAGATCGACCCAGAAACCTCTCCAAGGCAGTCGTGGAAAGTCCAGCCGCCTCCTAATCGCAGCCACATTGGAGATGAATAATTATTTTGACTACTGGATAAATTGCAAACCAATTCTGGCAACTTTTAACAATTGCTTATGTGCTTGAAGATGCGCAAGTTACGCGCCGCTCTTAGGCCATTCTTGCGCAAACAGCGAGCGCGTAACTCTTTCTCTAAGCATCGAGAGCTAGGCGATTTTGCCCAATTTCGTTCCTCGCAGTTGCGGTGTGTTCGCATTCCAAGAATGTTCGGATCTTGTCCTTGAAGCAAGACGCCGAAAGTTCAGGTTCAAGGGCAGCAACCGAATAGGCGGCCACTGATTTGCCTGATCAATGACATTTCTTCCAGAACGCTGCGCAGATTCGCCTTTGAACTGCATTTTCTGGACCGCATTTTGTGTGCGAGGTGTGTGCTTGGCCCGCAGTGTTTGTCAGGGGAGCCACCTGAGTGTAAAATCCGCTTCTCAGCAACCGTGCAGCTTCATTTCTACGAAAAGCCGGTTTTACGGCCACGCGGATTGGATTTGTAAACACTGGCAGATTTTTCATTAGAAATCACAACTACGCCGTCCTCAATAAACAATCTCCCGGCAGTTTCTTGATAGCTTTTCCGGACTTGACGTCGAACGGTCGCGCAAAATCTCCTGTTGCTTTCCAAAAGGAACCATGCCATTATTCCTGTAGGAAACCTAAAGGTTGGTCCCTCCATGAAGGAAAAGCCCGACGTTTTGCAAGGCACGCTTGCGCTGACGGTACTGAAAACCCTTGATGTGCTGGGGCCGCAGCACGGCTACGGGATTGCCCGCCGCATCGAGCAGATCAGCGGAGACCTTTTGGCGGTCAATCAGGGCACGCTTTATCCCTTACTGCTCAAGCTGGAGCATGAAGGCTCGATTGCCTCTGAGTGGGGTGCATCGGAAAACAACCGCCGCGCTCGCTTCTATCGCCTTACCGCCACCGGCCGCAAACAACTCCGGGAAGAGACCCACGATTGGGAACAAACCGCGGCAATCATCGCACGCTTTTTCAATGTCAAAGCGGAGGATCTCGTATGAAATTCCTGCGACGTTTTCTTATACGCCTATCGAACTTCGCAACCCGGCGGAGTGCCGACCAACGCCTGCGGGAAGAGATTGCCGAACATCTCGCGTTACAGATCGAAGAGAATCTGAGCGCCGGTATGGCCCCTGCCGAGGCGCGGCGACAGGCCAGGCTCAAGCTTGGCGCACCCGAAGCGATAAGGGAAGACCACCGCGCTGAGCAAAGTCTTCCATTCGTTGAGAATCTGTTTCAAGACCTGCGGTTCGCGGTTCGCATGCTTCTGAGATCTCCCGGATTTTCCCTGATCGCCATCGCCACCATCGCACTCGGCGTCGGAGCCACCACCGCCATCTACAGCGTCATCGACGCAACCCTGCTGCATTCTTTGCCCTACCCCAACCCCAGCGAACTGGTGCGAATTGAAGCCAACCTTCCGGGCGTGGGCGCGCACGACGTAGGCCTCTCCATCCCTGAGTTGAGAGACCTTCAGAACTCGGGAATCTTTCAATATGCGTCCGCCTACTTTTTCGGCTCAGCAAATCTCACTGGCAGCTCCCAGCCCGCGCGCATCGCCTTAAAGCCGGTAACACCGAACTACTTCGCGATGCTCGGCGTCGACGCGGAACTGGGCCGCACCTTCGACCCGCACGATGCTACTCCAGGATTCAACCTCGAAGTCGTCATCAGCGACGGGCTTTGGAAGCGCGCATTCGCCGCCGACCCGCACATTCTCGGCAAAAATCTGCGCCTTGACAACGATGTCTATCATATTGTCGGCGTCATGCCCGCCAACTTCCGCGACCAGGGCCAAAACAGCGAGGAGCGCAGTACCGAAGTGTGGGCGGCGGCCGGATTTTTCGGCGACCCCGCCCCGCCGCCGATGCGCAGCACGCGCTTGCCTGCGTCGACCATCGCGCGCCTTCAGCCTGGTCTTTCGCCTGAGGCCGCGCAGGGACACCTGGATGCCCTGGTTGCATCGTTGAAGAAGCAATATCCGGCGGATTATCCGTCGCAAGGCGCGTGGACTATCCACCTCACTCCCCTGGCCGAGACTCTTGTCGGCAACGTTCGCCAATCGCTCATTCTGCTGTTCGGCGCGGTGGGCCTGGTGCTGTTAATCAGCTGCGTCAACGTCGCCAATCTGCTGCTTGCTCGCGCCAGCGCGCGAGGACGCGAAATGGCCGTCCGCCAGGCTCTTGGAGCCCAAAGACCGCGCCTCATCCGCCAGCTCCTCACCGAGAGCGTGCTGCTCTTCGTGCTTGGCGGCATTACCGGTTTTGCGGTTCTCTTCTGCGCCCGGAAATTCCTGCTGCAATTTGTTCCCGAAAGCCTGCCGCGCCTCAATGACATATCCATCAGCTGGGGCGTGCTGGCATTTGCCATCGTCGTCTCCGTCGCCGCCGGAACCATCTTCGGGCTTGCCCCCGCGTGGCTCGCAAGCCGCCTTAATCTGACGGAGACGCTCCGGCAGGAAGGTCGTGGCTCCAACGGTTCCCGGCAGCGCTCGCGCCTCCGCCACGTTCTGGTGATTGGTGAATTAGCCCTCTCTCTGGTGCTGATGATCGCCGCCGGACTTCTGCTGCGCAGCTTCTGGGACCTTTTCAAGGTACAGCTCGGCTTCAATCCCAGCCGCATCATGGCAATCGAGACCTGGCTGCCGATTCCTAACGATCCCAAAACCGACATTTACCGCACCGCCACGCAGGAATCCGTGATGCTGCGCGAAGTTCTGCGCCGCAACCGGACGCTGCCGGGCGTGGAAGAAACGGCGGTCGGCGATCGAGCGGCTCTTCCCCTCGGCCATGGCCAGAACGACCTCAACATGTTCCCTTTGATCCGCGAAGCCGAGGACGTCGAGAGCAGCCAGCCTCCGCTGATCGATACATCGATCGTCTCGCCAGAATACTTCCACCTGCTCGGCATGACGCTGTTGCGTGGACGCCTCTTCGCCGACCAGGACCTCGAAGCTACGCCTTCGATCGCCATCATCAATCAGGCCGCGGCGCGCATGTACTGGCCGGGCAAGGATGGGAAGGGCGGGGATCCGCTCGGCAAGCGCATCCGTTTGGACCGCGTCCAGCCGAACTGGACCACTATTGTCGGAGTAATTGCGGACGCGCGCACAGAATCGCTCGCGGATGCGGGCATTCCGCAGGTCTACCTCGACATTTACCAGCGCCCCGCCAAAGATCTGGCCTTCTTTCTGCGCGGACAAGTCGACCCCAGCGCCATCTCCGCTCAGGTGCGCACGCAAATCCAGGCCGTCGATGCGGAGCTTCCCGTCTTCCGCGCAGAGACCTTGGACGACGTGCTCTCCTCTTCGCTTTCCGTGCGGCGGTTCTCCATGGAAATGGTGGCGCTGTTTGCCGCAACTGCCCTGCTGCTCGCGGCCCTGGGAATCTATGGAACCATCTCCTTCCTGGTCAATGAGCAATCGCGCGAGATCGCCATTCGCCTCGCGCTGGGCGCGCAAAGGAGCGATATCCTCACGATGGTTTTACGCCAGGGCCTCACTCTGGCCGGCGCCGGCGTAGGCCTGATTGGCGCGCTTATTGTTTCTCATCTCATGGCCGGCCTGCTTTTCGGGGTGTCGCCCTACGATCTCTCCACCTTCGCCGGCGTAACCGCCGTGCTCACCGCCGTCGCCATCGCCGCCAGTTACGTCCCTGCGCTGCGCGCCATGCGTCTCGATCCGATCACTACACTCCACTCCGAATGACCTTTGGCACTGCTCGAGCCTTGTCTTCATAAGTTGTTGCCATCCCAATGACCTCCTTCGGGATGCCGATGAATTCACCCCACAGCGAGTTCCAGAGGATTAGTCCATCGCCCATTGGTGTGTCGATGCAGCCGGGACATATCGCATTGACGCGGATGCCGTGGGCTGCGACATCGAGCGCCGCGCTTTGGGTGAGGCTAATTACGCCGTGCTTGGTCGCGTGCTAGGCTGCGCGTCCAGGTAGACCAACGAGGCCACCGAGTGAGGAGCAATTCACGATCGCGCCTGGCCTTAGTCCGCAGTTTGGGCAGCCAGGTCGTTCATCCGCTCTGGTGTGGGCTGGAGATCCCCACGCTCAATCTGGCGTACAAGGCCTGTAATTCCGGTATTCATATTTACAGGCACTCCGGATGCATGGCCTAACGTCACCACATAGCCGTTGATGAAGTCGATCTCAGTCTCCCGGCCACGCTCGAAGTCCTGGAGCATCGAGGGTTTGACATCCCCGTAGAAGGCAATCATTGCTTCGACCCACGACTCATAGCGTTCCTCTACCGCGACATTGCTCGCCCAGCCGGGCGGAATCGGGTCCACGACCAGGCGCTCCGGCCGAGTGCCGGTTGCAAGTGCCACGGACAACGCCTCCTCGTACGTCCGTTGGAAGACCTTCTTTCCTGCCTTCGTTTCCATGTACTGGCGCATGGTTTGAGAACAGAGAGCTCCAAGGGTTGTAACGGAGCAGTTGATCAGCAGCTTCGACCAGATGGCACCAGTCATGTTTGAAGATACCTTGACCTCAATCGCTCGACCCAACGCGCGCGCAACGCGCTCGACGCGCTCACTGACACCACCGGCAAGTTCGCCTATCACTAGATGTCCCGCATTCTTCTGCTCGTAGACACCGGGTTCAACCATCGTGGCGCCAAGATTTGAGAATCCTCCAAGGATCTTGTCTTCGCCCAGACCGTCCGCAAGCACCCGCGCAACTCCGCCGTTCTGTAGAGGCAATATAACCCCGCCGGGCGCGAGTAGGCCCAACACGTGGGGCGCGACTTCCAGCGCGTCCTGCGCTTTGGTGGCAAGCAGGATCAGATCAAATTGGCCTCCCTTTTCGAAATCCTCGATTGCGGCGACGTCGATAGTATCAGTCCTCACCTCTCCTCCGGTGCCGGTTACTCGCAGACCCGATCTTCGTAACGCTTCCGCAGAATCCGTGTTGCGAGCCGCAAGCCGGACGGGCAATCCTGCACGGATAGCACGCGCTGCAATGGTTCCGCCTAACGCACCAACGCCCACTATCAGTGTTTGCATTTTGAAACCTCCAAGACGTCAAATGCAATCCATAACTCCGGAGCGGGAAGCGTGATCGAAGGCAATCTCCTTTAGATCGTCGCAGCGGCCACTTGCCTCGCCGCAATGAGCTAAAGGATTACTTCAGCAGTGTCAGCATCGCGACTGGAACCGCAAGACCCTGACGCGATCGAGGATCAGCATAGCAATGGGCGTTCCCGATACCTATTCAGCTTTTGTCGCAGAAACGACTCTCGATGAGTGAGTCGGGACGCAACAATTGAGACCGCTCGCACTCAATTGGCCGGATTTAGGTTCGCTAGAGAATAAGCTCCATAAATACATCAGCCCGCGCGTTCCGCGAAAGTCTGGAGTTTTCCTGCGCGACAATTTGAAAGCCCACTGATTTGTATAAATAAATCGCGGGTTGAAGTAGGCTGCTGGTTTTCAAAGAGAGTTTGTGCGCTCCCGTTTCCTTCGCGTACTCAACCACATGATGCAATAGGCGCCTGCCGATCCCGCAGCCACGATGTTCTTTCGCCACCGCCATCTTTGCCAGCTCCCACGATTGGTTCTCCAGAGGTAAGAGTGCGCAGCATCCTAAGGTGGCTTCTGGCCACACGATGAGGAAGATTTCGCCTCCGGCCTTCAGAACACGACCTACCGGATCGCCGAGGATGAGTCTGTCCTTGTCGTCCATTGAGAAGGATTCCAATATCCAGGACTCATTGAGGTCGTGGAACGCAACCTCATCACCGGATTGAAATGTTCGGATGATCACATTTGGTTGACAAGGAATGATCCTGCTTTCTTGAAGGTGGTTCAACGAATGCCTCCGATTTTCTCTATGGCCTCAATTTTGACAAACAAAAATCATGTCCAATATCTTCTTTGGTTCGATTGATAAGCAATTTGCAGCTTGACCCGAACGTTCCAACAGCCGATGAGAAAAAACGCTGGAACCGGCAAACTGTTTTCCGCCGCCGGCAATGTGCCGCTGATTGGACCCGCAAGAACCGACCCTCTGTAGCAACCGTGAGTATAGCGTTCGATCAACGGAGAACTCCTTGCGTGGCCAGCGAAGCGCGGCCAATGCCAACTCTCGGTTGTAACTGAAACGAACCATTCATTCATTGCGCAACGCAGTAACCGGCTCGATGCGTCCAGCGCGCCTTGCCGGAAAGTAATTCGCAAGCATTCCGATCACGACAAGCGTGAACCCTGCGCAGGCAAAGACCATTCCGTACGCGGAGTCGACGTTGAACAATAACGCCGCGAGCATGCGCCCGGAGAATACCGCTGCAATGCAGCCACATGCCATTCCCACCAAAACAGGAACCATGCCATCGCGCAGGATCATATTGATTAACTGCTGGCGGCTGGCTCCGAGAGCCGATCGTATGCCGATCTCCTTTTCACGGCGCACCACAGAATAGGAGGCGATTCCGTAGACACCCACACATGTAAGAAGCAACGCTACCAGCGCGAAGGTCCCGAGCAGCCACGCCGCAAACCGGCGATCGCCCACTCCGTTGCCGATCAAATCGGTCATCGCTGTCATGTCGGTGACGGGCAGATCGGGGTCGACCGTTTGTATTTCACGCTGCACATCGCGCGTCAACGCCGCCTTGTCTCCAGTGGCTCGAACAAGTACGCCAAATTCCCTTCTTGAGCGCTGGTACATGCTCTCGTAGATGTGAGGCACCTCGATTTCATCGAGGGTGGAGAGCTTCGCGTTGCCAACAACGCCAACAACCGTCAACCAGGGTGCAGGCACCGGCTGGCGGTTAACAAGAATGTCTCGGGAATAGCGAACTCTACGCCCAACCGGGTCTGCGCCACCCCAAAGAAGGCGCACCGCGGCTTCATCGACCAGCGCGACAGGCTGGGACTTCGAGTCATCGCTCTGCTGAAACATGCGTCCGCGCAGCAGTGGCGTACCAATGGTCGAAAAGAACTCCGGAGTTACGGATACTTCGACTGCAGTGGGTGCGTCTCCCTTGTCGGACACTCCTTCGACGCGAAATCCAGCGGGGACCACTGGGCCCTTGAGAGGAACAACGCTCGACATGGCAGCGTTTTCGACGCCGGCCACAGCGCGTAAGCGGCGAATAGTCTCGCGCACTAAGTGCGTCCGCCGATCGAGGTCGCCGTAAGAATCAGCTTTTGGATCGTTAGGGTTCGGAAGCCAGAAACTTCCTGCAAGTAAATGATGCGAATCAAAGCCGGGATTGACTTCTATAAGGTTCCAGAAGGTCTTTAGCAATAATCCGGCGGCGACCAGCAGCACCAGCGAGAGGCCCACCTCAGCGCCAATCAAAGATTTGCCGAGTCTGGCGGAGCGCCGCGATGCGGAGCCGCCCCGTTCGCGCAGTTCCGCCGTGCCGGGATGCGTGCGTGAAGCCTGCCATGCCGGGATAAGCCCAACGACAAAGGTTGTCAGCAGCGCAGTGGCGAGAGAGAATGCCAGCACGCGGGCGTCCAAACCAATCGGATTGAGCCGCGGGAGCCGCGACGGCAACACCCGAAGCAAGACTCGAACGCCGATGGCCGCAGCGCCCACTCCGGCGGCCGCCGACATCAGGCTCAGTAAAACTGACTCAGTCAGCATTTGCCGGATGATTCGCCCTCGTGTCGCGCCAAGAGCAAGCCGGAGAGCCATCTCACGCTGCCGTGCAGTGGCATTGACCAAGAGAAGATTCGCTACATTGACGCACGCGATCAGAAGAATCAACCCAACTGCGAGCAGAAGAGATGTCAGCAGGGTTCTCGCACCGCCCGCGACTACTTCAGTCAACGGGGTGACCGAAAGAGCCCAGCCGGCGGTTGCCGGATAGTCGCTGCCATACTCGCGTCGCAGGGAATCGCTGAAGACTTCTAGCTGCGCCTGCGCCTGCTGCGGGGTGATTCCCGGTTTCAGCCTTGCGACGATTCCAGGGATAAAGCGCACACTCCGCTGCGGCGCCGGAAAGGGATCTGCGCGAAAGCCCGAGGTGATCCACATATCGACCGGATGCAGGCCCGGGGTCGAAGGATGGTGAAACTGCGGAGGAAGAACGCCAACGATGGTATAGAGGTCCTTGTCGAGTCGCATACTGCGGCCGATGACTGACCTCGCGCCGCCGAATTCTTTGTGCCACAGGGCATCGCTGAGCACCACGACTGTAGCGAACCCATCCGCAGTATCGCGGGAATCGATCAATCGGCCCAGTTGCGGTTTCGCGTCCAGGATGCTGAAGTAGTTAGGACTGACGGCAAGGAACTCAAGCCGTTCCGGGCGATCTCCGCCGGTCAGATTCGCAGGGCCCTGCCACACAACGGATACCGCAGAGAAGATGCCGGCGCGATCGCGAAGATCGTCCAGCTCGGGAACAGAGAAGCCGACATTCCGAGCGCCGAGTCCCCGAAGGTCGGCACGTAACTCAACCAGTTGACCTGGATCGCGAAACGGCAGAGGCTTCAATAGAGTGGCGTTGAGAATGCTGAAGATTGCAGTGTTGGCGCCGATACCCAGGACAAGGGTTGCCAGCACCGTGATGGTAATGCGCGGCGACTTCCGCATGGTTCTGAGGGAAAACTGCACGTCCTTCAACAAGCTCATTTGCACTCCTCGTCGTACGATCGAAGGAGTGGAAATCCGGCCTCCCGCTGTACCAGTCTTCCACCCATGTTGAACCCACCAACTTCACCCGCCACTGAAACCGAGAGGCGAATTCTGACGCCGTGTCGGACACAAATCCACGAACGCAAAAAACTTGCGGCACTGGAACTCCTCAACACCTAAACAAAACGCCTCCCGGCAACGCTGCCGGCTCGCGATCACCAGCCGTTGCGAAGCGTATCAGGATCTCGTCGTCCTGTAACTCATCAAGGTCGAGTTATTCGATCGAGGCGGCCTGATGCGATGCGCGGGTTACATCAGCCTGAATGGGCATTAGCTTGCGGAAAGGCGATAGGTCGCCTACTTCGACCACGGCGGAACGACGCCGTTCGTGCGCGCGTAGGCAATCGACTGTCCGAGGTGCTCGCGCTGGTCTGCGAAGAGATACCGGATTGCGCCTTCCTTTGTCATATCCCGGCCAAACAGCTTGACCGGCGCCTTCAGATCGGCGTCTGAGAGTCCAGCGATCGTCTGCTGCAGGTTGGCGTAGGAGGTCTTCAGCGCCTCTTGCAGTTTCTCGGGGTCGGTAATCGGCGCCGGCTTTGCGCCGTCCGTTGCACCGGTCAGCGTTCCGGCGAGTATGCCGTTCTCCGTGACAATGAGATTGAATGCTTCGCCCACCGAACGCACGCCCTGACCAGGCCTCCAGTCATATTTCCCTGTCATCACTCGCGCCAATCCTGTGAATTTGTCGGAAAGAGTCCCAGCCTCTTTGGACAGAGCCGCCTGAACCGTCTGTGCGGGCTGAGCTTGCGACGGGATGGAAGTTAATGCCGCGACGATGACGAGCGCATTCAATGCACTTACAATTCGAAACGTTCCCATAGTGGATCCTCTCCTGGTTTGTTTCAGGCAAATGGTTTCGTGAAAAGTCCTGCGCCGATCTAAGCCGCTTCCGATTCCGATTCCGTAATCGGGTGCAGGTAGAAGCACAACTGCACATCATTCCGCAAGCTCGTTTGCACTCCTCGTCGTTGGATCGAAATCGCGCGCGCAGCGGCCCCGTGCCGGCTCACTGCTCTCACGCTTGTCTCCCTTACGGCAGATATTCCTTGGGCAGCGGCGCAGTGGCCGACTCGGCCTGCACCATGATGCCCGTAACTCGCCAGCCGCCGGCTTCTTTGATCGCCTGGATACTGTTGACGCCGCGCGCGACTTGCTCGCCGTCGCTGTGCAGCGCATAGCTGCTCCATAACTGGGCGATGTTGCCGTAGCGCTCGATTTGAAATTTGAGCTGTTTTTCTTCGAGTATGGCGTGGCCACTGGTTTTAATGCGGGCGATCCAATCGTCCAAGGTCCGGATGGTGTAGGTTGGCGTCCCGTCCGCGCCGAGTGAAACGAACATGAGGCGCGCTTCGGGTATAAAGAGGGCCTTCATGCAGGCTCGATCCTTGTCCGCGGGCCCGGTGATTGCCGCATCGACCGCGGCGGGAACGCCCTTGGGTTCCGAAGGCAGCACACATCCGGCATCTGGCGCCTGCGCCATCGCAGTTCCGGCGAGCGCGCCGGCCAGAATCGTCGCTGAAAATAGTGTCCGCAGCATTTTTTCTCCCTCCCGAATAGCGGGCAATGCCCGCGAAGCCTGGGCCGGCCCCGTCCCTGAGCCAGCACGTCCTGGTCACTCATTGCCGCCGGTTTACACGCCCGAGACGCGCTCGACTGTCAAAGGCGCAAGCGCGGATGACGGCACCTCGATTTCGCCGCTTGCGATGTAGGCCGTGGCACCACCAACGCTGACAGAGGTCACGACGCCTCCGCTCTTACGCGCCTCCGCTTCGATTTCGCTTCGCCGCCCCATCGATACACCTTGCTGGATCGAAAGGCGATAGGCCGTCCCGCCAAAATCATGCTTCGATGCCATGACGCCGACGAGGGCGGCACAGGCGCTGCCCGTCGCGGGATCTTCTTCGACGCCCAGCGCGGGTGCCCACATGCGCGCATAGAGCTTGCCGCCATCCTGTAGATTTCCCGCGAAGAAGAAGATGTGGGGAGACCACGCTCGTGAGAGCATTGCTGCCCAGGCAGCCCGATTAATCTCCGCCCGATCGACCACCTCGTTCGAGTTCAGCTGCGCGAAACAGAATGGAACACCGACGCCCGCGAAAAAGACCTGGTTCACCTCGGTGGGCTCGACGGACAGGACGGCGGCGAGTTCAGCCGGAGAAGGTGCGCCGGCCGGCGCCTCGATCTTCGCCGATAACGTCAACGTGCCGTAGAAGCCCCCGTTTCGCTGAGCGACGTCAACCGTCACGGGACCGACATTCTCCTCCAGAACGAGCCGGATTGGATCAGTAAACCGTACGTGCTGTTTCATTACAAGCGCACAGGCTGTGCCGACCGAGGGATGCCCCGCAAAGTCGAGCTCCACCCGAGGTGTGAAGATGCGCACCCGGCACGTGTTCGCAGGATCGTTCTTCGGCAGGACGAAGGTCGTTTCGCCGAAATTGAATTCACGAGCAATCTTCTGCATGCCCTCGGTTGAAATGCCGGCCGCGTCAGGCAGAACCGCCAGTTGATTACCGCCGAACGGTGTCGAACTGAAAACATCGACGATTTGAAATGTGTACTTCATCAGACCAGCCTCCGTGCGTAGCCTCAAGCCTTGACGATGAGGTCGATCTCAACGCAAGCCCCAAGCGGCAGCGCGGCCACCGCGATCGTCGTGCGGGCGGGATAGGGTTGACTGAAATGCTTTGCGTAGATGCCGTTCATCGCGGCGAAGTCACTCATGCTTGTCAGATACACGCCGGCGCGCACAACATCGTCGAAACTCTTGCCGGCCGCCTTGAGAACCGCCGAGAGATTCTGGAAAACGCGCTCCGTCTCGGCCACAACACCCCCCTCGACCACCTTCCCAGTGGCCGGGTCCTGGGCAACCTGCCCGCTGAAATAGAGGAAACCACCGACTTCGATCGCCTGGGAAAACGGGCCGACCGGCGGCGCGAGTTCCGGCGAGGTAATTGCGGTCTTGCTCATGGCGAACTCCTTTGGATACTGGGTTACCTGGTCAGGATGGTGGAGCCCAAGGCTGCGCGCGCCCGCCGCCTAGCGCAGGCGCACCTGACCCGCCACGGGCTCACTGGCCTCGATCGGTGTCCAGGTCAGAACCTCGGGACCGCCAGTCTGCCGAATTTGAATCGCATGAGGCATCGGGTTTCCACAAACGAATAAACTTCTTGTAGTCTTAACGGAGAATCGACAATTCCACAAGTTCATTATTCTCACGATGATATTGCCGTTTCCGCACGATTCTGCTATACGTTGGGGGGAAGACTCAGGAATACTTTAGGAGGCTCCCTTGCTCGATGATTTACTCGCCCTAGTAGAGTTTGCCCAGGCGGGGTCCATAGCCGGTGCAGCCGAACGTCTATACCGGACACCATCCGCCGTAACCCGGCAAATGCAAAGGCTGGAGGCTGCATTGGGTGCTGAGTTGCTCGACCGCTCAGTAAAGCCGCCGCGCCTGAACTCGCTGGGCTCCAGAGTGCTTGAACAAGCGCGAGATCTGTTGCAGAGGACGGAGGCGCTGAAATCTCTTGCGTCGCGCGACGCCGAACCTCACGGCCTCTTGCGCATCGGGCTCGCCCATCCCCTGGCCGATGGGACGCTTATCGAACCTATTCAGGCGCTGACGGAAAAATACCCCAAAGTCAGACTGCTGCTGTTAAGCGAGCGCACGAGTGAGCTATTTAACCGGCTGCTCGCGGGTGAGCTCGACGTTGCAGTCGTGCCTTTACCCGAAGGCAGAACCGCGCCTCCACCACTTCTAACGAATATCATCGCGACGGACCGCGTGGAGATCGTTCAAGTCGCGGCAGGCAACGTCGAGGGCGATTGGAAAAGCCTGGGCCGAGCACCCTGGGTGCTCAATCCGCCCGGGTGCTTCCTTCGGGCAAGCCTCATCGATCAGATGGGCCGTGCCGGCTTTACCCCCATGATTGCGGCTGAAATCCACAATATGCATCTGCAACTGGCGTTCGTTCAGTCAGGATATGGACTCGGGTTGCTGCCGGCGCGCTTTATCGCAATGAGCAATTCTCTCGACACGGTTGAAGTGTTGCGTCCCCCATCCTTTGACTTGCACATGCCCATCGCGATAGTGCGGGTTGGACAACTCGGCGCCTTGGAGAGGGCTGTCGAACTGTTGGAACACGGCATTCGGAATTTGCTTGAGGCAGCCAACACAAGGAAGCCCGTAACGAGGAGACGAAGGGGTGTACCCGCGAATCGGGGGAAGGCGCGATCGCGCAAGTAGGTGCCGAGCACCGCCTGTTGCAGCCTCTTTATCCACTTGCGGCAGGTCATGATTCTGGCTTGTTCTGAGGCTCGAATCGAACTGCCTCGACAAGCCGGGATTTAAGCGATGATAGGCAATGGGGGTTGGCAAATGCACATCGGCCTTATTGGAGGTATTGGTCCTGGAGCAACGGATTTTTACTACCGGCGATTGATCTCGACGTTCGCCAAGAAGAACGCGACGCTGGAGCTGACCATTGTGCATGCCGACACACCAACGCTCTTGAGCAATCTGGCCAGGAATGACGCAGTCGCACAGACCGCCATATTTAACCGACTCACCAACCGCCTTGTTTCGGCAGCGGCCGAATGTGTCGGCATCACATCGATTGCCGGACATTTTTGTATCGACGACTTCAAGGCCGTATCCCCGCTTCTCGTCGTTGACATGATTGCTGAAGTGACACGGGCCATCGAAGCTCGCGGTCTCAAACGGATCGGAATTATTGGAACTCGCACCGTGATGGAGACGCGCTTTTACGGGCGCATCGCCAGTGCAGAGATCGTTCCGCCAAGCGAACCGGACTTGGACGATGTGCATCAAGCGTACACTTCGATGGCCACGTCGGGTTTTGTGACTGAGGATCAGCGTTCGATCTTCAATGCCGTGAGCTACCGATTGCTCAAGGACCAGGGCGCGGAGGCGATTATGCTTGGGGGTACCGACCTCGCGTTGGCCTTCAACGAACAGACTGCCGGATTCCCACTGGTCGACTGTGCAGGGATTCATGCCGATGCGATTGCACAGTTGGCGATCGCTCGATGAGCTTCGCCCGAACCATTGATTCTGGTTCCCATAACCGGCTCCGCAACACACGGATCGCCGGTAGGCCGGCGGAAGCGGCTTAGAAGCGGTCCAGCTCAGTTTGGCCGATCGCAGACAACTCAGGTCCTGAGTCACGGCTACTCGGAAGTTTCAACCTCAATTGTTGACTTCAGTGGGCAAAGCACTCATCGAGCTTGTTTTGCACCTGAAAATCAGGACAGGTCCCCGAATACGCCGTAGGGTCTAGGAATGCCATTGCGCGCATTTCTCTGCTGCAATCCACATGGGCGAATAGTCGGCATCCCGGACAGGTGGCCCCAGAAACCCGTTGCGGGCTTGCCGACCGAAGTAGTGAACGATAATGGAATTGGGCACACAACTGGCACACCTGGCACTGGGGAGGTCAGGTCTTATCGGGCTGCGAGAGGGCTGTCATTGATCTAGGAATTCAGGGTCCGCCTACTGTAACCCGGTCTCCGACTCACGCTTTCTGCGATACATCCTTTTCAGCAGGTATCCTGAGGAAATTGTCTGCTGTTGTCGAATTCGCCTCGTTCACGACATGCTCTTCACACGGCATTCAATAGAGACTCCACAGTGGGTATCATCCGAAATTGCCCATCTTGCTGAAAGCCGAATCGAATTCCGGCGAAACACTTTGCGGACATAGGAAGATGTGGTGCTTGCAAAGCCAATCGGAAGCGTCATGGTTTCCATACTCCCAATCCGAGAAAACGCCGGCGCCACCGAGGATGAAGTGGACAATTTGCCGGCGGCTTTCAATCTCCAGTTGGCAAGACTTCTTCAATCCCAGCCCAGGGTCCGCCTTGAAGCACCAGGTACCTCAGGTAAAGTTCGGAGCCGGTGTGATCTGCCGATGCGAGCAGGCTGCGGGCAGCCTCCTGAACGCGCTCATTTGTCAGGGTGGCGTAGTCAAAGTTCTCGTCGATCATTCCCTCGGAATGGGGAATATCGAGCAAGTCAAGAAAGCTGACAATCACGGCACGTTGC
>Ga0182013_10004270_pt1 | contig 17277 bp, 13 predicted proteins | sample 612S2MmetaG_FD_120487 | JGI IMG/M metagenome (GOLD analysis project Ga0182013, IMG submission 120487) | Permafrost microbial communities from Stordalen Mire, Sweden - 612S2M metaG | ecosystem: Environmental > Terrestrial > Soil > Wetlands > Permafrost | place: Sweden: Stordalen | collected...
ACCAAACGCATTATTGCTTGCCTGGACGTGCACGCTGGTCGCGTCGTTAAGGGCGTTCAATTTGTCGATCTGATCGACGCGGGCGATCCGGCAACGCAGGCGGCGCGCCATGCGCGCGAAGGCGCGGACGAAATCGTGCTGCTCGACATTACCGCGACGCACGAGGGCCGCCAGACGTTGCTCGACACGGTACGTCGCACGGCGCGCGAGTTGTTTGTTCCCTTCTGCGTCGGCGGCGGCATTCGCTCGGCCAAAGATGCGGCGCAGGTCTTCGAGGCCGGCGCGGACAAGGTGAGCGTGAACTCCGCCGCTCTCGCCCATCCAACGTTGATCGACGCCATTGGCCGCAGCTTTGGCGCGCAGGCCGTGGTCGTAGCCATCGACGCGCGCCGCGACCCCGAAGCCGCCGATCCGGTGCGCGACGCACAGGTGTATGTGCAAGGAGGCCGCCGCCCTGTCGGTCGAACCGTTGTCGAGTGGGCGCGCGAGGCCGAGCAGCGCGGCGCGGGCGAGATTCTGCTTACATCGATGAACTGCGACGGCACACGCACCGGCTTCGATTGCGAGCTGACCGCAGCGGTGAGCGAGTCGGTCTCCATCCCCGTGATCGCCTCGGGGGGCGCGGGAACGGTGGGCCATTTTGTCGATGTCTTCGGGCGCGGACGAGCCGATGCGGCGCTGGCTGCAAGTATCTTTCATTTCGGCGTATCGAGCGCGCGTTCGCTCAAAGAAGAGCTGGCCAGGGCCGGCGTCTCCGTGAGGCTTCCATGCTGATTCCTTCCATCGATCTGCTGGGCGGGCGCATCGTTCAGTTGGTGCAGGGCGAAAAACTCCGTCTGGCTTTTGATGACTTCGAGTACTGGATCGAAAAGTTCTCCCGCTTTCCATTGGTGCAGTTGATCGACCTCGACGCCGCCATGCGCCAGGGCGAGAACTCCGTTCTTGTAGCAAAAATAGCTCAACGTCTCAACTGCCAGGCCGGCGGCGGCATCCACACTATCGAGCGCGCGCGCCAGGTCCTCGACGCGGGCGCGAGGCGAGTCATCATCGGCTCGGCGCTCTTCTCCGCGAAAGGCACGGTTAACACGGAATTTGCCACCGAGCTGGCCGCGAGCATAGGCGCGGAGCGCGTAGTGGCCGGTATCGACACCAAGAATGGTCGCATCGCTGTGAAGGGCTGGAAGGCGCAGGTCGAGCTGACTCCCGACGACGCGATTCCGCAGCTCGAAGCCCATTGCGCCGCGTTCCTCTACACACACGTTGACGGCGAGGGGCTGATGCAAGGCTTTCCCATCGATGCAGCAGCGCGCCTGCGCAAGCTCACACGGCGGCAGCTCATCGTGGCCGGCGGCATCCGCAGCCAGCAGGAGGTGGATGCGCTGGATGCGCTTGGCGCGGATGCGGTGGTGGGCATGGCAGTTTATACCGAGCTGCTTGCGGTCTGATGCCTCTGCCGCAATCCGAACCGGCGCCGAAGAATCTAGCAAGCGCCTCCACCGTTCGACCGATACTTTTGACCACCCGGACCCGTATACTGACAGCCATGTTTGAGATACTGCGCGCGACCATTGTCTTCGGAGTGCTGTCGGCGGGGATTCCCGCGCTCCTTTCAGCACAAGTCGCAGCACCCTCTCAGGTCCCAAAAGCGGGAACTGAGGCACCTGTACCTTCGCCCATGGGCGGCTCTACAGCCGATTCAACGCACCCTTTGCAGCTCGACGCCCAGCATAGGCCCATCACCGCGGGCGGCTTCGTCAAAAGCGGACCGGTTGTCTTCATCGACGACTCGGAGCGGGCCGGGCTGACTCATTGGACGCACAAGATGGGAACGCCGGAGAAGAGTTACATCGTCGAGACAAAAGGTTCCGGCGTTGGACTTATCGACTACGACAACTCCGGTTGGCTGTCTATCTACGTGGTGAATGGTTCGACTGTGGATGCGCTGACCGGAAAGGAGACGCCGCCTCACGCGGCTCTCTTCCGTAACAACCACGATGGAACCTTTACCGACATAGCGGCCAAGGCCGGCGTCACCAACGATCGCTGGGGCACGGGCGTGGCCATCGCCGACTACGACAACGACGGCTGGCCGGATATCTTTGTCTCCAATGTGGGCAAGAACCGCCTCTACCATAACAACCACGATGGAACCTTTACCGACGTTGCCGAAAAAGCCGGCGTGCAGTTAGGTAACTGGTCCAGCGGAGCCACCTGGGGCGACTACGACGGCGACGGGCGGCTGGATCTCTTTGTTGCGGGCTATATCCACTGGGACTGGAACAACCTGCCGAGCGGCAAGGCGGAGGGCAGCAACAACGCCTTCTGCACCTTCCGAGGCGAGCCGGTAGCCTGCGGGCCGAGAGGATTGAAGGGCGAGCCGGACCATCTCTTTCATAACAACGGAGACGGAAGCTTTACCGACGTGAGTGAGAAGGCCGGCGTGGCAGACAAGCCCGGCTATTACGGGCTGGGCGCACTTTTTGTAGATATCAACAACGACGGCAAGATCGATCTGCTGGTGGGCAACGATTCGACGCCCAATTATCTCTATCTGAACAAGGGCGACGGAAGCTTCGAGGATGTGAGTTATGCCTCCGGCTTTGCGCTCAACGAGGCCGGCCGCGAGACCGCGTCAATGGGCATCGCCGTGGGCGACTACCAAAACAACGGCCAACTGGCAATCTTCGATACCACCTTCTCCGACGACTACAAGCCCTTCTACCGCAACGAGGGCGACGGTAACCTGACCGACATCAGTTACCAGCTCGGCATTGCTGAAGTTTCGGTTCCATTTCTTAGCTGGGGCGACGCATTTATCGACTACGACAACGACGGCTGGCGCGACCTGCTGATGTCCGACGGACACGTTTACCCTGAGGCCGACAAATATAACTGGGGCACAAGCTGGGCACAGCGGCCCATGCTCTTCCGCAACCTCGAAGGGAAGAAATTCGAGGCCGTGCCGGCGGTGGAGGGCTCGGGGCTGGCAGTTGTGATTGCCGGACGCGGCATGGCCGTGGGCGACCTGTTCAACGACGGCAAACTCGACGCGGTGATCAATGTAATGGACGGCCACCCGGCGCTCCTGCGCAATGTGAATCCCGACAAGAACCACTGGCTGGAACTGAAGCTCGTAGGCGGGCCGAAGAGTCCGCGCGACGCCGTGGGCGCGACCGTGTATGTCACCGCGAATGGAATGAGGCAGCGCGGCGATGTGCTGAGCGGGGGGAGTTATCTCTCGAGCAACGACCCGCGGCCGCACTTCGGCCTGGGCCAGGCGACGACGGAGGACGCGATCGAGGTGCACTGGCCCAGCGGCAAGGTGGAGCATTTTAACGTGCCCGGAGTGGATCGGATTGTGACGATCACCGAGGGAACGGGGAAGTGAGTTCAATCGATTGGGAGACCCCCCAGGCTTTGCCGAGGTGGCAGTAAAAATTCGACATTTACGAGAGTCGCTCCCGGTTTGTGTTTTTCATTTTCCTCGAAAAAGCGGTAAAAGGGTGCGGAGTGTGAGCGCCGTCCTTACGGGACTCCGGTTGAATCATTGGTTTTGCCAACCCCACGCTGAAGCGCGGGGCTAACAACCACTGCGCCTACGGCGCGGATTAGCGGCTGATCCATTCGACATCCCTGCGCCATCTCCGAAGTGCGAAATACAATGAAGTTATGAACCCAACCCCACGCTGAAGCGCGGGGCTGACAAACACTGCGCCTATGGCGCGGATACGCGGTGGATACATCCGGCATTCTCTGCGCCATCTCCGAAGCGCGAAATACAATGAAGCTATGAACCTGAATGGGAGAGTAGCATTCATCACCGGGGCCAGCTCCGGCATTGGAGCGGCCACCGCGCTGGCCTTTGCAGCCGAGGGCGCGCGCCTTCTGCTGGCCGCTCGCCGCACTTCGAAACTGACCGAGATCGCGGCGCTGGCGATCGAACGCGGAGCCGCTGCCGTGCATACGATTGAGCTGGACGTGCGCGACCGTGCCGCAGTCGAGGCAGCCATCGAGGCGCTGCCCGCGGAGTGGGCGCGGATCGAGATCCTGGTGAACAATGCCGGCCTGAGCCGCGGACTTGAGAAGCTCTACATGGGAACTGTCGAAGACTGGGAAGAGATGATCGACACCAACGTGAAGGGGCTGCTTTACGTATCGCGGGCGGTGGTTCCAGGAATGGTGGAGCGCGGCTGCGGCCATGTAGTGAATCTGGGTTCAACCGCCGGCGAGCTGACCTACCCCAATGGAGCCGTCTACTGCGCCACCAAGGCCGCCGAACGGGCCATCAACGACGGCCTCCGGCAGGATTTGCTGGGTACACCGGTGCGTGTGACCACAGTTGACCCCGGCATGGTGGAGACCGAGTTCAGCAATGTACGCTTCCACGGCGATGCGGAACGCGCCGCGAAGGTCTACAAGGGTATTCAGCCGCTCAGAGCGGAAGATGTGGCCGACGCGATTCTGTGGGCTGTGACCCGGCCGGCGCACGTCAATGTGGCTAGGGTGCTGCTGACACCTGTGCAGCAGGCCAATAGCCTGCTTTTCCACCGCGAATCGTAGCAACAGTTAATCCAGCAACGGCGCGGTTCGGTCCGCGCCGCCAAGCGGGAGGCCACGAAACCAGGCTGTGGCCTTAGTCAAGCCGCCTCTTCGGGCGGCTTGACTAAGGCTTCTTTATTTCAGAGCCTGAATCTCTGCCTCAATCTGGGCCAGGGCGCCCTCAAGCGCCACACGGCGCATGGGGTTCGAGCAGCGTTGAGAGAGAATACTCTCCCGTTGCAGGTTGAGGGCTTGCCTGTGGCGTTCCCGCACCGTGCGGCGCTGTTCAGCCGCCCGCCGCGCATCTTCGCTTACAAAGCCTTCACTGGGCTGGTTGCCGAGGTCGATCTCCGGCTGCTCCAGGGTACTTGGCATCTGTTCCTCCAGGGGATTGCGTTCTCAAACCGCGAACCTGTCTCTATTCTACGAGGGTTTTGCCTCGTTGCGTCCCACGGAATCAAGATGGTCCATGGGGCAAGCCTGGGAAATTTCTCGCGCGCATTGGCCAGAGTTGTCCTTTGGCATTGATTCTATTTAGGTTATCGAACGGAGTATTGGCTCGGCAGTCCCCTGCGGAGCCCACTGAGATGCGCGCAGGTTTCTCGGCCGCTTGGCTTGGGAGACGACGTCCCAGGCTCTTTCCACTTAACCCGCGCCATTCAACATATCAGACGCGACACGGAGCGATGGCGACGAAGCGGCGAAGATCGGGAATCCCTGCCTCTGGATTCGGCGAGAGAGAAGGAATCGCCTGGCCTCCGAATTGCTCAATCCGCGCCAGAACGGCCTTGCCAGGCCCGGAACGGGCAATTTTTGGCCGCGCGCATCGATCTTGGCGGTTTTTTCAATCATGACCCCTCACTTGCCGATATATTGTTGGTCTATCGCTCCAGCCGGAGGGAGATCCCCGTCTGCGCTGCATTATGAGGTGTGTCATGCCCGAGGTTCCGGTCGGTCTGCTGGCCAAGTTGGGATTACTGAAGGACCAAAAAACCGAGATGACTGTCGAGGCGCTGGCCCGCTCCTTTCTCGACAACCTCTTTTTTGTGCAGGGCAGGAGCCTGGAACGGGCCACGATCAACGATCTCTACATGGCCCTGGCGCATTCCGTTCGCGATCGGCTGGTGGAGCGGTGGATTTCGACCGTGAAGAACTATCAGGCGCAGGATGTGCGCGTGGTCTGTTATCTCTCGGCCGAGTTCCTGACCGGACCCCATTTGGCCAACAACCTCATCAACTTGGGCATTTATGACGAGACGGAAGAGGCCATGGGGATGATCGGCCTCGATCTGAAGACGCTTATCGAGCAGGAAGAGGAGCCCGGCCTGGGCAACGGCGGGCTGGGGCGGCTGGCCTCCTGCTTTATGGATTCGCTGGCCACGCTGGATGTGCCCGCGATCGGCTACGGCATCCGCTACGAGTACGGCATCTTCGACCAGCAGATTCGCGATGGCTGGCAGGTGGAGACCACTGACAAGTGGCTGCGCCTCGGCAATCCCTGGGCGCTTGAGCGCCTGGAGGACACCTTCGAAGTGAAGATGGGCGGGCGCACAGATCGGCAGATGGACGCAAGCGGCCGTCTGCGCGTGCAGTGGATTCCGCAACGGGTCATCCGCGGCATTCCCCACGACACGCCTATTCTGGGTTACCGCACCAACACGGCCAACACCATGAGGCTGTGGTCCGCTGAAGCCGTGGAGAGCTTCGATTTCAACACCTTCAACACGGGTGACTTCTTCGGCGCCGTGGCCGACAAGGTATCTTCGGAGAATATCTCCAAGATTCTCTATCCGAACGACGAAGGCTTTCAGGGCAAGCAGTTGCGCTTGGCCCAGCAGTTCTTCTTCGTCTCGTGCAGCTTGCAGCACATTGTCAAGATTCAGTTGAAGTGCAATCGCCCGCTCGGCGATCTGCACCGTAACTTCGCCATCCAGATGAACGACACGCATCCGGCGATCTCGGTGGCCGAGCTGATGCGCCTGCTGGTGGACGAGAACTCAATGGAGTGGGACGCCGCCTGGAACACTACCCAGCGCACCCTCTCCTACACCAACCACACGCTTCTGCCCGAGGCTTTGGAGCAGTGGCCGCGCGGGCTCTTCGGTTCGCTGCTGCCGCGCCATCTGGAGATTGTGGACGAGATCAACCGCCGGCATCTTGCGGGCGTGCGCAAGAGGTTCCCTGGTGACGAAGCGCGCGTGGCCCGGCTTTCGCTGATCGACGAGCACGGAGAGAGATACGTTCGCATGGCGCATCTTGCCGCCTTGGGTAGCCATGCCATCAACGGCGTGGCCGCGCTGCACACCGAGTTGCTGAAGACGAATGTACTGCGGGATTTCTACGAGCTGACGCCGGAGAAGTTCTCCAACAAGACCAACGGCGTCACACCTCGGCGGTGGATGGTCCTGGCCAATCCGGGGCTTGCCCAGCTGCTGACGGTGCGGCTTGGCTCGGGTTGGATTCGCGATCTCGAAAAGCTGCGCCGGCTTGAGCCGCTGGCGGGCGACCGCGAGCTTCATCTGGAGTGGAGGGCGATCAAGCTCGAGAACAAGAGCCAGCTCGCGCACTACATTCAGGAGCGGCTGGGTATCGAGGTCGATCCGGCGTCGATGTTCGATGTGTTGGTGAAGCGGCTCCATGAGTACAAGCGCCAGCATCTGCAGGTTCTGCACATCATTTCGCTACTCAAGCGCATCCACCGCAACCCGGACGCCGAGGTGGTTCCGCGCACCTTCGTCTTTGGCGGGAAGGCTGCGCCCGGCTACCGGATGGCAAAGTTGATCATCAAACTGATTCACTCGGTTGGCGAGGTGGTCAACGACGACCCGCTGGTGAGGGGAAGGCTCAAGGTCGTTTTTCTCTCCGATTTTAGCGTGAAGCTTGGGCAGAGGGTCTATCCCGCCGCCGACTTGTCCGAGCAGATTTCACTGGCCGGCAAGGAAGCCTCGGGAACCGGCAATATGAAGTTCGCCATGAACGGCGCGCTCACCATCGGCACCCTCGACGGCGCCAACATCGAGATTCGCGAAGAGGTGGGCGAGGAGAACTTCTTCCTCTTCGGGCTGACCACGCCCGAGGTCGAGCAGCGGAAGCGCGAGGGCTACAATGCGCGCGCCATCTACGAGTCGAACCCCAGTCTACGCGAGGTGCTCGACGCGCTTTCAAGCGGCGAATTCTCGCACGGCGATAGGAATCTCTTCGCGCCGCTGGTCGGCTCGCTGCTTAATGGCGACGAGTACATGCTGCTGGCCGATTACCAGTCCTACATCGATTGCCAGGATCGCGTCAGCATGGCCTATAAGAATCAGGAAGAGTGGACTCGCATGTCCATCCTCAACGTGGCGCGCATAGGCAAGTTCTCTTCCGATCGCTCGATTCGCGATTATTGTGCGGATATTTGGAAGACCTGGCCGGTGAAGATCCAATTGTAAGCACCAGAACTTCTGATTAACGGGCCCAGTACGATGCGTTTCGCGGCGCCCCTACAGGGCGCGCGATCGTGTTGGACAGCATCCCAGGATTGCGCGTCGCTTGTCCTGGGCTATTTTCGTAGCATCCCTCTGGGATTCGGCGTTCATTTCTGGACGTAATGCGCCACGACGAGTTGGACTGCTCACGGGGAAGCGGCTTTCGCGCCCATTGTCCTCGTTCACTTCTTCGAGTCTCTGAGATCCCGATGCGCTCCTCTTCAAGGCCGCCGGCTACCGCTTCGCCGGCCACCTCGAAGAGGTGGATTCAGCGCTTACCGCCAGTAGTAAAAGCCGCCAACCATGTAATAGGGCCGGTAATAAACCGGCGGATAGCCGTACGGATAGCCGTATGCCACATAAGGAGAGCCGTAGTACGGACGGCCGTAGGGATAATAGCCGCGCCGGTAGAGGCTTGGCCCGCCGTTATAGAGCCCTTGCGCCAGCCGGGCTGCTTCCTGGGAGTTTACCGGTGTAAGCGTCAGGGGAGTATTCAGATGGAATTCCACCAACGCCTCGGCGGGAATCCAGACGCCCGGTCCAGGCGAAGCCGCTGAAGCCGCCGTACCCGCGGCCAGACCAGCGCCGGCGCCTATGGCCGCTCCAGTGCCGCGGTCCGCTATGCCGCCGATGATGGCGCCCAAAATCGCGCCGCCCATAGCATTGCCAACTGTCTGGCCGGCCTTGTTCGGCCCCTTGATCTTAAACTGATCGGAATCGAGCGGGTAGCTTTGCCCGCCAAGATCCAGAGAGGTGAACTTGAGCGCCAGCACCGGGCTGCCGCCCAATTCGCCAGCCTTCTTGACCTCGGTAATTACACCATGCACGGTCGCGCCGCGCGGAATCGCCAGCACGCCGCCAACGGCCACATCGCGAATCACGGTGAACTGTACCGGCTCGCCGTCTTTAGCCCTCTTGCTGTTCAAGGACTCGGCGGTCCGCATCTGGATCAGCGTTCCCTGGGGAACCGTTACCGGCCCCTTCGGAGCTTCATATGCCTCCGAGGGAGGCGGCAAACGAGTAATGCGCGGATTGGCCGGAACGTACTGCGGCCGCTGCGGCGGAGCCTGAGACTGGCTTTGATCCGGGCTCTGGCCGGGAGGCGGCAGCGGCCCATCGGTGACCGGGGGTGGGGGAGGGGGAAGGGGCGCCATCGAGTCGTCGGCCTGGCTGTCCGCCATCTGCTGCGCGCCGGGGGCGGCCGGCTGCGCCGCCTGGGGCGCTTGCGGGTCGCCCACCTTCAGATTGTTGTGAACCTTGGCCACACCCGCCACATGGGCGGCTATCGACTCAGCCAGTTCGCTGGAGGCCTCGCTCGATACCGTTCCCGAGAGTGTGACCTCGCCCTGGATGGTCGCGGCGGTGATCAGGTCGCTCTTCAACGCCCTGGAAGCATCGAGGGTGTGAACTACGTCCGTCTCGATCTGTCCGTCCGTGCGCTGATTGATCGGCTGGGCCGTAACTATAACGGTATCTGGCACCTGAGCCTGGGCTATCGCGATCACACCACATAGAGAAACCAGCGTAACAAATGCCAGGATCCGCGGAATGGCTCTCATCGACAAGCTCCGATTCATTTTCATCTCTCTCCTCTGCCTCGAGCGCGGTTCCATGGGCCAATCGACGCTGCGCCACCTGGACCAACGCTCGAAGGTGCTGCTTCCCGCTCAAAGACTTAGACGAGGTTTGGCGGAAGCCGTCAGCAGTGTGAACCCGGCCACAGTAAAAAAGTTCCGCTCGCGCGAGCCTCTCGGTCGCCAATAGCATGGAGATGTATCAACTCTGGGTGCCCCAGATCCCGATTTTGGGACCTGGGATCGCTCCGGCTAACGGCAGGCGGCCGTAAAGCACAGATTCTTGCTGAAAAACGGCATCACATGATTCTGAAAACGGTCCGCCACGGCGCTGGTGTGCGTGCCGGGGTAGATCTCAAAGCTGTTCGCGACTCCATAGGAGTCCAGAATGCCGCGCAGTTTGCCGGCATCGGCGCGCAGGCCATCCTGGTCGCCCACGTCCATGGCGATGGCGCGATACTGCTTGAGATTCCCGATGTACTGATCCACAAAGGCTAGAGGCGCATTGGCCGCGAATTTTGCCTGTACCTCAGGCACCGGAACCCCGTCCTTCGTCGGCAAATCGAGATAAAGCGGCGGGTTCTTCGGGTTGGGCGCCCAGGCAGCAGCCGTAGCAAGCTGCGCGGAGCCAAAACCCGGTAGGAGGGCTGCGGCTTCGGCGGGCGATTTCGCCCCAGCAATCTTCTTTTCGTTGGCGATGGCCATCTCTTTCATCTTGTCCGCGGGGCCGAACCCGCCACTGCCCATCGGCGACATGCAGCAGGGGCTCATGATGTAAAGTGCTCCGAAGACATCGGGGTGCTTCATGCCGATGCGCGAGGCTCCGTAGCCGCCCATCGAATGGCCCACCAGGCCGCGGCTGGCGCGCTCGGGGATGCTGCGGTAGTGCGCGTCGATGTATTCGACTACATCGTGCCAGATGAACCGCTCGAAGTCGCCCGTCGTCACGGAACTCGAATACATCGATCCGTTGTAGATGGTCTTCGAATCGGGCAGCACGACGATCATCTCTTTTGCACCTTGTGCGAAGGCGCCCTCAATGGTTTGCGGCACATGAATCTCATGGGTCCACTGCTCGGCCCCGATGGAATAGCCGTGCAGCGCATAGACAACTGGGTATCGGCGATTCATTTCTTTCGCGTAGCTGGGCGGCAGGAAGACGATCACGTCGCGATTGACTGCATCTCCGCCCAGATTGCCTTCAAGCGATGCGCCATGAATCTTGATGTGCTCCACCGCCGCGGGCTTTGCGCCGGCAACCGGAGGGGGAACTATCGTTTCAACCTGAGCCAAAATCATGGAGCCGGGAGCAATGGCCAAACCCAATGCCATTGCCCAACAAAAACTGATATTTTTCATCGTTATCCTCATTTGGAAACCGATTGCAGTGAATTGGCGGCAAAGCAGGCAATCCGCACCACGCCGAGGCTTGCGGCTTACTAAAGTCGCTAGTCGCCGCCAAAAGCCTTTCTCGGGATGCAAGCCAGACGACCGTCTCCGTTCACGGAACTCCCAACTATACAAACCTCGTTCAAGAAGGGGCAAGAAGAATAAATCGCTTTATTCGCATCGATTCTGTCGATGTATATGTTCGCGTCGACTTGAGGGTTGCGAATGCAATCGCATGAAGGGGATGAACCATGAGGATCACCTCAAAGTGTCTGGCACGACTTCAGTCGTGCTGAAAATGAAGCCGCAAAGACCGCATTTGGCCTTCATTCCGGGTTTTCGCGAAGCGAAAACCCGGACCGAAGGGAGAATTTCAATGAAGGACGATCTGCGGCACGGCTGAAGCCGTGCCCTAACACTCCTTGCTCCCTCGAACTGAATTTCATGCGATTGCTCAGTGACCGGTAATCATGCCGCGCAAGGACCATCGGAACAGCGCTAGAATAACCAAGTCTTCAAAATCTCCGCTGGATCGATTTGCGCCCCGATTCAAACGAATGAAATGGATCGTCCAGAAAAAGCAACTCGATAATCAACGCGCTCAGTCTCTCGACTTATCGAAGAAAAGCAATTCGGTTGGGAGGCGGCAATAACAATGTCCGGGCCGGCGGTTGGCTTTCTTTCAGGCTCGGGAAGATTGAGAGGCCCCAGGATGAAGCGAACAACGATTTGCGCCCTTTTCTTTCTTATTAGCGCCGCGGCAGGGTTCGCATCCAGTGCAACACTGCCCGACGGCGCCGAGTTCCCTATGTGGGAGAAGACGCTGCACTTCTCCAAGACTTATTACGTGGATGGGCTGGCCAGGAATGCCGACGACAATGGGCCGGGCACGCTGGAGCGTCCATTCCGCACCATCAACCACGCGGCCCAGGTACTTCAGCCGGGTGAGCGCGTGGTGATTGCAGCGGGAGAATACCGCGAGTGCGTGCGGCCGGCCCGCGGTGGAACCGGCCCGGAGGCCATGATCAGCTACGAAGCCGCGCCTGGCGCGAAGGTGGTTGTGAAAGGCTCGGCGATCGTCAAGGACTGGCGCCCCAGCGAGGGTTGGAGCACCGGAGTGGATCCGAAGACAGGCAAGCCTGTGAAAGCTTGGGAGCTTCGTCTCGATCCTGCGCTTTTCCATGGCTATAACCCGTTCCAATTGGACAATGTTATCGGGAATCGTTACTGGATCAACTACGCCAAGGACAACATGGCGAATTACTTTCGGCGGCGCGGGTTGGTGTTTGTGGATGGAAATCCGCTGGAGCCGGTAGAGTCGCCCCGTGACCTTGCCGGACCTTCCCAGCGATCATTGAACTTTTTCAGCGAGGTTCACTGGTCGCCCTTGTTCGAGGAGTTTTCGCCCTATGCGGGCAAGGTGTGGATCGAAACCAACGGAATGTCGCTGCACATCCGGCTGGCGGACGACGACGATCCGTCCAAGCACACCATCGAAATCACTACCGAGGAGCAGGTCTTCTCACCGGCGCAGCGGTACCAGACCTACATCCGGGTAAAAGGAATCACCTTCGAACATGCCGGCAATGGCTTTCCTGTGCCGCAGCGCGGACTGGTGTCAACCAACCGCGGAAACCACTTCATCTTCGAAGACAACACCTTCGAATGGGCCAACAGCGTGGGACTCGACATCGGCAACGAGGATTGGGCGGCGTCTATGCCGCCACAGCCGGTGGGCTTCGACATCGTTCGCGGCAACACCTTCCGCTATTGCGGCATCGAAGGCCTGGGTGGAACGGGCGGTCCCCGGAAAACGCTGGTCGAGAATAACCTCTTCGAGTGGATCGGCTGGCAGGATGCAGCGATGATGTCGGAGTCCGGCGGCACCAAGATGCACGGGGCCAAGGATCTTCTCTTCCGCAATAACGTAATTCGGCATATCCGCCACGCAAACGGCATATGGCTGGACATTGCAAACGCCAACGTGCGTATCACGGGTAATGTATTCGCGGATATTCCGGGCGATGTGAATCCGCATGCGGTGCACATCGAGGGAAGCGACGACTTGAACCAGATCGACAACAACATCTTTTCGCATTTGACGGGCGGCATTCTTATCCGCGACACCAACAACGTGATCATCGCGTACAACCTGTTCCTCGATTGCAGCGAAGTGTGCGTCGACACGATCTCCGGCATCAACGGGCCACGCCCGATCAATGGGCACACCAACGATGTGCATAATCTGATGGTCTACGGCAACGTCTTTTACAAGATGGGCCGGTCGGCAATTGAATTCACCAATGCACGCAATGAGGCAGACGGCAATGTCTATGGAAGCGCCGCCAATCCTCTCTTTTCGCAGCCCTTCCTGCGGGTCAAGACGCCGGAACCGCCGGAATGGCACAACCTGAAATCCTGGCGCGAAGAGCATGGCTGGGATAAGAACGGAACCATGGCGGAGATCGCGGGCGCGCTCTATCCGGACAAACTCGAACTGACAATGACCGTGAAAGGCGATGTGAAGCGCGCCGCCGTTTACAAGGGGATCGACTCGGACTTCTTCGGACATCCAGTGATTGGCGACAGAATGCCTGGCCCATTCACCGATCTTTCAACGGAGTCTGGAACTCGCGGCGTCGACCCGCGCGGAAGCAGGTCAGAGCCATAGTGAATCTCCGATTGAATCTATGTTTTGAAAGGGCACGACCTTAGTCGTGCCGCAAACGCCATAGATTGGATGTCGGGCTTTAGCCCCCGAGGGAAGACTTTGCTGGAAATGGACTTTATTCAGAGCTTTCGTAGCGAAGAGGTGATTGATCAGATTGGTCTCTGTTCGGGGTCGAGTTTGAACGATGCACGGTACTGCGAAAACAACCATCTCAAGAGAGTGCAGCTTGATCGGAAGCTCCTCGATCGCCTCCGCAAATATCAGCAGCGGACGATCTTCTCCGAATCGATGCCCTTGGTGGCGTTTCTCGTATCGATCACCAGTTGCGATTGCTCGACGATGGTCTTGTAGTCGAAGCTGGAGTGGTCGGTGACGATCACGACGGCGTCGTATTGTGCCAGATCGTTTAGCGGGGCGCTGGTCATGTTCAGGTCATAGTGGCGTCCGCGGCCCACGGTGGGGAAGTAGGGATCGTTGTAAGCGACCTCGGCGCCGCGCTCGCGTAGAAGCTCGATGATGGTCAATGAGGGAGACTCCCGCAGGTCGTCGATGTCTCGTTTATAAGCCAGGCCCAGGACCAAGATCTTTGCGCCCTTGATGGACTTGCGCCGCTCGTTCAGCCCGGCCGCGAGGTGCTCTATCACGAAGTAGGGCATGGCCATGTTGATCTCGCCGGCCAGCTCGATGAACCGCGTCCGGAAGTCGAACTCCCGCGCCTTCCATGAGAGATAAAAGGGATCAATGGGAATGCAGTGGCCGCCCAGGCCGGGGCCGGGGTAGAAGGCCTGGAAGCCGAAGGGCTTGGTTTTGGCTGCGTCGATTACCTCGTGTATGTCGATGCCCATCCTCATGCACAACTGCTTCAACTCGTTGACCAGTGCGATGTTGACGCATCGGTAGATGTTCTCAAGCAGCTTGGTCATCTCGGCAGCCGCGGGGCTTGAAACAGTAACAATTCGACGGAAGATTGTCCCATACATGACCGAGGCCAGTTCGACGGCCACCGGCCCGCAGCCGCCCACGACCTTGGGAATATCGGGGCGGGCCACGGTCTCGTTGCCGGGATCCTCGCGCTCGGGCGAGAAGACGACATGAATGCCGGGCTCATCGAGCGAGCGCGCAATCTTCAGGCCCTGGGGATTGCCGGCTTCGAGCAGCGGGACCACGACTTCCTCCGTAGTGCCGGGATAGGTGGTGCTTTCGAGTACGATCAACTGGCCCTCATGAAGGTGAGGGGCGATCGATTTGACCGTCCCAATGACAAAGCTCAGGTCGGGCTCGTGATGCTCATTAAGCGGAGTGGGCACGCAGATAATCACTGCGTCCATTTGCGCGATCTCGGCGTAGTCGGCTGTGGCGCGGAAGCCCGCCCGCTGCGCTTGCTCGATGGCTGCGGGGAGAATGCGGACAATGTATGAGCCGCCGGCGTTGAGGATCTTCACCTTGTCCGGCGCAATATCGAAGCCGGTCACGCGGAAGCGCTCCCCGCTGAAGAGCAAAGCCAGCGGCAGGCCGACATAACCCATCCCGACGATGCCAATGCGGGCCTCTCGGGTCTCCATCTTGCGACTCAGTTCGTTCAGCCGGCTCGGTGAGGAAGTTACCATGGTATTCATGGTAATGCTTGGCGCCGGGCGACCTGTCGGATTGAAGCGGAGTTGTAGTCGTCGGGAGTGGTTACGAAGGGACTACATCGACACCGTCCCTGTCAGGCAGCTCTTCGAGATTCGGTGCAGAAGGCGTAGGTAATCCCGTCGCAGGGCGAGGGTGAGGTTGAATGGCGAGCAGGAGGTGCAATGGTTCCGCTAATTGTGCTGGTAGTTTCGTTCCTGATCTTCCGGCTGGCGGGCCTGGAAGTTGCTTATTTCGCGGACTGGCAGAATGCCTTGCGTGCGGCGTTGGGCGTGATGTTTCTTCTGACCGCTTCGGCGCACTGGGGAAGACGGCGCCCGGATCTGATTCGTATGGTTCCACGCGTTTTCGGCGATGGTGGAAGGTGGGTTTCGCTGACTGGGGTTGCCGAGATGCTGATTGCGGTTGGGTTGCAGATTCCGCAGGCTGCGATTTCGGTCGCTGTGATGGCCGCCATGATGCTGACTTGCGTCTTTCCCGCCAACGTGAAGGCGGCGCGCGAGAGGTTAACGATCGGCGGACGGCCAGTGCCGGGAGTTGGCGCGAGGCTGGCAATGCAGGTGGTATTCATTTTGGCGCTGGCGGCTGCGGTTTGGCCGGGATTGGGAACCATCTGGCCCCAGAGTCGATAGAGGCCTGCCGTCAAATGATCTAATATCTTCAGCGACACTTTCTTAGCCGATTTCAGATTCATGGGAGGGTTCTTTTGGGAAGTTATCTCGTCACCGGAGTTGCGGGTTTCATTGGCCGGTCGATCGCCGCTGAGCTGCTCAAGCGCGGTGAAACTGTGCGCGGCATCGACAGCATGATCACCGGCAAGCGGGCCAATCTGATTGGCCTGGAAGCCATGGAGTTTATCGAGGGCGATCTGGCCGATCCGGCTGCCTGTGCCCAGTCCTGTGCGGGGGTGGAGACCGTCTTCCACGAGGCTGCGCTGGCCTCGGTTCCGCGCTCAGTCGCCGATCCTGTGGCTACGAATGTGAACTGCGTGGACGCGACGCTCAATCTGCTGGTTGCCGCGCGCGAGGCCGGTGTTCGGCGCGTGGTCTATGCCGGCTCGTCTTCGGTTTTCGGCGATTCGCCCACGCTGCCCAAAACCGAAGAGATGCTGCCCAACCCCATCTCTCCGTACGCGGTTGCCAAGCTGGCCGGCGAGCATTACATGCGCGTCTTCTCTCGGGTCTATGGATTGGAGACGGTGGTGCTGCGGTACTTTAATGTCTTCGGCCCCTACCAGGATCCCACTTCGCAATACTCCGGCGTGCTGGCCATCTTCTGCCGGATGATGCTGGCCGGCGAACAGCCCACGATTTACGGCGACGGCGAGCAGAGCCGCGACTTCACCTACATCGACAACGTGGTCCACGCCAATTTGCTGGCCGCGGCGGCTCCCGCAGTGAAGGTCTCGGGGCAAATGATGAACGCGGCCACCGGCACGCGCATCACGCTGAATGAAACCTTCGAGATTCTGCGCGAGCTGACAGGCTACAGCGGCAAGCCGGCCTATGCTGAAGCACGCGCCGGGGACATCAAGGACTCGCTGGCCGATATTCGGCTGGCTGGTGAACTGCTGGGTTACACTCCGATCGTGGATTTCCGCGAGGGGCTGCGCCACACCGTCGAATGGTATCGCTCTGGCAGCGGGCTCCAATAAGCCCTGACCGCGGCCTGTCTGCCAAATCTAGAATCGCATGAAGGTGCACCAACTTTGGGTGCCCCAGGTTCCGACTTTGGGACCTGGGATAGTTTCATCTCAAGGGTCGAAATCAATTGGTCACAGACCCAGCCGGACGACCTGATTTTCCACCGCTTGCTTTCCTCGATGAACAGCAGTTCTAACTGTAGGAACCTGGCTCGTTACCCCGTTTTTGCCTGGGAAGTGATGAACTTGGGTATGCGGATTCTGGAAGACTTGTTGAACGGATTGCGGCGGGCGTGTGCGGCTTTTCCTGATGGGCGGCAATGGAGGCCCGACAACATCGAGATCGCAGATGCTGGAATGGCC
>Ga0182013_10004272_pt1 | contig 17274 bp, 19 predicted proteins | sample 612S2MmetaG_FD_120487 | JGI IMG/M metagenome (GOLD analysis project Ga0182013, IMG submission 120487) | Permafrost microbial communities from Stordalen Mire, Sweden - 612S2M metaG | ecosystem: Environmental > Terrestrial > Soil > Wetlands > Permafrost | place: Sweden: Stordalen | collected...
ATTAAGACGGAGGTGCGATTACCACCTCCGCCGGAGTTGCGATTAGTTGAAAAAGGTGCGCCGCTATCGAGGCGATTATGCCCCATTGCCAGACCCACCCAAGAAGGCGATGGAAATCCAGCGAAAGCCCCGCCGCATCCAAGGCGATTTGGTTGAGATGTTTCTGCTCGGGACGTGATACCTTTCTAGCCGTGGGAAGCAAGCCCGTATCGATGCAATCGAAACTCGCCTGTTTCACTCTGGAGGTGGACGATGGAACCAGTTCGCAGCCGAGCGGATCTCATTGGTGCAATCGTGTATGAAGCAAAAGAATGGCGGCGGGAGCTGCACAGCCATCCTCAAACCAAATATGAAGAGACCTTTGCCAGCGATTTTGTTTGTCGCAAACTTTCCGAGTGGGACATTTCGTGCGAATCGGGTATAGCGGTCACCGGCGTTGTGGCCACGATCGAGGGCCGAAGTAACAAATCGGGCCGTGCGGTTGCCTTCCGCGCGGATATGGACGCGCTCGATATCACCGAGGCCTCCGGTCAGCCATGGACGTCGAGGAATCCCGGCAAAATGCACGCCTGCGGGCACGACGGACACACAGCAACCCTGCTGGCGCTGGCCCGCTATCTTCAGCAGTCCCGGAACTTCGACGGAACCGTGCGGCTCATCTTCCAACCTGCGGAAGAAGGCGGCATGGGAGCAGTCCGCATGATCGAAGAGAAATTGCTTGAACGGTTCCCGTTTGACGAGATCTACGCGTATCACAATTGGCCGTACGCTCCGCGAGGATCGTTCTCCATCGCAAACGGAAAGATGCTGGCGGCCGCGGATGAATTCCATGTGGAGTTTCTGGGTCAGGGTGGACACGCGGCCATGCCGGAGCTGGCTCGCGACGTTGTCCCTGCCGCTTGCTCCTTTGTTCTGGCTGTTCAATCCCTGGTAAGCCGCGAAATGAAGCCAACGGAGACGGCCCTGGTAACCGTCGCGAACGTACACGCGGGCACGGGCGCGGTAAATGTAATCTCGGGAAACGCGAAGGTAAGCGGGACCGTGCGGACCTTTCACGAGAAAGACCGCAGCCATATGGAAGCCCGAATCGCGCAGATGGCCGAAGCCGTCGCAACACTTTATCGAGCCAAAGTGAAGGTGGAATACCTGCGCCATATGGATCCGGTTATCAACGATCCCGCCGCAGTCGAGTATTGCCGCGCGGCCGCATCCAAAATAGCCGGTGAAACTAACGTATTGCCCTTTGAACCGGTGATGGGCGCTGAGGACTTCGGTGGTTTCCTCTCAGTGCGGCCGGGCGCATTTATCGCGGTTGGGCAGAGAGAGGCGGAGAAAGACAGTCCGCACAACGCTCCACTGCACTCTCCCAAATACGATTTCAACGACGAAATCATCGGGCTTTCCGCAGAGTACTTTGCCGAGCTTGCCGAGAAGCGGCTTCCTATTGAATGAATCTTCCGCCTCAAAACTCTGGACGACCCGTCTTGCAAGTCTTCGAAGGGTGTGCGCAAAAGATCGCCTCTTGACGATTGAAAAGAAAAGGGCAAGAATGGACAGGGAAGGAAAGAGTGTGCCGCATCTGGGGCGATTAATACCTGGACCACTCCGCAGTGACCAGACACTAGCGCGTTTCGTAGAAAAGGTGCGTCGCTATCGAGGCGATTTAGACTCCAAAGCGTTCTGGACGGCCTCGTAGACGACTTCCGGGATCTTGCGTAGGCAGGAAGGTCCGGTCATTCCGCGGTTTCACTTTTCCTGGAGGCTCTTGATAAACTGCCTCCGCGCCTTGATCTCCGCATCGATTTCGTCACAGGGAATGCCCCACCTGTTGCGGCTTGCTTCCCGGAGCGTGTTGGCCCAGGCCGCATCGGCCTGCGTGGTGTCCGGAGAGAGAGTTTCAAAGCTGAACGGGCGAATCTGATTTTGGGATGAGCGGATTCGCATATAGCCATTCCAGTTGGGGCACTCCACAAGGTCCAGCGCCCGGATGGCCGGCAGAAACACGGGCTCAAGCAACTGGGCATCTTCAAAGCCGACCCGGAAGGCGGCTATGGTGCCGACGTTGCCGAGTACCGCATCGAGCACGCCGTTAATCCGCAACTGGCTCACGTACTGATTGGCAAGGATCAACCCGAGCGAGTATTTTCGGCACTGCGAGAGCATATCGGCGATATTGGCGTCGGCCAGCACCTGGCACTCGTCGACGTACAGGAAGTGCGGCCTCCGCTCGGCGGAAGGAATATCGGAGCGGCTCATCGCAGCCATCCGAAAGCGCGCCACAATCTGCGTCATCAGGATCTCCGCGGCGTTCCTGCCGAACCGCCCCTGGGCCAGCTTGAAGATCAACACCTTGCCGGAGTCCATCACATCGCGAAAGTTGAGGGTCATCCGGCCGTGCCCGATGATTCTGCGCAGTGTCGAGTCCTGAAGAAAACGGCTGAACTTGGAATTCACATACGGAGCCACATTCGCCAGCGTGTATTCGCCTGAGGCCTTCTCCGCTTCCGTCGCGGCATCGACGACTTCACTGTCGTCCATGAGCGATTTCAGAAAAGCGCGAAGATGCCGGTTTCTGAGCACCAGAGGGAACTCGATCAGTGTCGGCACAAATTCTCCGGAATGGGGCGTATCGCCCATGAGCAACCTGAGCGAGCTTCTGAAGTACTGTTCGAACACAGGGCCGAACATATCCGGAGATTTGTAGATGGAAAGCAAGGTCGTATAAAACGTGTCGATGATGAGGTCGCGCTCGTCGGGCTCGGTCCATGCTAGAAGGTTCAACGGGACCGGACGTTCACGATCTTCGAGGTCGACGACGATCAGATCTTCGGCTCGCTCCTTGGGAAAGCGCGCCAGCAGATCGTCGGCTAGTTCGCCGGGCGGGTCGATGAGTGTGAAGCCGATTCCATTCCGAGCGTCCTGCAACATGCTGTTCAGCAGGAACGTCGACTTGCCGACTCCGGTGGCGCCTATGCAGAAGCTGTGGTGGAGGCGTTCGCCTGTTTCGATCTGAATCTCGCGGACGATGCCCCTGTGCCGGTTGATTCCGATCTTGAGAGCTTTAGGGGTTGGCAACTGAGAGGGCGGTTGGAGCTCGACGGTTCGGTGCTTCACAACAGGCAGCCCGAGAGAACTGCGCAACGCAACAGTTGGAATCCGGAATGCGCCTGCTCCCTCCTCTGCCGACCATGGCTCCTCGTCAGGGAAGCAGAAGACAGAGCGGGCAATTTGCGGATCAACCGCTCGAAGAGCCCATCCACCCTCGAGCATGCGCTCTGTGTTACGCCGTGCGTGGTCCCCGGTCACGCATTGACCAAGCAGGTTAGCAGTCGCATAGTCCTGCTCACCGGGAGAAAGCAACAGCACGGACCCGCAGAGCGAACCATCTATCAATTGCGCACACCGTGTGAGATTGGCATTTCTGATCTCTTGTGCCCGCCCCGTCAAGGTCAGGTCGCCGTTAGAGAGCCCAGCAAGATACCTCTCGCACTCTTCGATGGCGCGCTCGAGCTGCGCCAGCGTCCGATGCTTACGAACCTGCTCGCCATCTCTTCCAACGCGTACGATAATCCACCTCGGGGAAGGCAGGCAGAGCAGCGCCCCCAGCAGATTCGGAAGGTCCTCACCAAAGGTCGGCACCCAGGGATACACATGAATAACTATGCCTCCTGGTTCGAGGCCCGGCCTGGTATCCGCCATCGGAAAGAAACCAATCGAAGAGTGCTCAGCGAAACATGGCCGTGATGTAGAGATTGATTCACTACGATGACAGACATTCACGCACGACTGCGGCTGAAATGAGGAATAGAGCTTCTGCAAACCTTCTTCCCCCAGGCTTGCCCATTCACAAGTCTGCCAGCACATCTCCAGCAGGGGATGCAATGCGACATAATCCGCCAGCGCGCGTTCGAGCGCGCATGCGGCATCAGAGCTGCGCACATGCCATACGAGAAAGATCGCGGTTCGCCCGGGACATAATGGAAGCAGCGACGGAAAGCTCTGGATGTGGAGTTCACATGAAAAAGGATGACTCCACCGGGCAAGAAGGCTCATAAAGCTGACACACCGCTGATGTGCAGATATCCCGAGTTCACGTTCGGAAACCTGTGTGGTATATCCCAGAGATTCAGGCCTGATCGCTGCAAGCGATAGTACGAAAGTTGCCTGGAAGCAGCTGCCATCGTGGCGCGAGTTGATATAGGGGATCCTCATATCTCATGCCTACCCGGTGACGCTAGGCGATCTGGCAAATCCGCATCATCCCGGAATGTCGTTGGCAGACCCAGTATCTTCGCCAAGGATCCTGCGGCCAAACTCGGAAATCGCTCACGAAGTTCGTTCATGACAACGTCAAGTCCGGGAACTAACTTTGCCATTTGCTCTTCAGATCGTTCACTGATTTCTCCGTGTTCCGTGCCATCGATCACGTGCTCTCCTGCGGGATACTGTTCCGTTGATCTCGCCATGCAATCAGCCGCATTTGGGCGCTCAGAAGCTGGATTCTGTGGTGCTGAGTAATGCGCACGATCAGTCTCTTTGAATTGGTCCCGGCTCCATTTGTGGGCTCGGCTTTCGATGGACCAATGTGATTCGGCCGCCCACCTATACTCTTAGTTCAAGGAAGCACCGCGAGGTCACTTTGCAAGCTTGCGTGCGATGAAACTGGGCTCCGCCCTCGAAACTTTTTCTATTTGCCTGTTTGACCTCATCTCTATGCGGATGCGAAGCCCTGATGCCTGAGCGGCTCGCAAGGTCGAGACCGGTCTCAGCGCACAAGGACTCACTTGATGAGCGACAGTCCAAGGGCGCGCGCTACGGAGTATGCGCGATCTACTTCCTCGACTGGAATACGTGAAGCCATTTGGTCGTCGCCTGCACCAATTTGCCAGGCAGGGCTGTATTGGCCACGGAGTGATACAAGCGGTGGCAGAGGCATTTTTGCCAGGAACTCAAGTGCCGGGATATGGCAGCAGTTCAAATGACCGGGCAACAACAGGATCCGGACGATCACAGGAACGTGTTGTTCTGTCATCGCAATGATCGTTCTCCGCGCAGCAAGGAAATAGCCATCCACCTCTGACCACGCCTTCGCACACGCATCGCTACCATATTTGAGATCGGGAATGTAAGCATCCACGATACCGTCTAGCAGTAAAATTACTTCGGGGGAAGAGTACGCATGCGAGTTCCAGACAATTGGCAGCGAGAAGTCCGCTGGCGCGGAATCGAGGAATTTCAGAATCGCTGCCGCCGACTCGTCAGGATTGCCACCAATAAACGAAACCGACCGAGCGCGCGCAGCATCAATCTCGCCCCAGGCGGTGGGAGTTAAGGGTGTGTGGGATGAAGTGCAAGGGGAAAGGAGTGCCGATTGCTGGCAGAAGCGGCAACGCAGCGCGCAGCCTGCGAGCGAAAAGAGGTGCGACGGGTTTATCGGCGGCTCTTCTCCTATATGGATGAAACTCTCAGCGAGAACAGCTTCCGTGCTGAGCCGACAGAATCCTTGTGCGCCGGCGGTCCTGTCGACGCCGCACCGGCGCGCGCAGAGAACGCAGCGACGAAGAAGGCGACAGGATAATTCGCATTTGAGATCGAGGATCGAGAGTTCGCCGGACGCGCACTCGATCACCTGATTGCGCCGCCAGCTGTTGAGGGCGGACTCATGGACAAGCCACAACCGCTCAATGGACTCTGCAGCGATCTCCCGAGAGTCAAGGCCGCAGCCCAGGCTTCGCATGGCAAGGAATCGCGGTTCAGAGAAGCCCGGCAAAGGAGCGGTGCGAATCTCGAATCCGGGCTCGACAACTCGCAGGAGTCCTATGTCGTCCCAGCGGGGATCGACAATTTCGAGCGAGCCGTCTTCAAGGATGCGGAGACGCGGTTCGATCATCTTGCACGAACCTTCTCCTGGCGCAGTTCGCCGGGGAGCATGAAATACTCATCCTTCCTGACCGTCTGTTCGATGACGCCTCCGGTCGCTTCAGCGAAATTGCGCACGATCTCCATGCACTGCGACCCTCGGGTGCCGACAACATCCAGCACCGAAGAACCATCGCGCCGGATCTGCACATGCAACTCTCCTTTTTCGGATCCAGAGGCGTTGCCCGCCCGCACTTGCACCTCGCCATTCGGCAAGGTCTTGCTGGCTATTAGCCTGCCGGAGCCACGCAAGTAAGTGAGGGCTAGATCGAGCGTATGGCGGCGGACGATATCATTGATCGGCGATCGAGATCCCAGGGCATGGACGCGCACTCCACCGCCGCGAGACTGCTCGATCACGATTCGGTCGCCGTGATCGCTCTGTAGGATATGAAGGTCTGCTTTCTGACGAGGGAGTTTGCGCACAATGCGGAATCCTGCGGCGGGTGCGGAACGTAAGAGCGACGCGGCATTTCCCAGATGCAGGTCGACAGAAACCACGGAGATCGATTCTAGTTGCCTGCGGCGGGCGAAATCAGCTGTTACTTGCTGTGCACGTGCCTCCGCGGCCAAGCGGTCGGCTGCACGATCCACATCCGTGTCGGCAAACACGGCGGCGAGATCACCGCTGGATTCTGCAATGCCGGAACCTGGATAGTCGCTCGACTCGTAAGGGCTAACGACGCTAGTGTTGCTCATGACGGTTCTCCTTTTCACCGGTTAGTCGGTCGGACCGGCCGGGTCACAATGCATTCTTGCCCACTCTCGAAGTCCGCGGAACTGCTCGTAGAGAGCGTGTACGCGCAACCGCATTCTTTCGATGTGCTTCTCGATTAGCTCTCTTGAAAGTGAGCATCCTCTGGATTCGGCTTCACTCTGCGCCTGCTTTACAGCTGAGCGCAAATCGGCGCCAGAAAATCGGTCGGTCGACTCTGCGAAAAGGGCGGCTAACTCCGCCGCATTGGGGACGGCTTTTGCGAGCCAACGTTCGAGCATGGCTTGCCGTGAACGTGCATTGGGCACATCGACGAAAAAGCTGCCGTCGAACCGTTCGGAACGAGTCATGGTGAGACCTATCTCACCCATGCGAGTGAGCGAGTTGCAAGTCCCAACGACGAAGTTGGGGTTGGTGTTGTCAGATAGCCAGCTCAGTAGAGCACCGGTGCAGCGCATCATGGTTCCTCCGTCGCGTTCTGAGGACTCGCCAAAGGCCTTTTCAATCTCGTCAATGAAGACAACGTTAGGACTCATCGCCTCCAAGGCAGAGAAAGCCTGCGCGAATCTGCGCTCGGTCTCTCCTAGCAGAGAGTTCATCAGGGCAGAAATGCGAAACTGTACGACTGGCAAACCGACGACATTACCAATGGCGCGCGCCAGCATGGTCTTTCCGGTTCCCGGAGGCCCCACGAGAAGAACCCCGCGTGCTCGCGCGGGACCGGCGTTACGCATTCTATTCTTGTGGATGTTGAGGAAGTCAACGAGGTAGTCCAACCCTATGGGAACTTCAACGTCATCCATATTGAGCACATCCATGGCAAGCTCACGCTTGAGTTGCCCACACTTTCTCTTTTGCAGGCCCGCAAAGGCGGCGTCGAAGTTGTCCTTGTCGAGAGCGAGCGAATCGCGCAGGGCATCAATCGCAGCGCTCCGTGTAAGTCCGACAAGTCCAGGCGCCAGACGTTCTGCCTCTTCCCGAATCTGATCGACATCGAGTACGCAGTCGTTGCAGCGCATAAGGGCCAGTTGCTCGCGAGCGATGAACTCGAGCTCGTCGGCCCTGGGGTAAGAGACCTCAATGCGGATGAACTGGTCGGCAAGCATAGACGGGAGGTGGCGGCACGCCTCGGGCGGCTCGATGAACACCAAGACCAGCCCGTGGTGTACGGTTTCACTGGAAAGCATCTGGTTGAGCACCATGCGAACGCGGCGATCGCCATTTTCGTCGGAGAGAAGATGAAGGTAATCCTCGAAGACGACTACCGCGCCGCCTTTGAGCTCGCGGGCATTCGTGAGGAGCGAGGTGGGTTCACTGCAATCGCCAACGGTGACCCAGGTAAGAGTATTCGGGTCAAGACGCCGGCGACCTGCCACCGTGAAGTGGTATAGCGGGTGCTCGTTGAAGCACACGGTCTCTTTGACGATGTTCATCGCGTGTTCGCGGTCGCGAGTGGTGAGAAGACACGCGCGCACCGATCCGCTCTGCCGGCTGGAGGCGATCAACTGGCGGAGTTCCAATCCTGCGCCGGTAACAAGTGAGGTGATAACAGCCATCTCGTTCTCCTTTCTGGTTCCCGGTTAATTGCGCCGTGACGGCGTGCCAGCGTTGCGGGCGCGAAGCTGGGCCGGTGTGAGAAGCTGGGGCCGTGAGTAGACCTGTGGTGCCCTGCCCCGACGCCGCGCCGAGACTATTGCGACGATCAAACTGAAAACCACTGCTCCCCCTAGTACTCCGATTGCCCAAATGCCTTTGGCGAAGAGGGACTTGAATCGACTCGCTTCAGCAATTCGCTCGCTTTGGGTGATCTTCATCTTTGCGGGCGGGGGCGGCGGAATTTGCACCGCGCTGGACTCCGAGTCGCTGTAAAGTGCGACCTGGGCAGCCAACCCATGCTCCCGCACGGCACGCTGCCATAGGAGTTTCTGATTCACAGGCAGCCAGAGGACGCTGACACTGACATCCTGCAGAGTGGCCCACGGGAAGTCGGCAGTTGGTGCATAGTCCGGCTTAGCGCAGTTGGAGGCCGAGGTGGTCGGGGGCTCGTGAATCAGGTCGGAGAAGACCAGCAGGTACTTGTAGGTCGGGCCAGAATCGGAGTTTGCGAACTCCTCGCCTGCCAGGGAGAAGGCGCCCGTGACATCCGTGCACCGCTGATAGTCGCTCCGTGCCGCGAACTGCTTGCTCCAATCGGCACTGCTGAGCGCCTTGAGCTCCTGCAGGTTCCCTCTCCACAGCACAGCCGGCATGGCATCAAGCGAGACGATAACGATCTTGTCGTTCTTACCCTCCCAGCGGCCGAGCTTGCGGCTTGCAATTTGGTCAAGAAACTTCAGGGTACTGTCGATGGCGTTCTGTTGACGAGCCTGAAAGCTCATAGAACGGTCGATCGCCACAATGACAACATTCGCCGGCTTTTGTGCCTCCTGCGCCACGCCGTCGGCGATGACCGACAACCCAAAAGCAACCACGTAGCATGCGAATGCGAGGAAGCGGAAAAAGCGGGAATTCATCATGACTCAATCCTCCTTGTCAGGCTGTCTGTGGTGCGGGTTCAACGACTTGCGGAGAACGATGGCCGTGTAAACCCTCGAAAGTGGCGCGATCCCACACCACCCTATTCACCATATCGCAGTAAAAGCGGGCTTCGTCCTGTGCGGCCTTGGCCCATGAGACGTGCTCTCCCGTCCCGATGACAGTGTATGCAGGAGCCTCGGTTTGACGTGGCGGTTCATTGATGGGCTCCCCTGCTTGACGTGGAGCGCTAGAACGAGCTTCGGTGCTCTCTGTCCGCCCGATGGGTGGAACCACGAAGAACGGCGCTGGCTCAGTGGCTTCATGCTCTTCGTGCTCTTCTCCGCGAGCGTGCTCTGAGCCTTCTTCGGTAGTGCCAGCAGGTTCAGCCGAGCTCAGTGTGTTTCCCTCGGCGTCGTAAGCCATAGGCGCAGCGGAATCGTATACCGGCTGGCCGTCTGCATCGTAGCCATGGAGCACGCGCTCTTCGGCCAGGGCCTGTGCGTCCGCCGCGGGAATTGCATCGATTTCCGCAAATAGCCGCTCGGCATACCGTCTCGACTTGCGTGCGGTCATTTCCAGGAAGAGACACGTGGCGCCAGTTAGTGCCAGGTAGCCCCAGCAACCTATGTTGGTAACATCTATCGCTAAGCTCGGCTGGTTTACCTGTTCCCGCCAAGTGGCCAGTTGCACAGCCTGGCCAGGATCGTCTAGGCCCGCGATCTGGGCCGCGCACCTATAGCGGAATAGCTCTATATCCCATGCCGTAACCAAGCCAACCGTGGCCGCCAAAAGTGTCAGCGAGAGCCCCTTCTCGACAAGATCCCACTTGAAGGCCTGGGTCTGCTCCGCGTTCCCATCTGCACGGTGCAGCCTCATCGACAGCCAACTATCGAAACAACCGTAGCTCTCCTTGAATATGAGAAAGAACCCAATGGCCAAGCCCATCGCGATTGCCGCGGCATAAAACTCAGCGATCGTCGCATCCGGGCAAAACGCACGGAAGATGGGACCCACGAACTTATTCTCCGAAATCGGCTCCGAGTCAAATCGCAATAGGTAGAAGGCGTAGGAAATCGCCAGAAAGTTTGAGGTGACGACTGCTACCGTGACGATCAAAACCCCAAGCACCGCGCAGCTCCAGAAGAGGAAACCCAAGAAGTTCTTTACAGTCCTCGTGAGCATCTCTCACCTCCGTGTGCCTGACCCTGCTCTACTATGTCGAGTGTCTGCCTGAATCATGTCTGCTGCGCATTTGCAAGCTTTCCGGGCTGGGTCGTCTTCACTGCCATGCGTCCCCCACCGATTCGTGCCTGCCTTCACTCTCCGCGCTTCGTTCACTGCGGAATTGGAGGAACGACGACCCCGAATTCGCACGATCGAATACAAAAGAATGCCGGGAACCATACAGCTCGTGTTCCCGGCCAGATCGCTTTCGGCCGTCTTCCGCTCGCCCTCCTTTCCGGGGCTGTTTGAGCGCCTCAGCCGGGTTTTGCTGTACGCCCAGGCCAGTCCCTTTGTTGTCTCCTGCGGTCCGGCTCTCATTGCCACCATGCTTTCCGCCCAGTCTCCTTTTCTGTCCATCGCCGGGCTGGATTCGATGCATCATGGTGTGACAAAGGAATCATCGCAAAGCAATCCCTCCGCGCGGCGATTGGCAAGCTTGCATACTGTGGATTGCGCCGGCACGGCAAAACGTGCCCGTCGAAAATCAATGTCGTGATTTTCCTGGAGGCAGTCGAGTTGGCGATCTATGCGGAGAGGTCGACGCCCACAATCAACCAGAAGTACCTATAGAGATCGGATCAGTAGCCTGCTCAATATGTCATCTACGGCGCAGTCAGTCCGTCAGCGCGGGTCTCCGGTGTGCCGCGCCGGCTGAATCCGGTACCAGCCGTTGCCCCACGCCGTGTATCGCCCGGCGTGAATCTCCGCGCCGATCCGTAGCAGCGGCCACAGCGCCGGATCGATCCCCTCGCAGAGAATCTTGCCGACGAAGCCGCCCATGGGCATGGACTGGTCCGTGTGGCTCGAATAGCGGGAGCGGTCAACCCACTCGCCATCCTTGGCCAGGTTTCGCGCCCGCTTGGCCAGCTCATCGATGCGGACAGAGTCATGTTTCCACTCCCGATCCTCGTGAGACTTCGATAACAGCCATATGCGGCTGCGGACCTCCCGCACCAGCGCTTCTATCGTCGGGATTCGAACGTCTTTTCTATGCTTTTCACCCTCCACCTTCTTCTCTTTAAGCCACATGGGAGTCATGTAATGAAGGGTGGCGGCCGAGCTGTAGACGGGCTTCGCAAAGCACGGGCCAAAGTCCAGCGAGACAGCCTTGCTGCCTGTTAACCGCCCGGCCTCCGCGAGCTGAGCGCTGGGCCGATCGTTCCAGTCCAGCGAGAACGCTGAAGCGAGCTGGACACGGCGCTGCGGATTCCTGTGTTCGGCCCAGAGCGCGAAAGGGCGAAGAATCGTGTCCGCGGACTCGATTGCGCTTCCGAAGAGGCGCAGCTCGAATCGAAGCGGCCGGCTGCTGTTGAATTCGGCTCCTTCGTCAAGCATGCTGCGAATGAGATAGGCCTTTGGCGGCGTGCCCCGGCCTTCGCTCTTCCCCTCCTCCGACCGAGGCGCGAACAGCAACTGGAAAGGACACTCTGCCGCTTGCGGGCAGCGCTCGCACGTTTCCCTGTCCGTCGAGCAAACCAGTTGGCGGAGCTTGTCGCCAAAGGCGCCGCGCAGCATGTTGCCGCGCTCCTGGACGGGAGAGTAGTAAACCCCCTCCGGGCGAAGCTCACAGGCGATGCGCGCCATGCGCAGGGGCGGAATGGAATAGAGGCTTTCCACGGTAAGGGCATTGTGCCACAATTTGGCCCCAAAACAATGTGCGCAGGCTGTCTTCTGGCGATCTATGCTGGGCAGAGGCGCTTGCCGCGCGTTGCGTGCCTAGCCCGGCAGTCGGCAACCCCGGAGGTCTGCATCCTGTTGCCGGGGTCGATTTTGAGGGTCAAAATGCGGGTTTCCCCTTTGTTCATGCGGGTCCAGACGGGGGTTACCAGAAAGGCAATGAGGTCTGTCAGAATCATCTATGCGCTTGATAATACGTGAGATAGGCGCAGTTTTCGAGCCTCGGGAAACGGCCCGGATGCCGATTCTGCAGAGCACCCGGAGGGGGTCTGTCAAAAATTGCCTCTTGATTATTGAAAAGAAAGGGGGCAAAATGGGCAGGGTAGAAAAAGGCGCGCCGCTATCGAGGCGATTAAGACCTTTTATCTTTTTTTTCAGTGTTTAAGATTTTTTTTGTAGAAAAAGGCGCGCCGCTATCGAGGCGATTAAGACACCGATCCTCCACGCTAATCTTTTTGGTGGCCCAGGTAGAAAAAGGCGCGCCGCTATCGAGGCGATTAAGACAGATCGTGCGACCCGGCGAAGAGCAGCGAGAAATACGTAGAAAAAGGCGCGCCGCTATCGAGGCGATTAAGACACTTAACTCCCTTACTTCGCCTCTTTTTTCTTTCATTCGTAGAAAAAGGCGCGCCGCTATCGAGGCGATTAAGACGATTGTCGAAGTCGCCAACAAGACGGGCGTGACCATCGTAGAAAAAGGCGCGCCGCTATCGAGGCGATTAAGACTCTGCCGCGCCCTGGCTGCGTCGGTGAGCGGATCGCCGTAGAAAAAGGCGCGCCGCTATCGAGGCGATTAAGACTTCGAATCTGGTTAAGGATCCGCTCGTACTTTTGCATCGTAGAAAAAGGCGCGCCGCTATCGAGGCGATTAAGACGACGGCGGCGGCCGGCACTATGTGGGCCGCTTCACCTCGTAGAAAAAGGCGCGCCGCTATCGAGGCGATTAAGACTCGGAGGTTGTCTCGATGGCAGAATCAATCACCGTCTGTAGAAAAAGGCGCGCCGCTATCGAGGCGATTAAGACCTCTTCAACCTATTCCCTTGTTTTTATTTTCCGCTTACGTAGAAAAAGGCGCGCCGCTATCGAGGCGATTAAGACTAGGTGAGCTTTTCTTGAGTGAGCGCACCCGCCTGCTCCAGGTAGAAAAAGGCGCGCCGCTATCGAGGCGATTAAGACTTGATTGCCGTCGTGTAATACCACGACATCCATGCGAAGTAGAAAAAGGCGCGCCGCTATCGAGGCGATTAAGACCGCGTTCGGCAGCCCGCCAAGCGTCCCGCGCGCGGACGTAGAAAAAGGCGCGCCGCTATCGAGGCGATTAAGACCTTGGTTGCAGTGGCCGTCGCGACCATTGTCGCCTGAGTAGAAAAAGGCGCGCCGCTATCGAGGCGATTAAGACAGCATAATACTTACCACTATCGCCCAGAGTGTCATCAAGTAGAAAAAGGCGCGCCGCTATCGAGGCGATTAAGACTTAGTGGGCACCTCCGGTGTTGACTACACCATAAGTACCGTAGAAAAAGGCGCGCCGCTATCGAGGCGATTAAGACGACTTTGCATTGCCGCTGGCGGTAACGGTCGTGCCGGTAGAAAAAGGCGCGCCGCTATCGAGGCGATTAAGACAATAGAGTGCCCGCACGCCCAGTGCCATCTCGAGCGTAGAAAAAGGCGCGCCGCTATCGAGGCGATTAAGACCGGACAGCACTGGAAAATCGAATCAGTCCACCGTTACCTACGTAGAAAAAGGCGCGTCGCTATCGAGGCGATTAAGACGTGCGGTAGGTGAATTCGCCATCGGCCTGCAACCCCGTAGAAAAAGGCGCGCCGCTATCGAGGCGATTAAGACATCCTCGTGCGCAATGGCACAAGAAGATTCTTCCGTCGTAGAAAAAGGTGCGCCGCTATCGAGGCGATTAAGACAACTTGCGGTCGACTTTGCCGGCACCAATTGCGAGCGTAGAAAAAGGTGCGCCGCTATTGAGGCGATTAAGACGTCCCCGGGAACCCGACTTCCACCGACTGGCCTTTCTTCTGTAGAGGAAGGTGCGCCGCCATCGAGGCCACTAAGACTAGTGAAAATCCCACTTGCCGTTCTGTCCTGGGAACCGTAGGAAGACTGCGCCGCTTCTGAGGCGCGATATAGTAGCTCCAGGCCCCAATAGTCCCATCCCCACCATCAGGATCGGAGTTAGCCTGTGAACTACGCGGTAATCAGCCCCGTCGGAACCTCTCTCTTCAATCGAGCCTTCGGCGTAGATGCCGAGCAGCAGCGCGCCGCGCTGGCCTCCGTTTACGACCCCTCAGCGCCCTGGTCGCGCGGCAAGACGGGCAGCAATCCGCCCCGCCCATGGAGCGAAGCGCTTCAACGCATTCAGCGATACGTCAAGGATCAGGACGCAAACCACACAGAGGCCACCTGTTCGGCCGAGATCAAGAGCATCCTGGCCATGGCGAAGAAGCGCGGCGACAATCCTGTCGCCCTTACATTGCTGGCCACCGCCACTGCGGAGTCGTCGCTCTGCGCGATCGCCCTTCGCGAGTACTTCAGAGCGGCTTTCTCAGTCGAACCCCAACTGCGCATCGTCGATGGAATGGACTACGGCCATCCAGAGCACTTCGAGCGCACCGGCATCCGCGAGTTTCTCCAGCAGTTGAGAGTCTCCATCGACGCCGCCCGTAACGACGGCCTGGAGCCGGTGTTGAACGCCACGCCCGGCTTCAAGGCCGAATCCGGCCTGGCCCTGCTGCTGGCGCAGTTGATGGGCGTCACCGTGTTTTATCTCCACGAGCTCATGGACCGCGTCGTCGTGCTGCCCTCGCTGCCGTTGACCATCACGCCGGAGTTCTGGCAGCGGCGCGGCGACCTTGTTGAGGCGGTGGGCAACTGCGGACAAGCCGACGGAATGCCCTATGAGAAATTTGCCCGCATCGCCGAGACGCATCGAGCCGCCCTCGGCCCGGCGGAGAATCTCTTTGAGATCTGCGGCGGTCAGGTGCTGCTATCCGCCATCGGTACGCTCTTCTACGAAGCCTTCGGGCGGCGCGGCGACCTGCTGCCGGACTCAACCGTTCCATTGCAAAATCGAATCGTAATGCCGACGGACGAACATCACTGGCCAAAGGACACGGAGCAGCTACTACAGAAACTGGCGCAATTAGGGTTTGTCTGCCGAATCGCACCCTTCAGTTTTTCCAATAGCGCCGATAGCCGTATCACTAATCGCTTCGATTCCAGCAGCCCCGGAACCGTAGTCCTGCAGTACTCCGACAGCGACTACGCTGTAAAGATGAATGTCGATACCACCGCGTCGGATTACGACGGCTGGTCGGCCGCAAAGCGGTCACTCGACGCCGCGCTCCTCGAGTGGGGCTATACTGCCGCGACGCCCGGGCAGGAGGATTCCGCTGCGCCGGCCGAGCTCGGCACAAGGGATATTCATGAACTGATCCTCGATCTGGAGCGTCGAGCAGCCCAGTTACAAGAAGAGCTGAATGGAGTCGAAGCCAAGTATCAGGAGCACCAACGCGACCTGAAGGCACTTGCAAGCAAACAGCAAAGCAGCTTGCAAAAGCAGTTGAACAAGAGACAATCCGACCTTGCCGAACAGAACAACCGCCTCACGGCCGCGGATCGAAAATACGCCAGGTTAGAGCGCAGGCTCGCCGCCTTCCGCACGGCCGCGCGGAATCGCCCGAAGCTTGGCCCGCCGCGATAGCCTCGCGCAATTCGTACGGTCCATTGAGTGATTTTCCTGGCCAGGTCTGCCAGTGTTATCGCCCACGCCCATCACGGCACACGCGGCCCTGCCGCTCGGCCAAATCGTAGCGCCTATCTCCTATATCTTGTTCCAGCGGGGAGTCGCGGCAATCGGGATCGGCTCCGCGAGAGCTGTCCATCCGTGGCTCCGGATCGCCTCGTTCGATTCAGCCGATCTTCTCCCCGGCGCCAGCGAGTGTGTAATGTGAAAGGCTCCTCCGTCCGGCCTCTGCCGGCTTCCGTCCACCTCCACAATCAGAGCCTCCAGGCCCAGGCCGTCGTCCAGATGCCCGACGACGGCGATGGCGCTCGAAACGGGCGGAAGCTGCGCCGGGGCATGCACGCCGAAAACAATCGTCACGTGGTGGCAGACAAACCGCTCGTACCGCGGCGGGAATTTCCGCCGCAGCCTCTCGATTGCATCCTCAGTCAGGTTGAAGGCCAGATAGCCCAGACCTCCGTCCATCGATCCCCCCGGCAGTGGCGAAGACGCCCCCGCGGATCGTGCTCCAGCGAGCGGCGCGATAGCTCGCGCTACCCCGTGGCATGGCACAGCTCCGCGATCAGCCTTTCGAACTCGTCCGTAAGCCGCCCCTTGCCCCCTCCCCGATAGATACTCAGCAACTCCCTCATATACCAAAGCTGCTGATCCCGGCCCCGCTTGAACCGCTTCCACAGGCCGGCGCCGCAGACGCGGTAGTCCTCGAGCATCGTTCGCGCGTTGTGGACCTTGTCTGCCACTGAGCTGAGCTGCACTTCGGCGGACTCGACTTCCAGCTTGCGCAGGTAGGCGCTCTTGCGGTCTTCCCACCGCTCCTTCTCCTGCCCACTCTCCGCCAGAGTGTCTGACAATCCTTCCACCATATGTGCAACCACGGCTCCGAGGTTCTGCTCGATATCCAGCAGGCGAATAGCGCCGCCGTGATCTTCCGCTGCGTCGTGGAGCAGTGCGGTAATCACCATCTCCTCGCTTACGGCAACTCCGCCAACTCCATGCTCGCCCATCACCAGCGAGGTCACTCCCAGCAGATGCGCCATGTAGGGAACCTGCGATCCCTAGCGCTGCTCCACGTGCAGAATGGGGGCATAGTCCACCGCCGCGCTGAATCGACTGCTCAAGTGCAATGTCTTCCCGGTATCTCCGGCCATCTCCCCCCCCTCGGCGTCAGTGGCGCTTCGCAGATAGTGCGTACGGTATCCGCTATACTCCAACACTGTAAGGCCAGCCACTCCCGCGGCACGAATCCCGGCCTGCCTGGCAGGCAGAAGGCACTGGGGGTAATATCGCGTATCCGGGGTCGATTTTGAGGGTCAAAATGCGGGTTTCCCCTTTGTTCATGCGGGTCCAGACGGGGGTTACCAGAAAGGTAATGAGGTCTGTCAGAATCATCTATGCGCTTGATAATACGTGAGATAGGCGCAGTTTTCGAGCCTCGGGAAACGGCCCGGATGCCGATTCTGCAG
>Ga0182013_10004274_pt1 | contig 17267 bp, 18 predicted proteins | sample 612S2MmetaG_FD_120487 | JGI IMG/M metagenome (GOLD analysis project Ga0182013, IMG submission 120487) | Permafrost microbial communities from Stordalen Mire, Sweden - 612S2M metaG | ecosystem: Environmental > Terrestrial > Soil > Wetlands > Permafrost | place: Sweden: Stordalen | collected...
GGGACTCGATAGCTGGTACAAGCCCGCGCGGTGACGCCCGCTTCGCCGGCCGGGCGCGCCGCCCGGCCGGCACGCCCGCACATCATCGTGTTCTTGGCGCCGGCGATTCTCGTTTACACCGCGGTGATGATCGTGCCGCTGTTCGAGACGCTGCGCTTGTCGGTGTTTCGTTCGGTCGCGAACGCCGACACGTTCGTCGGCTGGGCGAACTTCGGCGCGCTGTTCTTCGACGACCGCTGGTCGCACGGGTTCTGGAACGCGCTGCGCAACAACGTCATCTTCTTCTGCATCCAGATGGTGCAGAACCCCATCGGCATCGGTCTGGCCGCGCTGCTGGCACTCCCGCGTCTGCGCGGCAGCGCGTTCTACCGCACCGCGATCTTCATGCCGACGCTGCTCTCATTCGTCATCGTCGGTTTCGGCTGGAAGCTCATCCTCTCGCCGCTATGGGGCGTTGCCCCGAGCCTGCTCGGCGCCGTCGGCCTCAAGTTTCTGTTCGCGCCCTATCTGGGCCGGGAGAATTCGGCGCTCATCACGTTGGGCCTCATCTCGGTGTGGCAGTACGTCGGGGTGCCGATGATGCTGTGCTACGCCGCGCTGATCTCGATCCCCGACGAACTCATCGATGCCGCCGAAATCGACGGCATCGTGGGAATCGAACAGTTCTTCAAAATCAAGCTGCCGCTGATCTGGCCGACGGTTGGGATGATCTCGATCCTCACCTTCGTCGGCAACTTCAACGCGTTCGATCTCATCTACGTGACGCAGGGCGCGCTGGCCGGCCCGAACTACTCGACCGACATCCTGGGTACCCTCCTCTACCGCACGTTCTTCGGCTACCAACTGCAGCTCGGCGATCCGAACATGGGTGCGACCGTGGCAACGATGATGTTCCTGATCATCCTCGCCGGCGTCTGCATCTATTTGTTCGCCGTGCAGCGCCGGCTGAGCCGGTACCAGTTCTAGTGTCCCGGCGGACGATCGCCGCGCACGCCGCGCTCATCGCGTACACGGCCGTCGCGCTGCTTCCCGTGCTGTTCATCGTCATGAATTCGCTCAAGTCGCGGCGCGCGATCTTCGCGACGCCGCTCGCGCTGCCCGGACCGGGCACGTTCGATCTCGTGGGCTACACGACCGTGCTCGCGAGCGGCGGCTTCGGGACCTACTTCACCAACAGTTTGATCGTCACGCTGCTGTCGCTCGCGGGCATTCTCGCGTTCGGATCGATGGCCGCCTTCGCGCTCGCCGAATACCGCTTTCGGCTCAACACGCTGACCGGATTGTATCTCATGCTGGGCATCATGATCCCGATCCGGCTGGGAACCGTCGGCATCCTCGAACTGATGGTCGGATCGCATCTGGTCAATACACTGACCGCACTCATTCTGGTCTACATCGCGTCGGGCTTACCCATCGCCGTATTCGTCCTGACGGAATTCATGCGCACGATCTCCGACGACCTCAAGAACGCCGGCCGCGTCGACGGTCTCTCGGAATACGAAATCTTCTACTGGCTCGCGCTGCCGCTGGTGCGGCCGGCGCTTTCGACCGTCGCGGTCTTCACGATGATCCCGATCTGGAACGACCTGTGGTTTCCGCTGATCCTCGCACCCGGTGACAGCACCCGGACCGTAACGTTGGGCGCGCAGCAATTCATCGGCCAATACGTGACGAACTGGAACGCGGTGCTCGCCGCGCTGTCACTGAGCATCCTGCCCGTCGTCGTGCTCTATCTTCTCTTCTCGAAGAACCTCATCCGCGGAATCACCGCGGGCGCCGTGAAGTGACGCGCAACGAAGCCGCGTCGGTGCCGCCGATCGCGCTCGAACTCATCGGGATCACCAAGCAGTTCGGCCGCACCGACGTGCTCACGGGCATCGATCTGGCCGTCGACGAGGGTGATTTCGTGGTCTTCGTCGGCCCGTCGGGGTGCGGAAAATCGACGCTGCTGCGGATCATCGCCGGACTCGAAGATCAAACCGCGGGGAATCTGCGCATAGCGGGAGCGAGCGCCGACGGCGTCCCACCCGCCAAACGCGGGATCGGCATGGTGTTCCAAAGCTACGCGCTCTATCCGCACCTTGACGTCGCCGGCAACATGAGCCTGGCGCTCAAACGCGAGGGTATCCCGCGCGACGAGATCGCGCGCCGGCTCAACGCCGCCGCCGAGATGCTCGAACTCGCGCCGCTGCTTAAACGCAAACCGTCCGCGCTCTCCGGCGGCCAGCGCCAGCGGGTTGCCATCGGCCGCGCGATCGTACGCCAACCCAAGCTGTTCCTCTTCGACGAGCCGCTCTCCAATCTCGACGCGGCACTGCGGGTCAACACGCGCATCGAGATCGCCAATTTGCACCGCGTGCTCGGTACGACGATGATCTACGTAACGCACGATCAAACCGAAGCGATGACGCTGGCCGACAAGATCGTCGTGCTGTATGAAGGAAAGATCCAGCAAGCCGGACGGCCGATCGATCTGTACGACACGCCGGCCAACGTTTTCGTCGCCGGGTTCATCGGTTCGCCCAAGATGAACTTCGTCGGCGGTGACGAGGCGCGGCGCGCCGGAGCGGCGATGCTCGGCGTGCGCCCCGAACATCTGAGCATCACGACCGGCGACGCGCGCTGGACCGGCGTCGTGCGCCACGCCGAGCGGCTGGGGTCCGATACGTTTCTGTACGTCCAAACCCAAACGGCGGGCGAACTGACCGTGCGCGTCGTGGGCAAGACCGAGTTGGGAGTGGGCGATAGCGTTGGCCTCGTCCCGTTGCCCGGGATGCTTCACCGCTTTGACGATCGCGGGGTGCGACTTCCGTAGCCTCGGCACATGGGCCGATCTCAACGTCAAGTGCGGTGGGAATCGGCGCGTGCGCCGGGCTGCCGGGTGCGGCGAACCGGCAAGCGAACCGGTCCGGTGATGCGCAAACGAAGAACTGAGGCTTCAGCATGACCACGCTCGAACCGATGCCGGCGATTTTCTTCGGGCACGGCAATCCCATGAACGCGCTTTCGGAGAACGCTTACACCCAAGCGTGGCGCCGCATCGGCGAACGAACGCCCAAACCGCGTGCCATCCTGGCGATTTCGGCGCACTGGTACGTGCCGGCGACCGCCGTCACGATCTCCACCAATCCGCGCACGATTCACGATTTCGGCGGCTTTCCGCGCCGCTTGTTCGAGGTGCAATACCCGGCCCCCGGCGATCCGGAACTGGCGCGTCGCGTTGCGGAGCTGTTGGCACCGCTGCCGGTGCTATTCGACCCGTCCTGGGGCCTCGATCACGGGACGTGGTCGGTGCTCAAACACGTGTACCCCTTGGCCGACGTCCCTATCGTGCAGCTCAGCATCGACGACTCGCAGCCGCCGGCGTTCCATTTCGAGCTCGGACGGAAGCTTGCGGCGCTTCGGCACGAAGGCGTGCTCGTCGCGGGCAGTGGAAATCTGATTCACAATCTCGAGGCATACGCGTGGGGTGCGCACGTTCCGGACCCTTACGATTGGGCGCTGCGTTTCGAGACGGAAGCAAAGCGGCTGCTCGTTGCGGGCGATCACGGGCGGCTCGTCGAGTACGAGCAGCTCGGCCGCGACGCACTGCTCAGCGTCCCGACGCCCGATCACTACTTGCCGCTTCTTTACGTGTTGGGAACCCGGCACGGAGGCGACGCGGTAACGTTCCCCGTCGAAGGCATCGACGGCGGATCGATTTCAATGCTGGGCGTGCAGCTCGGCGCAAGCGGCTGACGCTCGCCAGCGCGTCAACTGCCGGGCGACGGTGCCGACCGCGTCGCTGCACGACTGAAGCCGGGCCAGCGGCGGTCGAGCGCGGCGCCGATCTGCGCGACAAACGCCTCGAGTTCCGCGGCGCCGACGCCGCCGGCGCGGTCGGCGAGCGTCACGAGTTCACGATCCGCGGCAGCGGTCGCGGCGATCTCACCGGCGTCCACGTCAATGGCATCGAAGGCGTGCGCGACACTCTGGTCGGCGAACTCGCAGCGCACGAGAAGGCGCTCCAACGCTTCGCTCGCGGCTCCCGCCGGGCGCAGCCGCGCGCGGACGCGTGCGAGTGCCTCGCCGACGTGGGCGCGAATCTGTTCGTCGGAACGCTGCCGGGCGGCGTCGTTCGTATAGCCTGCGTAAGATTCGATCCGCTCGTGTAAAAACGCCGTATCGTCCATAGGTCAGCGATGATACGACGGCGCAGGCAGCCGTCCTATGGCAGTGATCGCGGGGCTGGCCCTCATCGCCGCGCTCGCCGGACTCGTCGTCGTTGCCCTGCGCTATCAGGCCGCTGTACGCGAAGGCGTCCGCGTGCGGGCGCTTTTTTCACGCTATGTCGCACCCTCGGTCGTCGACGAGTTACTGCGCCGCAAAGATCCGCGGCTCTACACCGGCCGTTCGCTGCAGGCGACGATCTTGATCTGCCGCATTTGGAATTTTGCCGGCTTCGCCGAAACGCTCAGCGCCGAAGCGACGCTGCGTTATCTCAACGAGTTCTTCGCGCTCGCGGGCACGTCGATCCAAAAGCACGGCGGAATGATCGACAAGTTTTTGTCCGACGGGATCATCGGCGTCTTCGGCGTGCCGCTGGCCGACCCGGATGCCGAAGAGCATGCGCTGCGCGCGGCCATCGATATCGTACGGCTCGTGCACGCGATGGATCGGCGCTGGACCGCGCAAGGGCGGCGCTCGTTCCAAGTCGGGATCGGCATCAACTCCGGCGAGGTGATCGCGGGCGACGCCGGTTTTCACGAACGTCGCGAATTCACCGTCGTCGGTCCGGAAACGCTGTTTGCCGCGCGGCTGCAGGAAGCCACGCAGGGCCTGCACGCGTCGATCGTCGCGGCCGCTTCGACCTGCGCTCCCGTGCGCGCGCACTTCACGCTCGTACCCTTGACGGGGCATCCGCTGCCCGGTCTCAAGCGGCTGGCGGATGCGTTCATCGTGCTCGGTTTCAACAAGGATTCCGAACCGCTGGAAATGCCGGCGCCGCACACCTTCAAAGAAACGACCGTCGACGGCGGCGCCGGTCTTCCGGCGCCGCCGCGCGCCGCGCCGGAGCCGCCCATAGCGGTGCGCCGGCTCGCAGCCCCGACCGCCGCGGACGAGGCCTTCGCGGTACCGGAGCTGGGGGGACTGCGCCACTTCGACGCTGACGACGAGCCGATCTTCCCCGAGCCGCCGGTGCCGCGCAACGCTTACGAAGACAGCGGCGGACCCCCGATCCAGCTTCCCCCCTAGGGATTCGACTTCGTCGAATCTGTTGCGTTTGGGCTTCGCCCAAGCCGCCCGTCGTCACGTGTCGGGTAAACCCGACACGCTCCTAGGGATTCGACTTCGCCGATCCGCTAGGCGCGAGGGGCAAGCGCCCCAGTAACGGCTCGATCGTCGCTCCTTGGAAAACGAGCGTCGCGAGCACGACCGCGAAGGTGGCGTCGACGATCTCGCCGCGCTGCGGAAACTCCGGGGGCAAGCCCAGCGCCAGCGCGAGCGACAACGCCCCGCGCATACCGGCGAAGAACACCGTCGTGCGCCAGCCCGCGGCGAAGCTGCCGGCCCCGCTCACCGGCAGCACGGCGAACGTCAGCAACGCCCGCGAAACGAACACCACGGCGATGGCGGCAAGGACCAGCACCGGCTCGCGCAGCAAGCGCGGCAGCTGGATCATCAGCCCGGTCGCCAAGAAGACGACGGCATTCGCGACGAACGCGATGACTTCCCAAAACCGGTCGATGTCCTCGGTAGGCTGCGCGGTGAGGACGAAGCCGCGCATCGCACGCAGCGTCACCCCGGCCGCCGCGCTGGCGAAGACGCCCGAAAAGTGCAGCGACGCCGCGATGCCGTACGCGCTGAAAGCCAGCACGATCGTCGCCGTCAATTCGACGGAACGCTCGCGCGCGCCGCGAATCGCTAGCCCGATCACGCCGGCAGCAGCGATTCCAACCGCCGCGCCGCCCGCGACGCCGAGCGCGGCGCTCGCGCTAGCCGACCAGACGTCGAGCGTGGCCGGCGTTGCCGCGAGCGCGAGCGCGATGCCGTAGAGTGCGATCGCGACGCCGTCGTTGGCGATCGACTCGCCTTCGACGAGCGTCATGAGATCCAGCGGGACGCTCAAGCGCCGAAAGATGGCGATAACGCCGACCGGATCCGTCGCCGAAACGATCGTGCCGAACGCGAACGCGGCGACCGGCAGCAATTGCCCTGCGGCGGACAAACCCAAAGCGATCACCGCGGTGGTGAGCACGACTCCGGGAAGCGCCAAGACGGCAATCGGCCACGCCATTCGGCGCAGCGCGCGGGCGTCGAGATTCCAGGCCGCCTCGAAGATGAGCGGCGGCAAGAAAATGAACAGCAGCGCCGGGCCGAAGCGAAACGGCACGCCGACCGGTGCCGTGCTCGACACGATCGCGCCGAAGCCGACGAGCGCAACCGCGGCGGGCAGACGGATGCGTTCGGCCACGATCGCAACGAGGACGGCGGCGCCGAGCAATTCGATGAACGCCGCTGTCCCCAGCGCGATGTCGTTGACGACTATGCTCCGGTTTTAGGCCGCGTGCCGGTTGGCGTCGTCGGTGCTTTCCGCGCGAGCTCGCCCGCCCTCGATGACGTGCAGTTCGCGCATCGGCACGCCGCCGTGCGGCGGCTCTTGCGGCGGATCGACCCAGACAAGATACGTGCGGACACAGCTCGCCGCACCGCACAGCGCGACGATCCCGCAGATGCCGAAAAAGTAGGTTTCGGGCGCGACGTGCCGGTGGTGTGCCGCCGCGAGCAACGACAGCACGATCGAGCAGGCGATTCCCAAGAACCCGGCGGCAGCCTCGACGGCGGCGAGCAGCAACAAACTCCGATCGCGTAGCCGTCGCCTGAGCATCAGGCGGACTCTCTTCGTCAAGCACGCGCGGACATCCGGGCGCATGCGGCGGAAAGTCCCTTGGCGATTGACCGTGGGCACGCTTAAACGCGGTCGGAAATCGCCCATACTGAGCCGGTGAAAGCTTCGCGAGCGTCGTCGCACGGTCGCCGCCGATGGCGTCCCTGGAGCGCCGTGCACTCCCCGTCGGGATCGCCGGCGAGCAAACCGTCAAGCCGCGGCGCGGCGGCCGTCGACACGACCTCAGTTGGGGTTTGGCGCGCTTGCGCCGCGCTCAGCGCCCCGCAAGCCGCGCTCGTCGGCAGCGCGATTGTCGTCGTCGCCGGTGTGCTACTCGCCGGATCGCTCAACGTCTGGGTCGACGAAGCATTTACGCTTCACACGACGGGCGCGGGTCCGTTTTTTGCTTGGGCTCAAGCCGTGGCATTCGAAGCGCAGCCGCCGTTGTATTTCGTGCTCGAGGCGCTCTGGCGAACCTTCGACGAAACCTCGATCGGTTTCGCGAGTTTGCCCTCCGTGCTCTTCGCCGCCGGCGCGGTCGCCGTCATCGTCGGCGCGGCGGCGCGCATCACGCCGCGTACACCGCCGCTGGCCGTCGCACTCGCGACCGCGCTCAACCCGATCGTCCTCTGGGCGGCGGTCGAGATGCGGGTTTACGCACTGGTGCTGCTGATCGGCGCGGCACTCACCTGGACGTTCTACGAAGGTTTCCTGGCCGAAGCTCCATCGCCGCGCGCCCGCTGGTGGTACGCGATCTTCGCCCTCGCCGGGCTGTACTCGCAATACTATGTCGGTTTCCTGCTCGCCGCCCAGTGCATCACGATCCTGGTGTACCGGCGCGGCATGCTGCGGCTGGCCGCCGAACCGCTGCTGTTCGCCGCGCTCGGATTCGCGCCGTTCGTTGGGATTGCCCTCGTCCACGTCCACGCGAGCGGGGCGATGGTCGAGCACCTTTCGCTCGTCCGAGCCGCACATCAAATCGCCAATACCGTTTTCGTTTACGTGCTGCCGCACGACATCGCCTGGAGCGGAGCGGCGAAGTTTCTCGGCTTCGCCGGCGCGGCGCTGCTCGTCGGCGCGCTGGCGATCGCCGGCCGTCCGATCGTCGCTCCCGGACCGTCACGTGTCTTCGCGCTGGGGTGGCTGATCGGTCTGGGCGTTTTCAGTGTCGTCTTCACCGTCTTCGGCGCGCCGCTGGACATCTTGCGGCATCTCATCGTCATCGCTCCGGCGTCACTGCTCGTCGCGTATCTGGCGATCAGCTCCCTGACGCGCCGTCTCGCGTTGCTGGCCGGGCTCGCCGCACTCGCCTTCGCGGTATTCACCGTCGCCCAGCTCTGGTCGCAGTATCATCCGCCGATCGCTAAGCGCGGCGAGTGGCCGCGTGTCGCCTTGACGCTGCAAGAAAACGATCCGGCGATTCCGGTCGCGGTGTTTCCGGCGGAGTTGGCGCTACCGCTCAACGTCTATTCGCCGCGGGCGACGATCGCGATACCGCGCCCGATGCCGTTCACGCTCGACTACGTCAGTGCGACCACGCTCAACGCGTCGGCGGACGTCGAGCGGGTGCTCGATCCGGTGCGGCAACGCGCGGACCGGCTCTGGCTCGTCACGCAGACCCCTTGCCGCGCATGGCAACCCGATGCCTTCGACTATCACTGCGGCTTTCTCGAGACCTACCTCGCGCAGCACTATCGCCTCACCCGCAGCGTCGCTTTTCGTGGCGCCCTCGCCCGCCTGTACGTGAAACAATGAATATCGCAACGCTAGCCACGATCTTCGCTGCCGGATTCATCATCATGACGCCGATCGGCCCGGTGTCGACGATCTGTATCCGTCGCGCACTCATCTACGGCCGCTGGGCCGGAATCATCGCCGGGGCCGGCGATGCGGTTGCCGTCGCAATCTACGCAACGATCGGCGTGACCGGTGGAACGCTCTTGCCGCGCTTTTTCGCACCGTTCGCAACGCTGTGGCATCTGTGCGTGGCGGCGGTCCTCGTCATCGTCGCCGCAGCGATCTGGTACGCGCGTCCGACCCTGCCCGACGCGGGCACGCGCACGCCCTCGGGTTTGGCGAGCGGCTTCGCCGCGGCGCTGGCGATCGCGCTCGCGAACCCGGCCGATATCGTGATCTTCGCCGCGCTGTTCACGGGCCTGGGCGTGAACGTTCACACCCTCTTGGAGGACGTGCTGTTCTACGGCACGATCTTCGCCGGCGGCTGCGCGTACTGGGTCGCGCTCGTGTTCTTTCTCGACCGCTGGCGCGCGGGACTCACCGTAACGCATGTTCGCTGGTTGAATCGGGCCAGCGCCGCGCTGATGCTCGTCGCCGCCGGCGCCAGCCTCATCACGCTGACGCGACCGGCTTAACTGGGTTCGGCTGCGCCGAACCGTTGGCCCATTCGCGCACCGGGACGGGCGTCATCGGCCGATGCTGCAGCCGGCCGAGCGGCAGGAAGATCGCGGAGCCGACCGCGAGCGATCCGCCCGCGCCCGCGACCGCGGCGATAGGCACAGAGCGTTGGTCGCGCGGGCAGCATCTCTTCATGCGCCGCTTACCATTCTGCGGCGAACGGGACACATCCGGGCAGCTTTGGGCTACGTTGAACGTCCGAGGGCTTGCGCCGACCGGCGCGAACCTCGCCGACTGTGGAAGATGGGGCACGTCTCATGGAGCGAGTCCGCGCGCGGGATCCCGTCGCGTTCGAACACATGTATGACGCATACCACCGCCTCGTGTTCGGTATCGCGCTCCGGATGCTCACCGACACGACGACGGCCGAAGATTTAACGCAATCCGTCTTCCTCAAGATTTGGACCTCGCCCGACTCCTTTCGCGACGGGAACTTCAACGCGTGGCTGTCGCGCGTCACGCGGAACCGGGCGCTGGACGTGTTGCGCAGTCGGGCGGCGCACATGCCCGTCGAGATCCCCGCCGACATCCCGACCGAAGGGAATCTCGATGACATCGTTTTCGCGAAGATCGATTCACAGTGTGTCCGCGCCGCGCTCGCGGCGTTGCCGGGCGAACAGCGCGCGCTGATCGAGATGGGCTTTTTCGGCGGCGTCACCCACGAAGAGATTGCCCGCCGCACCGGTGTTCCGCTCGGAACCGTCAAGACGCGCATCCGGTCGGGGCTGCGCCGATTGCGCGCCGATCTGCAAAGCGCGGTCTCACGATGAGCGACACACCCGATCGCGACGCGATGCTCGAACTCGTCGCCGCATACGCTTTGGGTGTCCTCCCGCGCAGCGAACATGCCCTGGTCACCGCGTACCTGCTGGCCGACCCCCAAGCGCGAGCCGAATTCGAGGCGCTGCGCCCCGTAGCCGACCTCGTCGGTTTGGCTGCCGAAGAACCGGTGGACTCCGGCCGCACGGCTCGCATGAAGCAACGCGTCTTGGCAGCGGCACGAACGCCGGCGGTCGTTTCGGCGTCGGGCACGGCGCGCCGCACCGGCGGCGAGCGTTCGAGCTGGTTCGTCGGCGCCGGACTCGCAGCGGCGGCCGCCGTCGTCTTCGCATTCGTCAGCACGATCCAAAACTTCTCGCTGCGCAGCGATCTGGCCAACGCGAATTCGCGCGCGGCAAGCCTGCAAGCGCAGATCGCGCAAAACGAGCGCGTCCGGATGCGGGATCGCGAGATGGTCGCCGACCTGATCGCGACCGACGCCCAGCGTTTCCCAGTCCCGCAGGGCGAAGTCATCAAGCGCGGCACGCATGTGTATTTGACGCTGCACTCGCTGCCGCCGCTGCCGCGTGGACGAGTCTATCAGGCGTGGACGATCGCCAAAGGCGGCAAGACCCTGGCTCCGAGCATCGTATTCACGCCCAGCACGGCTGGGAATGCCGTCGTTGCGTTGCCGGAGAACGCGGAAGCGTTAGCTGTCGTCGCACTGAGCGTTGAACCCGAAGGCGGAAGCAAAGCGCCGACCACCAAGGCACTCTTCGTGCGGCCGCTGACATAACGACGAAAGCGGGGTCATCTGCTCGAGCCGCTAACCCGATCGACTCGTCGCGAAGCCGTCGCCTTCATCGCCCGCCGGCCGTACGAAAACACGTTCATTCAATGGGTGCTCGACGGCGGCCACGGCCCGGCCGCCGCCGATGAGATCGTGCTCTACCGCGACCGCAAAGGTACGATTGCCGGCGCCGCGTATTTCGGCACGCAGCTCGTCATCGCCGCGGATACCGACGAAGCCGTCGACGCGTTCGCGATCGAAGCGCGGCGGCACCCCGGCCTGCGCAGCTTCGTCGGACCCAAGGCGCGGGTCGACCGGCTGTGGGACCGCGTCAGCTCATGGCACCGTCCGCCCGTCGTGGTGCGCGCGTGCCAGCCGATCTACGTCGTCCTACCGACCACGCTGGTTTCGACACCCGCCCTCGACGTGCGCCCGGCGACCCTGGCAGAGGCCGAGGTGGTCATCGAGAACTCCGCGGAAATGATGCTGGGCGAGCTGGGCTACGATCCGCGGACGAATCGGGTGAGCTTCGGTGCCGGCGTCCGCCGCGCGATCGGCCTGGGACAATGGTGGGTGTACATCGATGGCGGCGCGTTGAAGTTCCAGCTCAACGTCGGCGCCCGCTCCGAGACGACGGCACAGCTGCAAGGCGTGTGGACACCGCCCGCGTTTCGCAAGCGCGGATACGCGTTCAACGCATTGGGCCAGATCGCGCAGCGGCTGCTGTCCGCCAGTCCCACGCTGTCGCTTTACGTCAACGACTTCAACCGCGACGCGATCGCGCTCTACGAACGGCTCGGTTTTGTCTGTGTGGGCGAGATGTCGACGCTGCTCTTCGCGTGAAGCCGGCGCGCTCGCACGCGCTCGACGTCGGCCTCATCGCCCTCGCCGGTCTGCTGCAGTGGTTGCCGCTGCCGGCATACTGGATCGAAAACGGCTACGCCAACGGCATCTACGCAGCGCTCGCGCGGACGTTCGTTCCACTCGCGAACGCGACGCCGTTCACCATCGGCGACGTTCTGCTCGTCACGATCGTGCTGGGAGTGATGGCGTATTGGATCCTGGGCTGGCGCCGAACGAGCGGCTCCCGGCGCACCCGCGCGCTCAAGCTCACGCTGCGCACGGCCGCGATCGCGGCGTTCATCGTCGTGTGGTTCGACGCGGCCTGGGCGCTCAATTACCGCCGCGCTCCGATCGTGCAGCGCGTTGCGTTCGATCCGGTCCGGGTCTGTGCGCACAACGTGACGGCGTTCGGTGCGCAGATCGTCACCGGCCTCAACGCGACGGCACCCGCGGCACACGCCGAGCATCCGAGCGAGGCGGAAATGGAGAGCGCGCTAGCCCAGGCGGAGGAGCCGGTGCTGCGCCGGTTGGGGGACAGCGGCAGCATCGCCGTCTCGCGTCCGAAGCGGACGATGTTCGACCCCTGGTTCGCCAAGGCGGGGATCGGCGGACAGTGGGATCCGTTCGCGTACGAAACGCTGCTCAACGCCGAGTTCTTGCCGTTCGAGCGGCCCTTCGCTCTCGCCCACGAGTGGGGGCACGTGGCGGGCTTTGGCGACGAAAGCGACGCCAATCTGATCGCGGCGCTGACGACGCTTCGGTCGAAGGACGCGTTCATCCGCTACTCGGGCCTGTTCTGGGCCTACGGGTTCTTGCCCGACGCCGACCGCCGCAGGCTGCACGTGTCACCGCTCGTGCGCGCCGATCTGATCGCCGCGCGGCAGCGCTTTTTGCGCACGTACGACCGGCGACTATCGGCGATGCAGTGGTACGTCTACGATAAATATCTGCGCGCCAACCGGGTTCCCGCCGGCGTCGTCAGCTATTCGCTCTTCCTCCAAGTCCTCGTCGGGACGCCGCTCGACAGTGCCGGCCTGCCAGTCGCTCGGCCGGTTGACGGACGCACCTCCGCCGCGGCCGCGGTGTTCGGGCTCACGTTCTTGGGGGTTAAACGAATCCAACCTTTAATACACTTGAGATGAGTGAAAAGAAAGTCTCCGCACTAGCCGCAAAAGCCGCCGAAAAAGCCCGCAAAGAGCGCGAAAGCGAGCGCCTCGGAACTGCCGCGATCGCGCAATCCGCCAAAATTCGGGCCCGCTTCGATGACGAGCGCCAAGCGTTGGCGCGGCGCTACGGGGTCATCACCGGCCTAAGCTGACCCATTCTTCAACGGCCTCGGCGGCGCAGCCGGGGTCCGCGCCGGCAGCGGGATCTTCCCCGCTTCGGCGGCGGCGCGGAACGTCACGTAGTCGTGCTCGGCTTGGTCGGCGTAGAGCGCCGCAAAACGCACGAGCGCTTTGTCGAACGTGTCCCCCTTGCCCAGATAGCCCGCGATCCCCGCGGGATCTCCCGACCGCGCATGCGCCCGGGCAAGCGTCCAGCCGCACAGGTAGGCATACTCCCGAAGGCCGAGGCCGTCGAGCGCGGCGATGTTCACGGCCCCCTTTTTGTCGGCCAGCTGACGCACGTAATAGTCGTGCGCCCCCGATGTCCCCCAACCCAGCAGCGCATCGCTGGCCCGTTGCATGAGCCGTTGCCCGTGCACCACCCGTTGGCCGTGATTGGCGAAGGCGCTCGCCCCGGTGTGGGGCTCGAGAACCGACGCCGTCGCCTGCTTGATCTGGAGGATGAGCGCGTCGTCGACGTCGGCCTGCAGCAGAGCAACCGCACAGCGAGTGCCGACGCTGCCCACGCCGACAACCTTGATGGCCTGGTCGACGAGTTCGTAGCGGTCGAAGAGTACGCGCACTTCCGGGGTGAGACTCTGGGCGTAGGCCTGGAGAACCCGGGCAATCGCAAATTCGCTCGACTGCTCGTCGGAGGGGTGGAACAGGAGCGGCGGTTCGTCGCGGAAGCGCCGCACGGCCCCCGTCCGAACGGTGAGCCGATCGATCGCAGACCGCATCGAGTGCGCGTGGGCGTTGTCGGCAATCTGTTTTTGGCGCCGCCGGTAATCGGGACTCGATTCCAGCATGACGCTGGCGGCATCGATTCGCACGTACCAGGTTGCGAGCACCGTCGCGGTCGCGTACTCGAGCATCTTGGTCCGGTACGACCGGGCTGCGGCAATGACCGCCGTGGCCGCCGACGTGTCCTTGAGTTTGATCGAGCGCGCGGCTAGAGCGAGGCTGACCGCCAGCCGCTTGAGGTCCCACTCCCACGGCCCCGGCGTCGTCTCGTCGAAGTCGGTGACGTCAAAGATGACGCGGCGCTCGGGCGTCGCGAACGCGCCGAAATTCAAGCAGTGCGCGTCGCCGCAAAGTTGAACGCGCAGCCCGGTCACAGGGGTGCGCGCCAGATCGGCCGCCATGATGTCGGCGCTTCCGCGATAGAACGCAAATGGAGATTCGAGCATCCGTGCGTTCCGCAGCGGAAGGAGCGCGCCGACGCGGCCGGCACAGGTGTTTTCGAGGATCGCCAGCGGGTCGGCACGGTCCGGCGGCGCCGTCCAAGCCGAGTGGCTCGAGCGCGGAACTTGGTCGCGCAGCGCCCTTCCGGCAGCCAGCCGTTCGGTCGCGCCGGGCTTCAGCTCGACGCCGGACTGAGCAACAGTACTCATAGTGGTGGCTTATCGCGGCCCGTCGGCCACAGCCTTTTTTCGCGCCGCCGCCGGTCGGCTCGGGATGCGTGCGCGTCCTTGAGGGTACGCCGCGCCTCGCTTTGCAAGGCCCGAGAGGAGCGTTCCCTTCGGCCTCACGGGGCGTCACCGGCGCCGGCCGGCGCGGCATGAGCGCCCACCAGCCGCCCAGCGTCACGCTGCCCCGAAGCGCGGACGGCGAGCAGCCGCAGTTGCGCTTTCTGCAAAACGTTGCCCAGCCAATTTGGCTGGGTTAGCGCGGTGCGCAGTCGTTCGCTTTCGCGGCGTGTACGAGCCGCGCGGCGAACCGCGTTTTGCCCGCTCCGGGGGTTGCGACGACGAACGTGTCGCGTTAGGCGTTTACGGTCCCACTCCGCGAACGCGTCGCTGCCAAAGGCGCAAGAGCAAATTCAAAGCCGGGAGCACCGGATCGGGACACAGCGCCCGGACGTTCTGCGCTGCGCGCCGTCGACCCCCAGAAAAGTGCTTGCACGCGAGCCTTACTTTGTGTTACAAAGCCAACGATGGAAGTCTCGCGGGCGCTGGCCGATCTGGAGGAAGTCCGCAGCCGGCTCGCTGCGGTCCAACGCTTTCGGGGCTGGTCGGGCGGTGCGGCAATCGTCAGCGGGAGCGCGGCGCTTGCAATCGGCCTTTACCAGTTTCTCACACTTCCCTATCCGTCGTCCGAGGTCGACGCCGCGCGTTACGTGCGGGTGTGGATCGCTTGCCTCATTTTCGCCCTCATCATCAACTACGGCGCGATCGTGTTCTGGCTGGCGCGCAATTGGACGCTGCGCGCGCGAACCGAGCTGCGCACCGTCGGGATGACCATCGCCCCGGCCGTCGCCGCGGGCGGCGTCCTCACGGCGGCGCTCCTCAACCGCCACCTCGCCGGCTTGCTGCCGGGGGTCTGGTGCGTCTGTTACGCGATGGGATTGATCGCTTCGCGGGCGATGGTGCCCCGCGGTGTCCTGGCCGTGGCCGGACTCTTCGGCGCGGCGGGCACCGCGCTACTGTTCGCGCAGGACGTCAGCGCGCTGCGCTGGTGGGTCATGCCGGCAACGTTCGGAATCGGGCAGTTGGTTATCGGGGCGCTCGTCCTCTCCGACGACGCGCGGCATCAGCATGGAATCTAACGACGCGCCGTTCGCCTACTCGGGGCTGGAGCGGATCTTTCACGAACGCGGCCGCCTCGCGGTGTGCACGTGTCTGGTCGCCAACCCCGGCGGGATGCGCTTCACGGACCTGCAGGACGCCTGCGGCCTCACCGACGGCAATCTCAATCGCCACCTGCACGCCCTGGCCGAAGTCGGGATCGTGGCGCTCGAACGGCTGCGCGGCAACGGGCGGCCGGTGACGATCGTGCGCATCACCGCGAGCGGCCGCACGCGCTTTCTCGCCTATATCGACGAGCTTGAAGCGGTGGTGCGTGCCGTTCACGATCGCGCGCACCGCACGAACGAGGATGCCGCCGCTTCGCATTGGCTGCCGCAGCTGTGATCAACCAACAACTGGCCGCCCCGCTTTGCGCCTCCGCGCCGCGGCACGTGGCGATCATCATGGACGGCAACCGGCGCTGGGCAACCGCGCGCGGACTGCCGGCGATCGAAGGTCACCGGCGCGGCGTCCGCTCCCTGCAGCGAACCGTGGCAGCGGCAGCTCGCGCCGGGGTCGACGTGCTTACGGTCTACGCCTTCTCCGAGGAGAACTGGGGCCGGCCGACCGACGAGATCGCGCTGCTCATGGAGTTGGGCCGGGTGTTCGTTCGCCGCGAAACCGACGCACTGGTCCGTGCCAACGTCCGGGCACGCATCATCGGAAAGCGCGACCGCCTGCCCCCGACGCTTCGCGACGCCTTGGCCGAACTCGAGGAACGCACGCGCCCGGGTTCCGGGATGGTCCTGAATCTCGCGATCGACTACAGCGCGCGGACCGAGTTATGCGACGCGATTCGGGCGCTCGCCCACGACGTGGCCAACGGCAAGCTCGAGCCCGACGCAATCGACGACGACGCGATCGGGGCCAAGCTGTCGACGGCGGGATTGCCCGATCCCGACTTGCTGATTCGAACCGGCGGTGAGCTCCGACTCTCGAACTTCTTGCTCTATCAGTGCGCGTACACCGAGTTGTGGTCGACGCTCACGCCCTGGCCCGAGTTCGATGGTCACGCATTCGATGCGGCGCTCGCCGCGTTCGCCGGCCGCCAACGGCGCTTCGGCCGCTAGCAGGGTTCAGCTTCGCTGAACCCGTGGCGTTTGCGGCTACGCCGCAAGCCGCGCGCGTGTGGAGTTCTGCGCGGCCGCCAGCCGGCGCGGGGGGCGTTAAGGGTTCTTAATGGCCCGCGAGCGCGGTGGCGTTACCTCCCTTTTTCTGGTATACTCCGTGGGTTGTGAGAACCCGAGCCGATATCCGTAACGTCGCCATCATCGCGCACGTCGACCATGGTAAAACGACGCTCGTCGACGCGATGCTCAAGCAAAGCGGCGTTTTTCGCGAAGGCCAGGCGACCGAAGTCCGCGTGATGGATTCCAATCCGCTCGAAAAAGAACGCGGCATTACGATCTTGGCAAAAAACACCGCGGTACGGCACGGTGAGCTGAAATTCAATATCGTCGACACGCCGGGTCACGCCGACTTCGGCGGTGAGGTCGAACGCGTTCTGCAGATGGTGCAGGGCGTCGTGCTGCTCGTCGACGCCGCGGAAGGCGTGATGCCGCAGACCCGCTTCGTGCTGCGCAAGGCGCTCGAACTCGATCTGCGCGCAATCGTCGTCATCAACAAAATCGACCGCAAGGACGCCCGCGCGCAAGAAGTCGTCGATGAAGTCTTCGATCTCTTCATCGAGCTGGGCGCCA
>Ga0182013_10004278_pt1 | contig 17261 bp, 16 predicted proteins | sample 612S2MmetaG_FD_120487 | JGI IMG/M metagenome (GOLD analysis project Ga0182013, IMG submission 120487) | Permafrost microbial communities from Stordalen Mire, Sweden - 612S2M metaG | ecosystem: Environmental > Terrestrial > Soil > Wetlands > Permafrost | place: Sweden: Stordalen | collected...
AGCTACCGGGCTCTTCCTTGAGGCCCTGGCGGGTACACCACTCCTTGGTGAGGGTGCGAGTGGTGACCACGCCCCCAAGGTTGATGGGGATCGCCTCGGGAACCACGCCTTCACCGTCGCGAATCACTACCGCGAACGCGATAGTCGTCTGCGCCAACGCCTCTTTTATCGATGAGACCCGCGCGCTACGCGACATGGTGCCTCATGGCTGAGTCCGAGCGGTGCGGTGCTCGGGCCCCTCGGCCCAGCGAGCCATCGTCCACACGAGGTCGCTCAAGCGATTGAGGTACTGGATCACCAGGGAATCTTCTAAGGGGTAGCCAACCGCCACGCGTTCGGCCCTACGCACCACGGTGCGCGCCACGTCGAGGGCGGCGGAGAACGAATCGTCACCGGGCACCACGAATTCGGTGGGCATCTCGATCTCCTCGGAGAGCGCGTCGATCTCTGCTTCGAGTCGTTCGACCATCGCCAAAGTCACCAGCGACTTCTCGGGGGAGAGTTTGCGACGGTTGTCGGGCAACGTCGCCACCTCCGCCATGAGGACCCACAGGTCACGCTCGAGGCTGATGAGCAGTTCGTTGAGCCGTGATCCGCTCTCGCTCAGGGAGCGAGCCCAGCCGAGTGTCGCCTGCGCCTCGTCGACCGCGCCGTTCACTTCAATCGGTTCAGAACTCTTCGCCACGCGACCACCGAAGTAGAGACCGGTCGTGCCGTCGTCACCATCGCGTGTATAGATCTTCACGGCATTCAGCGTAGTGAACGAAGGGCGCACGGGTAACCTGAACAGTCAATGGCGTCCCCCCTTCGACCTCCCTTCGCGCGACCGAACGCAAGTGATCCCTACTTGACCGCCCTGAATGATCACGTCCTCATCTACGACGGCGCCACCGGAACGAACTTCCAGTTGCAGGAACTTCACGCCGACGACTTCGGTGGTGCCGCGTTTGAAGGATGCAACGAGATGCTCGTGCTCACCAGGCCTGACGCCGTAGAGCAACTCCACCGGTCGTTCCTCGACGTCGACGTCGACGTCATCGAGACCAACTCCTTCGGCTCGTTCTCCGTCGTGCTCAACGAATACGGAATCGGCGAGCGCGCGCAGGAGTTGTCCTTGGTTTCGGCGCAGATCGCGCGACGTGTGGCCGACCAGTACTCCTCGCCGGGACGTCGAAAGTTCGTCGCCGGTTCAATGGGTCCGGGCACCAAATTCCCCTCCCTCGGTCAGATCACCTACGACGACCTCTCAGCCAGTTACGAGGAGATGGCGTACGGGCTGCTGGAAGGTGGCGTCGACCTACTGATCGTCGAAACCGTCTACGACCTGCTCTCGGGCAAGGCGGCGATCGCCGCGTGTCATCGCGCCATGGCTCGTCACGGACGCATCGTGCCCATCCAAGCCCAGGTGACCATCGAGCTGACGGGCCGCATGTTGCCCGGGACTGAAATCGGTGCGGCGATCACCGCGCTGTCGCCACTCGGCGTCGACGTGCTCGGACTCAACTGCGCCACCGGTCCCGTTGAAATGTACGAACCACTTCGCCAACTCTGCGACACCGCGCCCGTGCCCCTTTCCTGTCTTCCCAACGCCGGACTACCGAGCGTCGTGGACGGCAAGATGCATTACGACTTGACGCCCGAGGCCTTGGCCGAACACCTCTCGAAGTTCGTGAGCGAGTACGGCGTCCAGGTCGTCGGCGGCTGTTGTGGCACCACGCCCGAGCACATGGCGCGCGTCATTGAGGTAATTCGTCCTCTGGTGGCGGCGTCGAGGAATCCGGTCCTCGAACCGGCGGTCGCGTCCATCTATTCGGCCACGAACTACCAACAGGACCGATCCGTGCTGCTCGTCGGGGAGCGCACCAACGCCAACGGTTCGAAGAAGTTTCGTGACGCGATGCTCGACGGAGACTGGGACACCTGTGTGGGCATTGGTCGCAATCAGATAAAGGAAGGCGCACACATCATCGACGTCTGCGTTGACTACACCGGTGCCGATGGCGTCAGCGACATGAACGAGATCATGAGCCGACTCGCGACACAGTCATCGGTGCCCGTCATGGTCGACACGACCGAGACGAAGGTCGCCCGTCAGGCGCTCACCTGGCTGGGCGGGAAGGCCTTGCTCAACTCGGTCAACCTCGAGGAGGGCGATGGCGAGGGCACTCGGCTCGACGGCTTTCTCACGCTCGCGGCCGAGTTCGGATGCGCCGTCGTCGCCACCTGCATCGACGAAGAGGGTCAGGCGCGGACGGCCGAGTGGAAGGTCCGCGCGGCCCAGGCGATCACCGACCTCGCCGTCAATCGTTACGGGCTGGACGCTCACGACATCTTTATCGACACGCTCGCGCTCCCCCTTTCGACCGGCATGGTCGAGTCGCGACGCGACGGCATCGAGACGCTCGAGGCCATCAAGCGGATCAAGGCGGAACTGCCCGGCGTGCGGACGATACTCGGACTCTCGAACATATCCTTCGGTCTCAATCCCGCGGCCCGCCAAGTGCTCAACAGTGTGTTCCTCCATGAAGCGGCCGAAGCCGGCCTCGATGCCGCCATCGTGCACGCGTCGAAGATTCTCCCCCTGCACCGCATCGATGACGAGGCGCGCCAGGTCTGCCTCGACCTCATCTACGACCGGCGAAACGATGAGTACGATCCGCTCACGGTGCTGCTCGGACTCTACGAAGGAGTGTCGTCGTCGAGCGCGATGACCAGCTCATTGGACGATCTCGAACTGAACGACCGACTCCGTCGGCGCATCATCGACGGCGCTCGCGTTGGCCTCGAAACCGACCTCGATCAGGCCATGGCCGAGGGGATGGCGCCACTCGACATCGTGAACAACCTCCTCCTCGACGGCATGCGTGAAGTGGGCGATCTGTTCGCGTCGGGCGACATGCAACTGCCCTTCGTCCTGCAGAGTGCCGAGACGATGAAGTCGGCCGTTGCGCACCTCGAACCACACATGGAGAAGAGTGACCAGGGCGGCCGGGGGCGAATCGTGCTCGCGACCGTGAAGGGCGACGTCCACGACATTGGCAAGAACCTGGTCGACATCATCCTCACCAACAACGGCTACGAAGTCTTCAACCTCGGCATCAAGGTCGGTGTGAACGAAATGCTGACCGCTCTCGAAGACCATCAGGCCGACGCGCTCGGCATGAGCGGGCTCCTCGTGAAGAGCACGCTCATCATGCGCGAGAACTTGGAACTCATGAACGAACGCGGCATGAGCCACGTACCGGTCCTCTTGGGCGGCGCCGCCCTCACGCGCACCTACGTCGAGCGTGACCTACGCCAGGTGTACGCCGGACGCCTGTTCTACGGAAAGGACGCGTTCGAGGGACTTCGCGTGCTCGACCGGCTGGGTGAGATTCGCCGAGACGACGAGGACGATCCCACCTACGGCCGTGAGATCTCGGAGCGAAAGGTCTCTCGGCGAATTCGTGGCGACGTCGGTGACACGCCCGAGGGTCTTCCCAGTCGCAGCCCGGACGTCGGCGAGGATAATCCCCTCTTCACGCCGCCCTTCCTCGGGAGCCGGGTCGCCAAAGGCATGTCAATCGACGAGATCAGCGACTACTTGAACCAGACCGCACTCTTTCGTAATCAGTGGGGCTTTCGACCCGAGAACGGCGAGGACGATCCTGCGTTCAAGGAACGGGTCAGTGCGACGCTTCGCGAACAGCTCGGCATCGCCAAAGAGGGCAGCCTGCTCGTTCCCCAAGTCGTGTGGGGACACTACGCCGCCGCGTCGAGTGGTAACGACCTCGTCCTCTACAGCGACGACACCCGCACCGAGGAGATCACTCGATTCACGTTCCCGCGACAGCACGTCGCTCCATTCCTCTGTATCGCGGACTTCTTTCGCTCAGTCGACAGCAGCGACCTCGACTACGCGAGTTTCATGCTCGTGACGATGGGCGACCGAGTCTCCGAGCGTTGTCAGGAGCTCTTCGCGCAGAACCGCTACACCGACTACCTGTTGTTACACGGCCTTGGTGTGGAGATGGCCGAGGCACTAGCCGAGATGTGGCACCGGCGCATCCGTGACGAACTCGGATATCTCGAGGAGGACGGACCGACCTTGACCGGTCTGTTTCGCCAGCAGTACCGCGGTGGGCGTTATTCCTGGGGCTACCCCGCCTGTCCTGACTTGACCGACAACGCCAAGGTCGCCGCCCTCTTAGAGAGCGAACGCATTGGCGTCACGGTGTCCGAAGGCTTTCAACTGCACCCCGAACAGACGACCGATGCGATCATCTGTCATCACCCGATGGCCAAGTACTTCGTCGCGTAAGCAATTCCTGGCGTCGTCAATCCCGCCTTGAGCACGCAAAATGGAACGGCGGCGCTGAGGTCAGATCACTCGAGCGACTTCGCGCACGAGATAATCGCCGCGGCCAACGCTTTGGTGCCCTTGGTCCACGCCGCATGGTTCGCGGCGATGTAGGCATCCAGCTTCGGAAGGCTCTTGCTTGAGATGTAATCCTTCAGCACGACCACGACTGCGTTCAACACCGACTTGGACGACGCGTTTGGTGCCTCGGACGCCAGTTTCGCGTAGAACGGCTCCAGGGACTTGGCCCACGTTTGGTAGGACTTGAGACTCGTCGATGCCGGTGGCACCGCTGGATGAAAGGTGAAGATCGTGCTGCAGAACGCGCTGCCGGCCGCGTACTGCACCGTGCTGGCCCCACTCGGCGTCGCGACGGCGATCGACAACATCATCGCGGCCGACGCAACTACCGCGCCGAGCGCCGCCATCGGACTCTTCATTCGAGCTTTCATCTGCAACTCCTTCGTTGAGAGGCATCGCCTCGGTTCAGTACGGCCACCGCTCGGTGGCGTGCCGACTAATTGATACGGACCGTTTCTACCATGCGAAGTGCTCAGATTTCGGTCCACGATGCAACAATTTCAACTCCAAGGAGCCCGACGAGGATTCAGTGAGGCTTCGTTACTCCTCGGGTTGCCCGGCACCCATGATGGTGACGGCCGTGTTCATCGCCGGCTCGGCAAAGACCGAGATTGCGCTCCCTGGGACGGGCATCTCCTCGAGCACAATCGTGCCACCCAATGCACGGACCTTGTCGCGGGCCGCGTCGAGGGCGGCGACTATGTAGATCGGGTTCCATTGTGCTGCGGGTCGGTCCGGTACCTGGTTCTGGGAGACCGACGCGAACCACTGCTCGCCGTTCGCCAGTACCTTCATGCCCGGCTCGGGTTCGATGATGGCGTGACCGGTGAGCCCGGTGTAATACGCGGCGGCCTTGTCGGGCTCGTTCGACGAGTGGTCGAACCAGCCGGGCGCACCCGGTTCGTAGACCACACCAAAGCCGTTGAACCCAGTGGGTTGCCAGAGACCGTGCACCGCGCCCGTGGGATCCGCGACGAGGGCCATGACGCCGGTACCGGGAACGACCTGACGACCCATAATGACGGTGCCGCCAAGTTCTGTCGACTTGGCCAGTGAGGCGTCGATGTCGTCGGTGGCGAAGTACGGCGTCATTGCGCCCACGCCGCCGGGTCCCTGTCCTACGCCCATCACGGCTGCGCCGTCGAGATTCGCTATGGAGTAGTACCCCATCTCCTCGCCGTTGACGTCCCACGTCCATCCGTACAGCGACGTGTAGAAGTCCATCACCGCCTGTCGTTGTTCAGTGGTCTCGACCATGACGTCGACCCAACAGGGCATTCCATTTGCGTGGGATTCAATTTTTGGCATAGCGGCAGTATTTCACAGCACTGTTACATCGTGCTTGCGAACTTTTGGACAACAAATGGTGACGCCGGGTGACACTCGGCAACCGGGGAAAGCGGCGTCGCTAACGGCGACTGGGTGCCGCCACGGGCGTGGCGTCACTCAGCGCTTCGCGCGCGTGGTAACTGGAACGCGTAAGTGGCGAGGACTGGACATGCGCCAGTCCCAGGCGACGACCGCGTTGCGCCAGGTCGTCGAATTCCCCGGGCTCCCACCAACGTGCGACCGGGAGATGCTGTTCGGTTGGTCGAAGATACTGGCCGATGGTCGCGATCGACACACCCACGGCGGCCATGTCGGCGAGGACCTCTTCTACCTCGTCGGGCGTCTCGCCCAGGCCGACCATTAGTCCGGACTTGGTCGTGAGGCCCGACTGCACGCTCCGCGCGAGGACGGTGAGCGATCGAAGGTAACCGGCCGACGGTCGAACGGCCCGCTGGAGTCGTGCAACGGTTTCCATGTTGTGATTCAGTACGTCGGGTCGGGCCTCAATGATCAGCGCCAGTGATGCGACGTCACCCTTCAGGTCACTTATCAGAACTTCGACGTTGGTGTCCGGCGAACGCTCACGAATCGCGCGGACGGTCGCGGCGATCGCCCCCGCTCCCCCGTCGTCGAGGTCGTCGCGCGCCACGCAGGTGACCACGGCGTGTGACAACTTCAGTCGCACGACGGCTTCGGCGACACGCTCGGGTTCCGTGGGATCGAGTGCGAAGGGCTTACGGGTATCGATGAGACAAAATCCGCAGGCCCGGGTGCAGCGCTCGCCGTTCACCATGAAGGTCGCGGTCCCAGCGGACCAGCACTCGAAGATGTTCGGACAGCCCGCCTCTTCGCAGACCGTGACCAATCGGAGGTCTTCGGTCAGCGTGCGCAGGGACTGGAACTCGTTGCCCATGTGCGCTTCGATGCGCAGCCACTCGGGCTTGCGCGAGCGAAGCGGCAGACCGGCGTCGGGGTCGACGCCGGCTTTGCGCAGTCGTCGAAGGAGGGGCCGCTCCGAGGAATTCGTCGCCGCGCTTCTATCAACCCGTGCGACGTGTGCGGGTCCGCCGAGGCGGGCGTCGAGTTCCAGACCGAGTCGTTCTTCCACGTCGCGGGTTCGCACGTTGAGCCCGAGCGTCGTCATTGATGCCACTGGCTTGTCGGCAATGCCGCACGGCACGATCGCGGCGAATCCACTCATATCGGTCTCGACGTTCAGCGCGACTCCGTGGAGCGTTCGACGATGACCACGCTCATTGCGCTCGGTCCGCACACCGACGGCGGCGATCTTGGACGGCGAACTCTCGACGTGCGCCCAGACACCTGGGTAACCCTCGAGTCGCCCGACGACGCCCAGGTGGCCGTCGGGATCAAAGGAGCGGACCGTCGCGATCACGGCGTCTTCCAATCGGGTCACGTGGGTCTTGCCCGCCGAGGGATCGTCGTCGACGGTGACGATCGCCCAGGCCACGACCTGACCCGGCGCGTGGTAGGTGACGTCTCCACCACGGTCGGCGTCGATCACGACTGCGTCGAGCGATTCAATCGGTACGAGGAAATGTTCATCGACGGTTCGAATGCCACGGGTGTAGGTCGGTGGATGTTCGAACAGCAGTACGTAGTCGTCGTTGGACTGGAGCAGTGCCCGCTGGAAGTCGTTCGCCTCCGCGAAGGAGATGCGACCTAGGTGGCGACGGCGCAACATTTAGCGCTCGCCCTCGACGTCCAGCCCCTCAAGCAACTGCGCGACCCGTTCCAGGTAGTGCACCGCGGCGACCGGCTCACAGACTCGGTGGTCGAACGAGAGTCCGAGCACGAGCCGTCGCCCGATTTCGACGCTCGACACGCCGTCGCGCGCGACCACGACGGGGACCTCCCGCACGGCGCCCAGTGAAAGCACCGCGACCTGGGGTTGAATAATGATCGGTTCGGACCACAGCGTGTTCGTGCTCGGTGCGCCGAGCACGGTGAAGGTGCCGCCCATGAGATCGTCCGTCGTCAACTGTCGCGAGAGTACGCGTTCGTCCAGCTCGTTGACCCTACGGGCGAGCGCTCGAATTGTCAGACCGGCGGCCGCGTGCACCACCGGAACCAGCATGCCATCGTCGTCAACGGCTCGAACGAAGCCGAGATTCACCGAACGGTGCACCACGAGCTCATCGTTCCCGAATGTCGCGTTCAAGAACTCGAACTCGCCGAGAGCGCGCACCGCAGCGACGCTGACGAGCATTTCATCGGAAATCGAGATGCCGTCACGTGTCGTGCGACCAAGCGCATCGAGCTTGGCGAAGACGGCACCGTTGGCCTCGATCGCGACGAAGCCGTGCGGGGTGACCTGCGCCGAGACGGCCATGTGCTGACCCATGCGCCGACGACCGTTGGAGAGCGCCACGACGACCTCCTGCGTGGGACCATCCAGGACCGCTCGTTCGGCGTCACGCCGAGTGATCGATCCGCCCGGCCCCGTGCCCTGCAGCGTTGACGCTTCGACGCCGCCGTCACTGAGGATTCGTCGCACGACGGGCGACACGACCACGCCGTTCGCAGAGTCGCCCGACGGTCCCACGGTCGCTGTTGCGGGGACCGGGACTGTTTCGACGGTAGCGGTCGGCGCGGTGGCGTCATCAGTTCCCTTCGCCACGTCGGTCGTGGGCGCGGTGCCCGAGTCATCGATCACCGCGACGCGAGAACCCGTCTCGACGGTGTCGCCCTCTTCGGCCAGGATCTCCGTGAGTACGCCCGCGGCGGGCGATGGCATCTCCGAGTCAACTTTGTCAGTCGACACCTCGAACAGCGGTTCGTCGCGGGCAACGCGATCGCCCACTTTCTTGAACCACTGGGTGATAATTCCTTCAGTGACCGACTCACCCAGCGACGGGAGCGTGACGTCAACCAACGTGCAGACCTCGGCCGGCCAACGCGATGAGCGTTTCACCGAAGGTCTCAGAGAGCGACGGATGCGGCTGGATCAAAGCCGCGGCCTCTTCGGCGGTCGCCTCCCAGTTGACGGCGAAGTACCCCGCACCGAGCTGTTCGGTCACCCACGGACCGGCCATGTGCACTCCGAGAATCTGACCGGCGGTTCCGTCGGCGCGCTGCTCCGCGATGATCTTCACGACTCCCTCGGTCTCGCCGATGATCTGGGCGCGGCTGTTGCCACCAAAGGGGTCCTTCTTCACGACGACGTTGTAACCCTTCTCCTTCGCACTGGCTTCGGTGAGTCCACAGAACGCCACTTCGGGATTCGAATAGATGGCCCACGGCACGCGGTCGTAGTCCACGGGCACCGTGGACTCTCCGAGAATCGTCTTAATCGCCACTATCGCCTCGGCGAAGCCGACGTGCGCGAGTTGTGGCGTACCGGCCACGACGTCGCCAACGGCGTACACGTGGGGGTTGGCCGTGCGCATGAGCGAGTCCGCCACCACGAAGCCGCGGTCGTCGACCACCACGCCGGTCCCATCGGCGAGGAGTCCCTCGGTGCGCGGACGCCTGCCGACTGACATCACGACCATGTCGACCTTGACGTCGTCACCGCCTTCGACGCTGATCGTCGTCGCACCCTTCTTGGGCGTGTGGCCCGTGATGTTGGCGCCCGTGCGGATCTCGATGCCGCGCTTCTTGAACGATCGTCCGACCACGCTCGCGACCTCCGTGTCGCAGCCCGCGAGGATCGAGGGCAGCGCCTCGAGCACGGTGACCTTGGTGCCCATGTCCGAGAGCAGCGATGCGAACTCACAGCCAATGGCACCGCCGCCGATGACCGCCGCCGTCGCCGGCAGTGCGCTGAGGTCGAGGAACTCGTCGGAGGTGACGACGATCTTCCCGTCGATGTCGAATCCGGGCAGCGTCCTCGGCACCGACCCCGCGGCGAGGATCACGTTCGTGCCCCGGGCGACGACGCCGGCGTCGCTGCCGTCGACCACGCTGACCGTCCCGTCAGCTTCGAGCCGTCCGGTACCGGAGAAGACCGTGACCTTGCGGCCCTTGAGCAGTCCCGAGAGACCCTTGAAGAGACGGTCGACGATCTCGTTCTTGCGGTTCTGGCTGGTGGCGAAGTTGACGTCACCCTCGGTGACGTTGATGCCGAACTCACTGGCGTGTTCGACGGTGCGGCGCACGTGAGCCGTCTCGAGGAACTCCTTGGCGGGGACGCACCCACGGTGCAGGCAGGTGCCACCGACCTTGTCACGCTCGACGATCGCGATGTTGAGTCCCGCGGACGCGCCGTAGAGGGCGGCTGCGTAGCCTCCGGGTCCTCCTCCGATTACGACAACATCGAACTGCTGGACCTCGTTAGTCACGGTCTATCCTTCAATCTCGTAGTGAATGACCCCCTGGGGAATCCTAATGTTTCCGCCCGCGAGCGAATGCGGCCCGAACCCTCGTTGCGCTACGAGTGACGTCCCCGCTGGGTGTCGGCGGCCTGCGTGGCGAGCACGTCGACGAACTCGTTCATGGCGTCGCCGGAGTGTCCCTTCACCCACGAGAAATGGATGTCACGCCCTCCATCGAGCACCAGCGCGAAGAGCTCCTCCCACAGGTCACGATTGGCGACCGGCTTTCCCTGCGAGTTCTTCCAGCCCCGTCGAAGCCAACCGACGTGCCACTTCTCGTTGAAGCACTTGACCACGTAGGAGGAGTCGCTCACGATTTCAAGTGGGCTCTCGGAGTTCTCGCGCAACGCCTCGATGACCGCGAGGACTTCCATCCGCTGATTGGTCGTATGGGGCGCAGCGCCGCTCCCAAATTCGTCGACGCCACTGGCCCAAGCCCAGCCGCCCGGTCCGGGGTTACCGCGGCAAGCGCCGTCGGTATGAATCTGCTTCATGGTCTGCGGGTGACCCACGAATCTGATTCGGCGGTGAATCGCGTCACCGGGTCGGGGAGTTCACCGCGCAGCACTTGACCGAGCGTGACGTGCTCCAGCACCTCGCGCAGGGCGCCACGCACCGCGATCCACACCTCGCGCAGGTGTTTCGCGTCGCCCTCGTAGATGAGGGTCTCGGGTCGCATCCCACGCACACCGGCCAAGGGGCCACTCACCACGCGAAGGATGTCCGCGATGGTCGTCTGATCGGGGTCGTTCGCCAGTTTGAACCCGCCCTCGGGGCCACGCTGACTCGTCACCAGTCCACCGCGACGAAGGTCCGAGAGGATGGCGCCGAGGAACTTGGCCGGCAACTCTTGTTCGAGGGCGAGATGCTCGGCGCTCACGGACACGTCGCTCGCCGCCAGGGTGAGGAGCGCTCGGATGGCGTACTCGGCCTTGGCGGGAATCTGCATCCTTCCATTCTGCACCACACGGTCAATCCCGCAGGACAGATGGACGAGGACTTCTAGTGTTGGACCGTGTATCCGCTCTCGAATCGCCATCTCTATCTGTGCGTGGCTCACCGAGACGACATGGCGACGTTCCTGCCGGCCGTCTTGCGAGGTGGCGTCGACGTGGTCCAACTGCGCGAAAAGGACCTCGACGACGAGGTCCGCGCCGCCACCGCCAGCATCATGGTGCCGATCTGTCGCGACTTTGACGTGCCCTTCATCATGAACGACTCCCCCGAACTCGCCCTGGCGGTCGGAGCCGGCGGGGTGCACGTGGGCCAAGAGGACGTCAGCGTCGCACGTTGCCGCGAGTTGCTCGGACCCGAGGCGATCGTGGGACTCTCCACGCACTCACGACAGGAGTTCGACGACGCCCTCGATCAGTCGGCGACCTACTTCAGTGCGGGTCCGATCGTGGCCACGCCCACCAAACCGGGACGCCCAGGCACGGGAACGGCCTACGCGTTGGAGTGCCAGGCCCGAAGCGATCGGCCGGTCTTCGTGACCGGTGGCGTGACGGCCGAGAACGTCGCGACCTTGGTCGAGTCCGGTCTGCGCCATTTCGTGGTGGTGCGAGCCCTCACGCAGTCGACCACACCACAGGCGAGTGCGCGAGCCCTTCGGCGCGCGCTCGACGACGCCCTCTCAGCGGTGGCGATCGAGCCAACCTAGGAGCGTCGCCACCATCCGCGGGTCGGCCCGGAGTTGGTGGCCGGCACCCTGGATCAATCGAAGTTCGGCCCGTCCCTCGGCCGCCGCGACGAGGTCGCGGGCGTCGGAGTGCGGGATTTCAATGTCCTCGGTCCCGTGGCCGACGAGGAGCCGTCGAGGCGGCACCTTGGCGATCGAGACCAGCGGGTCGATGGCGAAGACGTCGTCACGTAACTGCTCTGCGGGCAAGAGGTCCTTCTCGTCGCCCACGACACCGGCGATCTGGACCGCTCGGCGAAACTCCTCGGCGCTCCCACACCACGGTTCGAGGTGCGCCGGCGTCGCGAACGTCGCCACGCCGCGAATACGTTCATCGTCGGCGGCGATTCGTAACGCCAACGCGCCGCCGAAACCGAAACCGGCGAGAGAGATTCGTCGTTCGCCCTGATCCACTCGGTCGAGGATTTGGCGTAGGTCATCCAACCACTGCGAGGCGGAGAACGTACCGGTGCTGCCGCCCACTCCAGAGAGGGTCCCGGTCGCGACCATCCACCCAGACTCGGTCGCGAGGTGTTCGGCCAATTCCGGCAGGAGTCCGGCCGCCTGACGACCCATGCCCATCGCCCTCGGTAGTCCGTGGACGATGATCAGCGCGTGACTCGCGACCGGTCGCGCACCCGGTGTGGCGATGCGAAGGTCGAGGAGCGAGTTGCCGCTTTTGAGTTGCTCGTGGGCGAGCACGCGAGGCTAAATGCCCAGGCGCTGAGCCAGAAGTTCACGGTGGTAGGCGGGGTCGCCCAGGAACAGTTCGGAACTCTTCGCTCGCTTGAAGTAAAGATGCGCGTGGTGCTCCCACGTGAAGCCGATGCCACCGTGAATCTGAATGTTCTCCGCGGCGCAGTGGAAGTAGGCCTCGGAGCAGAATGACTTCGCGAGACTCGCGGCGATCGCCAACTCCTCATTGCGCTCTTGTGCCGCCCAGGCGGCGTAGTACGCGGCCGACTTCGCTGACTCCACGTCGAGCAGCATGTCCGCGCACTTGTGCTTGATGGCTTGGAACGAGCCGATCGGTCGGCCGAACTGCACACGGTTCTTCGCGTACTCGACCGAGTTGGTGAGGACTCGCTGGGCACCGCCGACCTGCTCGGCGGCGAGGGCGGCGGCGGCCACCTGGAGCGTCGTCTCGAGTCCGGCGAGGGCTTCGCCCTCGACGCCCACGAGCGTGGCGGGAGCGTCCTTCAACTCAATGCGACTCTGCTTGCGCGTTTGATCCATCGTGGACAGGGCCTCTCGCGTTACACCGCTGGCGTCGCCTTGTACCGCGAAGAGGGAGAGCCCCTTCTCGGTCATGGCGGGAACGAAGATGATCGATGACGTGTTGCCGTCAGTGACGTAGTTGCGCACGCCGTTCACGACGAAGCCGTCGCCCGATGCCTTCGCGGTCGTTGAGGTCTTCGTGAGGTCCCACAGGCCGGCGTCGTCGGTGAGGGCAACGGTGGCGATGGTGTCGCCGGACGCAATCCCGGGGAGGTAGGCGGCCTTGTCCGCGTCGGTGCCGACGAACAGGACCGCGTTCGCGGCGAGTGCGACGGTCGAGAAATATGGCGAACAGAAGAGGGCCGCGCCCATCTCCTCAAAGACCACGTAGAGCTCGACCGGGCCAAAGCCCTGGCCGCCAAACTCCTCGGGAATGCCGAGTCCCTGGAGGGCGAGCTCCTTGGCCATCTGGTCCCACACCGCGGTGTCGTAGCCCTCGGTCGTCGCCATGAGGCGCCGGACCTCTGATTCAGGGGATTTTTCTTCCAAGAAGCGCTTGACCATCTTGCGCAACTCTTCTTGCTCTTCACTGAATCCAAAGTTCATCGCAGTCCTTTATCGCCTACCGGTCAGTAAAGCCGGTCACTGCGACAATACTCAACCGGCCACCGGTCCATCTGAGTGGCATTCTTTGGTATGGACAACGTTGAAATGGTCTGGTCCGACGCCGTGGCCGAGGTGCATCGATTCGTCGTGGGGCCGGTCGAGAACAACGTGTACGTCGTGCGTTGTCGAAGGACCGGTGAGGCGACGCTCCTCGACGCCGCCAACGAACACGACCGGTTGTTGCGCGTCGCCACCCGACTTGGGGTCACCTCGGTGCTGGAGACCCATGGTCACTGGGATCACATTGGTGCGGTCGAACAGGTGCGTGCCGCCGGTATCGACGTCTGGGTACGAGGTGAAGATGCCGCGATGTTGCCGAGTTACGACCACCTGTTGGACGATGACGTCGTCTTCGAGGTCGGCGACCTGCGTCTGCGCACGCTGCACACGCCCGGTCACACACCGGGCAGCATCTCCTTCGCACTCGAGGACACGCCCATGCTCTTCACCGGCGACACGCTCTTCCCCGGCGGTCCGGGGAACACGACCTTCGAAGGTGGCGACTTCGCCACGATCATCACCTCGATCGACGAGCGGATCTTCAACGTGTACGGCGCCGACACGACGATCTGGCCCGGCCACGGCGCCGAGTCGACGCTCGGCGCCGAGCGCCCGCACCTCGACGAATGGGTCGCGCGCGGTTGGTAGTGGCCGATAGGGCATTTGGCGCTGACCGTTAGGCTCGTCCCCGTGCCGACGCCACTCCTAGAACTTCGCAATCTCCACGCCGAAGCAGAGGGGACCTCAATTCTGCGTGGGGTCGACCTCGTCGTCAACGAGGGCGAAGTGCACGCGCTCATGGGGCCCAACGGCGCCGGCAAGTCCACCATCGCCAACATCGTGATGGGCCACCCCGGCTACACCGTCACCAGTGGTGAGATTCTCCTGCGCGGCGAGAACATCGCCAAATGGACGCCCGACGCTCGCGCGCGAGCCGGTATCTTCCTCGCCTTCCAGTACCCCGAAGCAATCGGTGGCGTCTCGGTCGTGCAGTTCCTGCGCCAGGCCATCGCGGCGCGCAAGAACTTGGAGGAGTTGAGCATTCTCGAAGTTCGCCTCGACCTCGCCGAGTGGATGGATCGACTGGGCATGGACCCGGCATTCGCCGAGCGACACCTCAACGACGGCTTCTCCGGCGGCGAGCGCAAGCGCAACGAGGTCCTGCAGATGGCGCTCCTGGAGCCGGACATTGCGTTCCTCGACGAGACCGACTCCGGACTCGACATCGACGCGTTGCGCGTCGTCGCCCACGGCGTGCGGACCGTTCGCAGCGAGCACCCCAAGATGGGTGCGGTCATTGTGACGCACTACGTGAAGCTGCTCGAGGAGATCGAACCCGACCAAGTGCACATCTTGGTGGACGGTCAGATCGTGCACTCGGGCGACTCGCAGTTGGCTCAGGTCATTGAGCTCGAGGGTTACGACGCCTGGCGTCCGGCGATGACATGACCTCCTTCAACGCGAAACGCGTCCGCGCCGACATTCCCCAGTTGAACCGTCGGATCTTCGATCACCCGATCACCTACCTCGATACCTCGTCGACGTCGCTCCAGCCCAACGCCGTCATCGACGCGATGAGTCGCTACTACCAACTGCGGCACGCCAACGTGCACCGCGCGGTCTACCAAACCGCCAGCGAGGCGACGGCCGCGTACGAGGGTGCTCGCGAACACGTCGCGCGCTTCATCAACGCCCCGGGTGGTGCCGGCGAGATCGTCTTCACCAAGAACGCCACGGAATCCTTCAACCTCCTCGCGAAGTCCTGGGGTGCGGCGAACCTGACCTCGAAGGACGTCGTGCTCGTCACGCAGATGGAGCACCACGCCAACATCGTGCCGTGGTTCCAACTACGCGACCAGACCGGCGTCGAAGTCCGGTTCATCCCGGTCACTGACGACTACCGACTCGATCTGTCAAATCTCGACGAACTGATGAAGGGCGTCAAACTCCTCTCGGTGACGGGCATGTCGAACGTGCTCGGCACGATCAACCCCATCGAGGAACTGGCACGAATCGCGCACCGCCGCGGCGCCCTGATCGCCGTGGACGGAGCACAGTCGGTGGCCCACTCCCCGAGCGACGTCGCCGCACTCGACATCGACTTTCTCATCTTCACCGGCCACAAGATGCTCGGGCCGACCGGCATCGGCGTCTTTTGGACCCGCGAGGAGATCCTGGCCTCCATGCCACCGTTCCTCGGCGGCGGTGGCATGATCGCCGACGTCCGCCTCGACGGCTACGTCGCGGCCGAGGGCCCCACGGGTTTCGAGGCCGGCACGCCGCCCATCGCCGAAGCGGTGGGACTCGGTGCGGCGGTCTTGTACCTCGAAGGGCTCGGACTCTCTAACGTCGTGCACCACGAGCACGCGCTCGCGGCTGACGCACTGACCCGGCTCAACCTCGAATTCGACGGTCGCGTTCGCGTCATTGGCCCCCCGGACATGACGGACCGTGGTGGCGTCATAAGTCTCGACGTCGAGGGTGTCCACCCACACGACGTCGCCCAAGTGCTGGACCAGTTCGGCGTGTGTGTTCGGCCGGGCCATCACTGCGCCAAACCCCTCATGCGCCGTTTCGGTCTGGCCGCCACGGTGCGTGCGTCCTACGGTCCCTACTCACTCGCGAAGGACACCGACGTGCTGCTCGAAGCGCTCAGTCACGCGGTGAAGATGTTCGGCTAGCCATGTCGAATCTGGACGACCTCTATCGCGAAATCATTCTCGATCACTACCGCTCGCCGCGCAACCGCGGTGAGCTCGAGTCGCCGCCGGCGATTCGCGTCGAGGGATTCAACCCTCTCTGCGGCGACGAGATCGTTGTCTACCTCGAGGTCGAGGACAACGTCTTGAAAAACATCAAGATGACCGGCACCGGCTGTTCGATTTCCCAGTCATCGGCATCGCTCATGAGTGCCGCCGTGAAGGGCAAGCCCCTGGAGCAGGTTCGCGAGATCGTCGCCACCTTCAAACAACTCATGACGGTGCACGAGTCGACGTTGGCCCATGACGATGAACCGGCGAAAGTGGACCTGCGCGCTCTGGGCGAACTCGCCGCGCTCCAGGGCGTCGTCAAGTTCCCCGTGCGCATCAAGTGCGCCACCTTGTCGTGGAATACGATGATGCAAGGACTCGACGAAGTCGCCTAACTCGTGGGCGTGCAGGGCACCGGGTCAAAGATCGGCAATGCCAGTGTGGGATTGGTCGTCGTCGTGGTGGATGTCGTCACCGGATGCTTCGTCTTCTTCGTCGCAGTGGTGACGCGCAAGGTCGTCGTCGTCACCGCCACGTTCGGTGGCTGGGGTGTCGCCAGGGCCGTGTTGGGCGGAGGATTCGTCGCTCGACGCAGTGATGAGCCGAAGATCGAGACCAGGAGCTGCTGCGCGTAAGGCTGGTCGACGAACTCAAGGTCAGCACCGTTCACCGTGGCCGGCACCTCAGGCATCGTGTAGGTCTTCATCGAGGCCGTGTTGTAGCCGTGGAACTTGAGGGCCAGACCGATGAGTTCGTGCAACGAGAAGGTGTCATCGATCGTGATGCCCTTGGGGAGGCTCGCCAGGAATGAGTTGATCGCGAAGGGGTCGCCCAACTTTGACTTCACGCGACTGAACATGGCA
>Ga0182013_10004281_pt1 | contig 17248 bp, 16 predicted proteins | sample 612S2MmetaG_FD_120487 | JGI IMG/M metagenome (GOLD analysis project Ga0182013, IMG submission 120487) | Permafrost microbial communities from Stordalen Mire, Sweden - 612S2M metaG | ecosystem: Environmental > Terrestrial > Soil > Wetlands > Permafrost | place: Sweden: Stordalen | collected...
AACGGCGTGTGGGTCAGCTTGAGAGCGATCAGGGCCCCGACAGGCCCGGTCAACAGGACCCCCAGAGCAATCGTGAACGGGAACTTGAAGTTCCCATAGAGGGCAAACAGAATCATGAAGATGATGAGGACGGCAAGCGGACCAATGAATTCCATCTGGTGTTTTGCCTGAAGCAGTTCATCATATTCTCCGCCCCATGTGAGCCGATATCCAGCAGGCAAAGACTTTGTAATGTCCTCGATCGATCGCTGGCCGGCGACCACGGCGCTCTGAAGGTCGCGTCCTTCTACGCTGTATTGCACGCCGATATACCGTGAATTGTTTTCGCGATAGACGAATGACGCACCACTGGCCTCATGAATGTTCGCGAGTTCGCTCAATGGAATTTGCTGGCCAGATGGAGTACCGACCAGCAGATTGCCGATTTGCGTTGCATTCTCGCGAAATTCCGGCTTCATGCGCACTACCAGATCGAACAGCTTCTCGCCCTGGATTACCTGGGTTGCCGCCTGACCACCTACGGCAGCTTGAACAATTGTCTCAACGTCCGCCACATTGATGCCGTAGCGAGCGATCCTGTCGCGATCGACATCGATCAGCAGGCTGGGCTGGCCGAGTTCGCGAACCACCGTCAGTTCGGTAAATCCAGGCACCTGCGAAAGCCTGCGCTTGATGTCGAGCGCGTTGCTCTGAAGAGTATCCAGGTCGGGGCCATAAATCTTTACAGCAAGTGCGCTCTTCAGACCCGTCAACGCTTCGTCCACTGCGTCTTCGGCTGGTTGCGTGTAATTGAAGATGACTCCGGGAAAAGCCGTAAGTTGCTTCTGGATATCTTCGGTCAACTCTGCTTTGGTATGAATCGAGCCCGTCTTCCAGGAGGTGTCGCCATAAGGCTTCAACCCAACGTAAAACTCGTCGTTGAAGAACCCTGTGGGATCGGTGCCGTCATCCGGACGGCCAAGCTCAGACCCGACGTCGGTAACCATCGGATACTTCATCAAGATATCGCGCACCTGCGGCGAGAACTTGCTGGCCGTATCGAAGGAAACCGTATAGGGCATGGTTGCTCTAACCCATAATGCGCCCTCGTCCAGATGGGGCATGAATTCTTCGCCAATGAAAGGCACCAGCAGAAGTGTTGCGGCGAAGATGACGGTGGCCCAGAACATGGTCGCCCTGGGGTGATCGAGGCACCAGTCGAGGAGGACGGCATATCTCGCTCGCACCCATTCAAATGGTTTGTTGACTCGCTCGTGAACACCCTTTTTGAACCAGTAGGAGCACATCACTGGAACCAATGTGAGCGTAAAGATCAGCGCACCAACCAGTGCTATAGCCATGGTGTCGGCCATCGGTTTGAATAGCTTCCCTGAGGGGCCACTCAATGCGTAGATCGGAAGATAGCCAGCGATAATGACTGCGACGGAGTAAAAGACCGGACGATCGACGTCCTTTGCTGCGCTCCGTATCACTTCGTTGAGGTTGTACTCCTGGCCTTCGCGCGCGCCCAATTCGCGGAAGATATTCTCTGCCATCACCAGTGTTCCGTCGATAAGAATTCCAAAATCGATTGCACCGATCGACAGCAGATTTGCTGGTATTCCCTGCGCGTGCAAAAAAATGAACGAAAAGAGCAGGGACAGGGGAATGGTGAGCGCCACGATCACCGCGGCTCGAACGCTGACTATAAAAGCCATCAGGACAAGAAGAACAAGCGCCATCCCAAGCAGCATGTTGTGTTCAACGGTATCGATTGTCAATTGAACAAGGTCGCTTCGGTCGTAATAGGGGAGCGCTTTTATGTCGGGTGGCAGGACATGTTCGTTCAGATAGCGGGTCTTTGCTTCAACGCCTTGCAGCACACTTTGTGTCTGTTCACCGCGCCGCATCATAATGACGCCCTCGACGGCATCATCCGTTCTGTTGAACCCGAATTCGCCCAGGCGGGGGGCGCCCCCTATGGCGACCTCTCCAATATCTCGAATGCGTATCGGGGTGCCGTTTTGCGAACCCACCACGATGTTGCCAATATCCGAGGTGTCCTGAACCAGGCCGAGGCCCCGGACATAATAGGATTGATCGCCCTGGGAGTAGAACCCGCCCCCGGCATTGGAATTATTGACGGACAGCTGTTGCATCACCGTTGGAACAGTGAGGTGGTAAGCGTATAGTTTTGCCGGGTCAAGCAGCACTTGATACTGCATTACCGTGCCGCCGAAGCCGGAATCGTCGGCGACTCCGGGCACCTGCTTGTATTGACGTTCGACCACCCAATCTTCGTATGTCTTCAGTTCCTGCGGCGTTCGGTCGGGGCTATTCAAAACATATCGATATACCAGTCCCGATGGACTTGCCAGCGGTGCAAGCGTGGGGGCTACGCCCTGAGGATAGGTCACCTCGCTCAGTCGCTGAAACACCACCTCACGCGCAAAATAGTCATCGGTGCCATCGTTGAATGTCATGATGACATCCGACAGACCGTAGAGCGAGATCGAGCGCATCACGGACATCTGCGGAACGCCGTTCATCTCAACTTCGGTTGGGACGGTAACCAGGCGTTCGATCTCTTCGGCTGCGTGACCCGGCCACTGTGTAATGACCTCCACCATGGGCGGAGAGAGATCGGGATAGGCATCGACCGGCATATGCACAAACGAGATCACTCCGGCGACGGCAATGATTGCCACCAGTAGCAGGATCAAGGCACGTTGCTGCAAAGCAAACTGAACGATGCGATGAATCATTGGAAACCGCCTCCTCAGTGTTGCAGCGAATTGGCAAACTGTAGAAACAGGCTGCCGTCGCCCACAACCCTCTCTCCAACGGAAATGCCCTTTATGATTTGCGTCTGGCCATTCTGGCTTTCACCCAGATCCACATCGCGCCGGCCAAATTGGTTTGCACTGGTGGCAACGTAGACAAACGGCTGGTTATTGTCATCGCGCAGTACGGATGAGTTTGGGACGGCAACGACATTGGAGAGTACGCCGGCCGTCACAGTGACTGTGCAATACATATCTCGCTTCAGCTTCTCGCCCGGGTTATCCACGAGGATGCGCGCCTGGAGCGTTCTGGTGCTCGGATCGAGCGCCGGAGAGACATAGGAGATACGACCATGAAATTTGTCGGGATATGCGTCTGTTTCCACCACGACATCGTCTCCGTTGCGAACATAAGCAAGGTCCGCCTGGTACACATTTGCAAGGACCCACACCGTGCTTAAATCTGAAATCGTAAAGGCCTGGGTTTGTCCTGCCTGCACCACCTGACCTGGCTGGACCAGACGCTCGACCACCTCGCCACTGATTGGAGCAAGTACGGGGATGAGCGCCGACGATGGGGCCTTCGCAAGGTCCGCGGGATTTTTGATGCCGAGAATTTTCATCCCCTGTTCCGCTGCATTCAGGTCCGCCTGGGCCTGGGTTCGGTCGGACTCGGCCTGCTCAAGGTCGCGTTCGGCGATGGCATGGTGTTCATACAGACCCTGCGCGCGGGCGTAGAATTTCTCCGCCAGGCGGAAGGCATCGGCTGCCTTCAAATACGAGTCCAGGAGCTGTGAGTAGTCAGGGCTGCTCACGTCGAGCATTGGTTCGCCTGTTTTGACACGCTGCCCCGGCACTACCAATATCCTGCTTACAGGACCGCCGACCTGTGTAATCACCGGCGTGGTGTTGAACGCGTTGTACGCCACAGCACCCGTCAGCCGAAGCGTGCGCTTCAACGTAGTTGGCTCAATCGTGACGACCTGCACGTGCTGCATCTGGTCCTGTGGAATATTGAAGAGCTCCGGGGTCGCGGACTTGGCAGCATTTGTGGAAAAGGATGTCATCTGACTCGCCTGCTTACTTTCGTTCGAGCGACAGGCTGTGAGCGCGAGCACGAAAGCAATCGCCATCGCACTCTGAATCCTGCAGGTGCGGGGAGTGATGAGTTGAACGTTCATGGTAAGCTCCTGGTTCCTACAGCTTCACGAAGCTGTTCGAGCGCGAGCAAGTACGATGCCAGCGCCTGGCGGTAGCCGAGTTGCGTCGCCCGATTGCTGCGCTCCGCATCAAGAAAATCAAGCAGGCTCGCTGCCCCATGTTTGTATGCATAGTCAGTGATATCCAGGGATTGCTGCGCATCGTCGAGGTATCCGGAACGGTAGAGAACGACGATCTGATCATTGGCGTGCAGACCCTCAAACGCGTCTCTTACATCCGTCAGAACCTGTCCGCTCGCGAACCCCTCCAGTTCCTGTGCCTGCGTTACGGCAAAGCCGGCGCGTGCAATCTCCCCCTGGTTGCGGTCAAAAATCGGCAGTTGGATTTGCCCAAAAAGGGATATGTCGTTGGTATAGCCAAGGTGCGTGTAGCTCACTTGTCCCGTAACATCTCTCTTGCCAATGGATTTTTGCAGTGCAAGCTGGCTATTCGCGGCGTTGATTCCCAGCCTGGATGCCTGCAAGTCGGGTCTGTTTGCCAGGGCCTTTGCTTGATAGTCATCCAGATTGCCTTTCACTGCCTGATAGTCGAACGCCCCGGTCACGTCATAGTCTGGGCCTACCGATTCATATCCGAGCAGTTGCCTTAGGTCGGACAGTGCTTGCACCCTGGAGAGCTGTGCCGCGGACACGTCCATCTGGAACTGGAGCATCTGCAGCTTCATCTTCAGCAGATCGTCCTCGCCCGTGTCGCCCGCTTTGTAGCGCTCCTCGCTAATATTCACCGTGTCCTGAAAGCTCTTGAGGTCCTGGTTTGCCAACTCCAGAGTTGATTCGGCGAGTTCAACATTGATGAACAGAGAAGCCACGTTGAAGCTGAGGCTGCGCTCGTTGTCGGTCACCTGAGACCGGGTCACGGCGGTCACATCTTTAGCGGCCTGCAAGCGGTGTTGCCGCTTCTGGCCGCGCTCAAACAAATAGCTGACGCCAAGATCGAACTGTGCCGTATTGTCGAGGTAATCGGCGCTGAATTGGCGTGGCTGGAAGATCGGCAAGAACTGCGAGTCGCCAAGAAGTACCGGGTTCGGGCGGAGATTGGCCGTGGTTTCTTCCGCCTGGTCTTGCTGAATCACGGTTCGCGCAGCCAACAAGTTGTGATTGTGCTGGAGCGCCATCTGGATCGCTTCATCCAACGAAATCGTCACCCCACCTGGCTTTTGTGCAAGCGTTTGCGCTTGAGGAGCCGGCGGCGGCTGGCTCGGACCAGGTGGGGATTGAGCGCCAGCGCCTTCAAGGAAAAGCGCCGAGACTAGGAATACGGGCAAATACAGACGTGACGAGCGCATAGGCAATCAGCCTCCTTCATGACAGACATACACTGATTGAACGTGCCACAGAGGCACGGAGGCATGCAGAGGCTATGCGGGAGGCGCCCGCGCGGGCAGGCTTGGAACAGCGCCGGCGACGGGTTCCATATAGAGGGCTTCTGAGACATTGCCCATCGGCACCGGAACCCACCATGTGTGAACGCCTGCCGCCATCGGCACGATGACCAGATGGCATAACGTACAGGTGGCGCCAGAGCAATCGGCGTGGTGATGACACACCATTCCAAACGTCATCCCCACCACCAACAAGAGGATCACGATCGGGACGACTGCACACCGGGCTGGCTTCTGGTAAGACATCTTTGAGGAGCCCTGATCGGAATTGCCGCTAGAACCGATTCGTCTCATTCTACTCGCCCTTGAAGCTATGGCGCACAATCGAGTCCATTTTTTCGTCTGCCAATCGGTAGCAACACGATGATCTGCTCGAGAGCACATCGCCTCCTTAGAGGTCTGATCGCTGGAATTAGGTCTTGCCCCCGATGATCAAGAGGGCTTGTTGTATGTGTCCTGGCATACCTGGTCCAGCATCCTGCCTGCGATCGACCGTGAGATGCCCGGAGGCGGCGCGATGCGCTTCCGGGGCGGGATCTTCGAAAGTAGGGTTGTGTCCGGAGTTCCTAAATGGGGTCGCACCATCTCGGTCTATCGCACCCTGCGGCGTTTTTCGGTGCCGATCAGGGCACTGTCGAGCGGCGGTTGTTCAAGTAACTCCCAGGCTTTACGATCTCCGATACAAAGTCGAGAAAAGCCCGCAGCTTGGCGGGAGGCAAACTCCGCGATGGATACAGCGCGAAGAGCGGAAACGTTTCATCCGGCCACTCAGGAAAGAGTTCCACCAACCGTCCATCCGCGAGCATGTCATGAATGCCTAGCTCCATCACCTGAGCAATTCCGACGCCCGCGACACACACGCCAATCATAGTGCCTACATCGGCGAGCAGGAGCCGGCCGCGAGTTACGACTGGAAGGATCTTCGCACCTCGATGAAACTCCCATCGGAATGGTTGACCTGTGAGTGAGTCGCGAAACTGAATACAGTCATGGCGACTAAGTTCGGAGGGCTTACTGGGCTTGCCATGCTTCTCGATGTAGCTGGGGGAGGCGACGGTGAGGATGCGCGTATCGAGCAGCTTGTGAACCACCAGAGATGAGTTGGGAGGTTCTCCAAAGCGTACGGCCAAATCAAAGCCTTCGCCAACCAGGTCCCCGAGCGACTCTCGCGTGATGAGTTCGACGGATAGCTCCGGATAGCGAAGAACGAACGATCCGATTTGCGATGCGATTAACAGCCTCGAAAAGAAGGGATCGATATTCACACGCAAACGTCCGGTTACGGCAGCCGCGGAGCCAGTTGCCGACGTCACCGCGTCTTCTATCCCTGCAAGCATGGGAGCGATCGCTTCATAGAAACGCTCGCCCTCCGCTGTCAGTTGAACCGACCGGGTTGTGCGATGGAGAAGGCGAATCCCAAGCCTGACCTCCAGCCGGCTGACAGCGCGGCTGACGGCAGACTGAGTTACCCCAAGGGACTCGGCTGCCCTCACAAAGCTGCCGGATTCGACTACCGCCGCAAGCGTCGTCACTCCTCCGAGAATGCGTGCATCTGCGTTCATCGTTGATGAGTATAAATCATGGATGCCAGGACATACATGCATGAATATGACGCTCGTTTCTGGAGTCTTATGAGCGTAGGTCAGTTCAGGGAGGAAGGCTGTGTTCGCAATTACAGGCATTACAGGCAAGGTTGGCGGTGAGACTGCTCGAAGGCTACTGGAGGCGTATTTGCCGGTGCGCGCAGTGGTGCGCGATGAAACGAAAGGCGCTGCGTGGGCGCGGCGCGCCTGCGGGATCGCTGTCGCAGATATTGGGGATGCAGAGGCGCTCACCCGTGCCTTCTCGGGCGCCGAGGGCGTCTTTGTGCTGGTACCCCCCAACTTCGATCCGTCGCCCGGATTCCCCGAGGTGAGGGCAATCATCTCGGCCCTGAAGTCGGCACTGCTTCAGGCGAGACCGGACAAGGTTGTAGTCCTCTCAACAATTGGAGCGCAGGCGGTTCAGGTAAACCTGCTCTCGCAGCTCGGCATGATGGAACAGGAGCTGTCGTCGCTGCCGATGCCGATCGCGTTTCTGCGCGCCGCTTGGTTCATGGAAAACGCAAGCCTCGATGTGCAGCCTGCGCGGACGACCGGTGCCATCCAGAGCTTTCTCCAGCCGTTGCAGAAACCCGTCCCAATGGTTGCGACCGAAGATATTGGCAAGGTTGCGGCGCAACTTCTGCAGGCGGAGTGGACCGGCCTTCGCGTCGTGGAACTGGAAGGTCCGCGCCGCGTCACTCCGCTGGAGATTGCAGCCACGTTCTCGCGGCTGTTAGGGCATGCTGTGCAGCCCTCGGCGCCGCTCCGCTCGGAGTGGGAGGAACTTTTCCGCGGACAGGGCATGTCGAATCCTACGCCGCGCATGCGGATGCTCGACGGATTCAACGAAGGCTGGATCGAGTTTGAAGCCGGAGAGGCAGGATCGATCAAGGGCACAGTTGAACTGGAATCCGTACTGAGAACTCTGACCCAGCAGGAGTCCAAGGGAGATTCAACATCGGCGAGGATTGACTCCGCGATATAGGCGGGGTAGCAATGAGAACGAAAGGAGTCTGACAATGCGCTACGATTGGATCGCCATCCCCGACTCAGCTATCCCCCGCACTGCGAATCCGGTCTTCCAGCACCTGCTCGATACCTACGTCAGCGAGACCAACAAAGTCGCCTCCACCTGGAAGGCATTTAATGACGCTGACCTCGAGTTCAGACCGCATCCTCGCTCGAGCAGTGTCGACGCAATCCTGCGCCATCAGCTTCTCTCCGAGCGGCGATTTTTCGGCGAGTTTCTCAAGAGGCCCGAACCTGCTCCCAACCAGGTTCTACCCGCTGAGTTCAGTGTCGAAACCGCTATCACCCGCTTCCTTGAGCTTGCCGTCGCTCGTCTTGATTTCTTCGCATCCCAGCCGGAGTCCTGGTGGATGGAGACCGTCCCTTTCTTCGACGTCGATCGTCAGCGCATCTGGATCTTCTGGCGCCGCGTACTGCACACAGCTCACCATCGCACCCAACTCACGGTCTTTCTACGCCTGCTCGGCAAGGACGTTCCCTCCACCTACGGCCCCACCGCCGACGTGACCTGGACCGGAGCCGACCCCACCAACTCCGTGGCCGCCGCCGGCCGCCGCTAGCTGTGAGGTCTCAATAGGTTCTCTACCGGCTGGGAATCGGGAGCTGAGTTTGCGAAGCTTCCCGATTCAGGAGAGCCGACGGACTACCATCGGAAACGACCCATCGATTGTCGCTGCAGAGAGAGTCTTTTCCGGATTGATCGGGAGGGCAAAAATCACAAATTGCCTGCAAAGCTCATAGAAATATGGGTATGCACTGAGGAACCTGATGGACTTTGAAATCCAGGCGCAGGTGGCGCTCGGACAGTCCAGAGCTCGCGGGGGTATATTGCTTCGTAGCCGGGGAAGCGAAATGGTATTCCCGGCCCAAAGGAGCAACTCGGTGAAATTCAAGTTGAGATACGCAGCCCTCGGATGCCTTGCGGCATCCATCGTTACGCCGGCATTTTCGCAGGGCACTGGTGCGGACACCTACAAAGCGAAGTGTGCGATGTGCCACGGCGCAGGTGGCCTTGGCGACACTCCTGCCGGCAAAGCCATGAAGGCTGCATCCTTCAAGGACCCGGCGATTGTCAAGGCCCCCGACTCTGAACTGATCGCTGCCGTCAAGAATGGCAAGAACAAGATGCCTGCCTATGCAGGCAAGCTTACCGACGATCAGATCAAGTCAGCCATAGCATATATCCGTACATTGCAGAAGTAGTTGCTACGTAGAAGGAAATGAGACGGCCTCAATGGCTGCCTCAGAACTCATCCTCATCGGCGGCGCGCTCAATAGAGCGTCCGCCTCCTTTCTTATTAGTCGTGTGGCCTGTGGCCCGGACGATCGTGTCCGGTCTTCAGAAGACTAGTTCCCCACAACCTTATGGTATGTGATCTAAATCACAGACTCCACCTGGCGCAATCTTCATCATTTCTCCCACGTAGTGCTGAAGGGAGATTTCTGTCATGGAAATGTTCTTGATGATTCTGGGCGTGAGCGTATTCATATTTGGACTGGGAGTTGCGACAGTTAGGTTTCAGCCGTCGATGCGTTCGGACTCGTCAGATTCGGCACTCGAAACCGAGCGCACCCGGGTCAATGCAGTCGCCCCAACCCTCGTGTCTTCAGAACACGCCGCCGCAGTAAAGCCGGTTGCCCTCCCCCGACAGATACCGATTGAGCTGCTATTGCTGCAAATCGAAAACCATGTGCGTCTGGAGCAGGCCGCTGCGGAGTCGTTTCTGGAATTCCCCACCCACGCTCTTTTGTATAGCAAGACAACTTCGCCGTTTGTGAACTGAGGGAGGGTGGGTTATGCCGTATGAATTGCTCAATGGTCTCTCGCCTGCCGAGATCGAGCAGATTCTGGACCTTGGCACCAGGCTGATCGTCCCCAGTGGGACCCTGCTGTTCCGTCTGGGAGACCCCGCCGATCGCCTGTTCCTGACCGAACGGGGCCGCATCAGGCTTACCCTGCCAATGCATCTCCGAGGTAAAGAAGAGGATGTTCTCGCGGAGGAAAGATCTCCCGGTCAGACGGTGGGCTGGTCGGCCCTGATTCCGCCTTACCGCTTCACCCTCAGCGCCGCCGCATCGCTTGATACAGAAGTGATCGCCCTGCCGCAGAAAGCCTTGCGCGAGTATATGGCTGCCCAGCCGGCAGTTGGCTGCAAGATCGCCTTGAACCTGGCTGTCGTCATTGGTCATCGTCTGCAACTTTTCCAAACCATGTGGCTGCGAGAGATGGAGCGCACCGTTCAAGCGCGTTCCGCTTGATCCGTGCCCGGAACCAAGCGGTGATGCTTGTGTTTTTCGCCCTAATTTGTATTTTGCGGTGGGAGGTGTAGTAGATGAGCGCCGACGAGAGTTCAAACCCGGGATCGACGCGTCGTCGCGTGATTGAGTATTTCCTTGGCGGCGGTGTGTTCGCCACGTTTGCTTCCTTCCTATATCCCGTGCTGCGCTATGTAGCGCCTCCGCCCGTCGCAGACCTCGGCGTGAACGAAGTGGTAGCCGGAAAGGTGGGGGACCTGAAGCCGAATTCCGGTGCAATCTTCCGATTTGGCAATAGCCCCGGCCTGCTTATTTTGACCAGCGACGGTACCTATCAAGCGCTCTCTGCCACCTGCACCCACCTCGGCTGCACCGTACAGTATCGCGGCGATCTGCGCCAGGTGTGGTGTCCCTGCCACAACGGCATCTACGGCATTGACGGCCGGAATATCTCAGGCCCGCCGCCAAAACCACTCGAAGCGTATGACGTCCATCTGCGTGGCGATGAGATTGTCGTCACCACCAAACGGGGGGCCTGACCATGATCTCCGCCATCATTCGCTGGCTTGATGAACGACTTCATCTGGACGACCTCATCGCCCCATTTCGCCACAAGACCGTCCCGGTTCACCGCCTGACGTACTGGTATTTCTTCGGCGGCATCACCCTTTTTCTCTTCGGGGTCCAGGTGATTACCGGCATTTTGCTTCTGTTGTATTACAACGCCGGCGCCAACGAGGCCTTCGAGAGCGTGCAGTACATCATGACCAAGGTGCGCTATGGCTGGTTGATCCGCTCCATCCATTCATGGTCAGCCAACCTCATGATTCTTACTGCATTTGCGCATATGTTCAGCGTGTTGTTCCTCAAGGCCTACCGCAAGCCCAGGGAGTTGACATGGGTCAGCGGCATGCTTCTTCTGTTCCTTGTCATGGGATTTGGTTTCAGCGGCTATCTGCTGCCATGGAACACGCTGGCCTTCTTCGCCACCAAGGTTGGGACCGCCATGGTCGGACAGATCCCGATTGTTGGCCAACCTGTGATGGTCTTTCTGCGTGGCGGCCCACAGGTTACTGGAGCCACGCTGATCCGGTTCTTCGGCTTCCACGTCGCTGTTCTGCCCGGGCTGGTAGTGGTCCTGATCGCGATCCACCTCTTTCTGGTTCAGCGTCTTGGTATGAGCGTTCCACCCAAAATCGAAGCTGAGTGGATTGAAAATCCCTCGGCAAGACGTGACATGAAGTTTTTTCCCAACTTCCTGCTGCGGGAGATGATGGCCTGGTACGTAGCGATTGGCGTGCTGGGCGCTCTGGCGGCAATCTTTCCATGGAACCTCGGTGTCAAAGCAGACCCGTTTGGCTCCGCGCCGGCCGGCATCAAGCCCGAGTGGTACTTCCTCTTCATGTTCCAGACGCTCAAGCTCATTCCCTCCAAAGTGTGGTTCGTCGACGGCGAGGTCCTGGGTGTGCTTGGTTGCGGCCTGGTCGCGTTGTTGTGGCTTCTGCTTCCATTTTTTGAGAGTGAGCCGCCCTCACGCCCAAAAAGGTGGATCACTGGACTGGGTATCTTTGCTCTTATGTACGTGACGGGTATGAGTATTTATGGTTACCTTGCTAAATAAGTTCCGGCTGTCGCGCGCAGCCCGTACTATCGGGCTGGCCGGGTACATCGTGCTCGGAGCGTGCCTGGGTTATGGGCAAACTACCAACTCCTGTCTGGATTGTCACTCCGCTATGCCGGACCCGCTGGGCGTTACCCAGGAGAAGTTCAGCCAGGACATCCACTCGCAAAAAGGCCTGACTTGCACAAGTTGCCACGGAGGCGACGCAAGCAGCTACGATCCGACCGTATCCATGGGTACCAAGGCCGGGTTCAAGGGCAAGATCGATCGCAAGCAGGTGCCGCAGTTATGCGCAAGCTGCCACTCCAATCCGACCTACATGAAGCAGTACGATCCCGGCCTTCGCACCGACCAACTGGACCAGTATCACACCAGCATGCATGGCAAGCGCCTGGCCTCGGGAGACACCAAAGTTGCCGTCTGCATCGACTGCCATAGCGTCCACGATATCCGGCCGCCCAGCGATCCCCGTTCCACGGTCAACCCGGTCAACATTGCGACCACATGCTCGCGCTGCCATTCCGACGCGGCGTACATGAAGCCGTACGGCATTCCTACCGATCAATTCGCAAATTACAAAACCAGCGTGCACTATCAGGCGATGATGGTGAATGGCGATCTGAGTGCGCCTACCTGCACAACCTGCCACGGAAACCATGGCGCGGTGCCGCCGGGTGTGGACAAGGTGCAGAATGTCTGCGCCAACTGCCACGTTTTCCAGGCCCAGATGTACGAAAAGAGTTCGCACAAAGCGGCCTTTGATGCCGCAGGTCTGCCCGGATGCGTTGTCTGTCACTCCAATCATGGCATTCACCTGCCATCGGACGCCATGCTTGGCACGGGCCCCCAAGGCGTCTGCATGCGATGCCACCAACCGGGCGACAAGTGTGATCGGGCACGGGTTGAAATTCAGACCGGTTTGATGGGATTGGATGGGGCCATCAAGAACGCAGACCAAGCCCTTACTATCGCCGAGGCCTCCGGCATGGATGTGAGCGAGGCCCGGCTGGCACAGACCCAGGCCAGGGACGAGCTGATCAAAGCGCGCGTTACCATCCATACCTACCAGCAGGCCCTGGTGGACCAGGATGTCCAGGCCGGCCTCAAAATCGCCGCCAAGGATGAGCAGGCCGGCAAGGACGCGATGGTTGAGCGCAACCAACGTCGAATCGGACTGGGGATGTGCCTAGTTGCCATTGGGATTATGCTGGCTGGGCTTTGGCTGTTCATCAGGAAGATCGAGAGCTAGATACTCCGCTGCAAGGGTGGAGATTGTAGAGTTATTCGTCTCAGACCCTCGTGTACTTAGCGTACTCAAGAACCGCGTATGCTGCGTTTTGACAGGTACGGCTCAAACTCCAATCACAGTGATGGGCCATCACTTCGAGCGACGCAAGACCTTGAAAACGAAATGAGCCTGCCGGTTGAGATTTCAGGAGAACTGAGGTGATGTATCCTTGGTGCCAACTTGGATTGGGGGGTCTCGCGATCCCGGAACTGGAGCGAAGACTGAATTTCGGCCGTGAGCAAGCGCGGGCGGCTGTGATAGCGCTGGGGAAACTTCCAAAGGGAGTCGCCCTGCCCCTCGTCGAGAAGGCTTTCCGTGATTCCTATCCGGCGGTTCGATACTACGCAGCGGAGTATCTGGTGAATAACAGTTCTTCCGAAGGGCATGCGCTGGCTATCAAGCGGCTCGAAGTGGAAACGGATCGCGACACTCGAAAGCTGCTTGAGCGGGCATGACTGCGATCTCGAACAGCGCCAATCCGGGCCGCCCCATTGAGAGGCATTGAGACCTGCTGGAGGTTGAGCTCGGGAAAACCTCGTGTATTTGTAGCGTACTCAAGAACCGCGTATTCGGCTTTTTCGCAGGTATGAGCGTCGATAGTTTTCAATAACTTGTTTATTATCAATACCGTGCCGGAATCCGACCCCCCTCCCGGCACCACTTGAATTCTTCCCGAACAAATTCAGCTTCAGCTGGTGCCGACGGGTGGTTGATTCCCCGAAAGGCCGCAATGGGAAGTTGTCGCTTTCCTGTTTGACGCTGGCGTTGGATTTGTGTAAGGAAAGGGGGACGGCCCGATGGAATCTGCTTCTGGGTTGATCGACGAGAAGATCAAGGGACTGGGGGACTGGCGCGGGAAATGCTCGCGAAGGTGCGGAGACTCATCCACGAGGCAGACCCTGAGATCGTGGAAGAGGTGAAGTGGATCAAGCCGACATCGCCGGGGACGCCCGTGTTCTCCCACGGCGGCATTGTGTGCATGGGCGAGACGTACAAGAGCGTAGTGAAGTTGACGTTTGCCAAGGGAGCTGCGCCGGATGATCCGGCGGGGCTGTTCAACTCCAGCCTGGAGGGTAATGTGAGGCGGGCGATCGACATCCACGAAGGCGAGCAGGAGGACGAGGCGGCGCTGAAGGAGCTGATTCGCGCGGCGGTGGCGCTCAACCTGGAAGGCAAAGGCAACGCGAAGCCACGGCGGGCGAAAGCCCGGGCTTATTAGGATGTGATACGCTGTTGCGGCCCGCGAGGCGAACGGAAGAACTGTGGCCAGAATGGAGATTTTGGCCAAGAGGTGAGACGCATGGCAGCACGTGAAGTATCACGACGCAGTTTTCTGGGCGCTTCGGTGGCGGCGGGAGCCGTGGTAATCGCCCACCCGGTCAACATGGCTGCGCAGTCGGTGGGAGTGAAGGCCGCCGATTTGCCCGACCTCACCATCAAAGAGGCAAAGATCTACGTCCTCGACGGCAGCAGTTGGCGCAACGCCGGTGCAGGCCTGAGTGGCGGGAACGAGATTGCCTCGCTGGTGACGGCCAGCGGGATTGAGGGTAACTTCACCCTCGGGAACGGGGCGGGCGGGGTGAGAACCCCAGCGGGGAGTTGGGTTGACTTTGCCAAGGCCAACTGCGTGGGCAAGAATCTGTTCGATATTCTCCCTACCATTTCCACCATTCCCCTTCAGAACCAGCCAGGCGGCGGCGGTGGTGGAGGGCGCGGCGGAGCCGCAGCGGCCGGCGGTGGCGCGGCAGCAGCCGCAGCGCCACCTGCAAGCAGAGGCGGCGGTGGCAGAGGAGGGGGAGACTTTATTGGCGGATTCAACCCCGGCTTTAGAAGCCGGACGCATGGAACCGGGACCCCGGGTCCGAATGCGCATGCCGCGGCCTGCGACTTCATCCTCTGGGACATCCTGGGTAAGGCGGTGAATCGTCCCATCTACAAGATTCTGGGAGGAACGAAGACTAAGATACTGGCCTATGCCAGCTCTCAGCATCTGGCCACGGTGGAAGATTATGGTCCGGACATCCTCAAGGCCAAGGCTGCTGGGATCAAGGCGTATAAGATTCACCCTGGCGGAGGCCAGCATAAGACCGGTGGGCGAATTCCTGCCTACCTCGGCCACATCGATGAGATCAAAGAGGTCCGTCAGGCAGTGGGAGACGACTTCACCCTGCTGTACGACGCGGTGCAGGGCTACAACTACTACGAAGCGTTGCGGGTGGGCCGTGCCCTTGACGAATACGGGTACGATTCCTTCGAGGATCCCATGCAGACCACCGACCTGGAGGGGTTGATTGAACTGCGCAAGCACCTGGACGTGCCCACCGAGGTCGGCGAGTTTCTTACCAACATCTACGACTACGGCGAGTACATCAAGCGGGACGCCATGGGAATCGTGCGGCTGGTTACAGACGGCGTTGGCGGCATCACCGGATCGTTCCGGGTGGGTCAGTTGGCCGATACCTTCGGCATGCCGTGCACGCCGCACAACTGGGGCACCTTCTTTGACATGGCGGCGGCTTTCCAGGTGGAGCTGGCGCTGCCCAATTGCTACTGGTTTGAGATGGTGTGGCCGTGGGAGTACGCTGACCGGCCGTACGTGGACCACAAGTTCCGGGTGGACGCGGACGGCTATGTGCAGGCGCCGACCGATCCGGGCATGGGATATCCGCTCAACATGGCCGCGGTCGACAAGCTGCTGACTCGGATTGATCGTTGACGCAGCTCCGTGGCCCGATGGTGACGCCAGTTTGCAAGCCGTTCGCTTGGCGGATTACACTGGCCAGCCATGAAGCCAATATCCCTTCTGCCCATCATCGCTCTCGCCCTGTTTGCGTCCACTCAGCCGCTCTGGTCCGCGGATGCAAAGTTCACGCCGCCGGCGTCGCCGCGCGCGACCTACAACTTCAACGCCGACTGGAGGTTCATCCGCCAGGACGTCCCGGGGGCCGAGGTTGTGTCGTTTGACGACTCGCAGTGGGAGACGGTCAGCACTCCGCATAGCTTCAACGAGGTCGATTCGTTCAAGGTGATCATCGACCACAGCGGAGGCGATCGCGGCACGTACAAGGGCATCAGTTGGTACCGAAAGCACTTCAAGATGCCTGCCTCGGCGGCGGGAGGTAAGGTCTTTATTGAGTTTGAGGGCATGCGCCAGGCCGGCGACATTTATTTGAATGGCCTGCCCTACGGTCTGTACGAGAACGGAGTGAACGGGTACGGCATCGACATCACGTCCGGCGTGCACTTCGGCGACCAGGAAAACGTGATTGCGGTGCGGGTGGACAACACCACCAACTACAAGGAACGCGCCACCAATACGAGCTATCGATGGAACGCCAACGACTTCAACCCCGACTTTGGCGGCATCAACCGCCGGGTATGGCTGCACGTCACGGGGCCGATCTACCAGACGCTGCCAATCTACTACGGCCTGGGAACAACCGGGACCTACATCTATTGCACCGACTACAACATTGCGGGGCATAGCTGCAGCGTCAACGTCGAATCGCAGGTGCACAATGCTACGGCCGGTCGCCAGCGCAGCTCGGCCAATATCACTCTTTCTGCTTCGGTGGTGGACAAGGAAGGCGTGGTGCGGGCCACGTTCACAGGCAAAGGCGCAGATATCACCGCCGGCGATAAAGCTGTTCTGACGGCCGCGGGCCCGTTGACCGGCGCCCGGTTCTGGAGTCCCGACGACCCGTATCTGTATGACGTTTACACCATGCTGAGCGTGGACGGGAAGGTGGTCGACGTCAACAAGATCACCACCGGCTTCCGCAAAGTGGATTTCAAGGGTGGGGTGGGCAAGGGCGGCGTGTATATCAACGACAAGTTTGTCTACCTGAAGGGATTCTCCGAGCGCTCGGCGGACGAGTGGGCCGGGGTTGGCGTGGGCTATCCGGAGTGGATGCACGACTTCACGGCGCAGATGATTCGCGACGACCACGCGAACTACCAGCGCTGGATGCACGTGACTCCGCAGAAGGAGGACGTGGAATCGTACGACCGCTTCGGCATCGTTGAGGTGGCGCCGGCGGCGGACAAGGAAGAGGACTCCTGGGGCCAGCAGTGGGAGCAGCGCGCGGAGGTGATGCGCAACAGCAT
>Ga0182013_10004283_pt1 | contig 17239 bp, 13 predicted proteins | sample 612S2MmetaG_FD_120487 | JGI IMG/M metagenome (GOLD analysis project Ga0182013, IMG submission 120487) | Permafrost microbial communities from Stordalen Mire, Sweden - 612S2M metaG | ecosystem: Environmental > Terrestrial > Soil > Wetlands > Permafrost | place: Sweden: Stordalen | collected...
CATTCCTTCAATTTCCACCTTGCCCGAACATGCGGGCGACTGCCGTCTTGCCGCCGAAATGCTTGCGGCCGACCTGAAGCGCATCGGCATGCAGAATGTGATGCTGATTGAAACCACTGGTCACCCGCTGGTCTATGCGGACTGGCTCCATGCCTCCGGCAAGCCAACGGTGCTGGTGTATGGGCACTACGATGTGCAGCCGCCCGATCCGCTGGACGAGTGGCTCTCGCCGCCCTTCGAACCCACCGAGCGCGACGGCAATATCTACGCCCGCGGCGCTGTGGACGACAAGGGGCAGGTAGTTGCGCAGGTCAAAGCGTTGGAATCCTTACTGGCCGCGACGGGCAAGCTGCCTTTGAATGTGCGTGTGCTGCTGGAAGGCGAAGAAGAAGTGGGAGGGGAGGGAATTGCGGAGTTTGTCGCCTCAAAACCTCCTGAGCTGAAGGCTGATTTCGCGCTGGTATCGGATACCGAGCTGTTCGCGCCCGGCCTGCCGACTTTGTGCGTAGGGTTGCGCGGCATGATCTACACCGAACTCGAGGTCCGCAGCGCACGCAGCGACCTGCACTCCGGCATGTATGGCGGCGCGGCGCCCAACGCCTTCGTTTCCCTGGCGCAAATCATTGCCAAACTGAAAGATGAGAATGGCCATATCCTGATCCCCGGCTTCTACGACGACATCATTCCGCCCAGCAAGGAAGAGCTTGCCGCGTGGCAGAGCCTGCCTTTCGACGAGGAAGAATATCGCATGAAGGAAGTCGGCTCGAAGCAACTGGTCGGCGAAAAGGGTTACAGCGTCCTGGAGCGGACCTGGGCCCGGCCAACACTGGATGTGCATGGCATTCCAGGAGGCTTTACGGGCGCGGGCGCCAAAACTGTGATCCCGGCCAAAGCCACCGCCAAGGTCTCTATGCGCCTGGTTCCGGGCATGACGCCGGCCAAGGCCTTTGCTCTCTACAAGAGCTATGTGGAGAAGATCGCACCGGACGGCGTGGAGCTGGAAGTGCGCCTGATCCACTCCGGCGACCCGTGCCTGATTCCAGTGAACAACCGGTATATCCAGGCTGCCACGCGGGCGCTGCACGAAGTGTGGGGCAAGGACACGGTGTTTATCCGCTCCGGTGGATCTATTCCCATCGTGGGCGACTTCGATCGCCACCTGGGGCTGCCCAGCGTCATGATGGGCTTTGGCCTTCCCGACGACAATCTGCATGCGCCCAACGAGAAGTTTCATCTGAAGAATTTCTCGCTGGGGATCGAATCGCTGATCCGTTTTCTGGAGGAGGCGGCCAACTGAGCGAGCCCTTGCAGCCCATACGCGGCCCGGACGCAGCCGGCTTTGTGCTGGCCGGAGGGCAGTCGAGCCGCATGGGCACGGACAAGGCCTCGCTGGTGTTTCGAGGGCGTCCTCTCGTGGCTCATGCGCTGGAGATTCTGAGTGGAGCAGGGCTGGAAGCCTCAATCGCCGGCGCTCGCGTGCCCCTTGGCGCCTTTGCGCCGGTGGTTGAGGATGCAGAACCAGGTCTGGGGCCCCTGGGCGGCATCTGCACGGCTCTCGAGTCCTCCGCGGCGCGCTGGGCGGTCTTCTTGCCCGTCGATCTTCCCCTGCTGCCTTCCTCCCTGGTTCGGTTTCTGCTCGACCGTGCGCGGATCTCTGGCAGCGCGGTCACACTGGCCTCGCTTGCCGGGTTCGTCCAGACGTTTCCGGTGGTGCTGGATCGAGCCGTGCTGCCCGGTCTCCAGGCCGAACTCCACGCCGGGCGGCGCGGGTGCTTTTCTGCATTTCAGGCGGCTGCCGGCGGCCTTGGAGAGCCGCTGAACGTGGTTGCCGCCGAGCTGCTGGCCCAGGGCGGTCAAGTTACCGGTCCGGATGGGTTGCCGGCGGCCAGCTGGTTTTCAAACATCAATGCAGCGGACGACCTGCGGCAGGCCGAGGCGCATTTTCCGGGCTTCATCGCGTAAGCTAGAGCCAGTTATGCACTTTCCCGCCCACGCGAAAGTTCATAACAGGCTCTAGGTCTATCGCGATGTCCGATACCCCATTCAATCCCGAGTTGCCCGGGTCCCTTGTGGAAGCGCTTACCGGCGAGCACGCTGAAGCCACGGACAAGGAGTTGGCGGAAGCGACCGTCCGCGAAGGCGGGGAACAGTTCGTCGAAGCTGCCGGCGACCCGATCATTTCGTTCAGCCATGTGAACATCTCGTTTAACGGCCGGCCGGTGCTTGAGGATGTGAGCTTTCAGGTATGGCGCGGCCAGACGCTCTGCATCCTGGGACGCAGTGGCGTCGGCAAATCCGTGTCGCTGCGCCTGCTCATGGGCTTTCTCAAAGCAGATTCAGGGTCGATTCGCTTCGAGGGCCAGGAGATCACCAGCCTCAGCGAAGAGGGGATGAACGCCATACGCAAGCGCATCACCATGGTCTTCCAAAACGGCGCCCTGTTTGACTCGATGAGCGTTCGAGAGAATGTCGCCTTTGCGCTCCGCGAGCGAGGCGGCCTCGCCGAAGACCAGATCGTTCAAATTGTGGAGCGCTTGATCAACATGGTGGGCGCGGAAGATGTCGAGGATGCGCTGCCGGCCAGTCTCTCCACGGGGCGCAAACGAGCCGTGGCCATTGCCCGGGCCCTGGCTGCGCAGCCGGACGTGGTGCTTTACGACGAGCCAACCACCATGGTTGATCCCATCATTGCCCGCAGGCTCGGGAACCTGATCCAGCGGCTCAAAAAGCAGCTTGGATTTACCAGTATTGTGGTCACGCACGATATGCGTTTTGCCGAGCGGCTTGCCGACACAGTCCTCTTTCTCCATGAGGGCCGGGCGACCTATTTTGGACCCCTGAGCGGCTTCGTTGCCTCGACCGATCCCAATATCATGCGGTTTCTAGCCCTCGACGCCTATCTGATCCCTTCGCTCTGAGGGGGTTAATCAACTCGACACTAAAGTTGTAGTCGATTTACCTTGCGGTCTGGTGCGCCCGGAGCGATCCTAAACGTGTCGGAGCTTCCCTTCGCGATTCGAAACTGCTTCGCAGGAATGGAAAAGAAACCGGGAAGAACTTGACCGGGCCTGTGCAAATCTGGGCGTCACAAATTTGGTAGAATTGCTTTATTGTCATTGATTTCCATTCCTCGTTTCCTTGCATGACTTGGCAAGTTTATTCGTCTTTTTTCAAAAGACGGCCAATGTTCGCCGCCGCCAAATGTATGCTGCAAGCCGTTCACGCCCGTTCCCATACGTAGTCCATCACGGCGTCCGGCAGAGGTTAACCAAAGGTCAAATTTGCCGCTTGGCAAAACTCAGACCGTAAGGGCTATTGGCAATTCGTTGAACAGCCGATGACTGATATGGCGCATCTAATTCAAAAGTGCGTAGGCGGGTCAAAGATTTATCAAGCGTGTTCCAAAAATGTTTCTTGCTATCTTCAGCGGGGTGCAGGTCCCTGCCAAAACCCATAGTTTTGTGAACATTTGAGGTCTGCGAGACACAAATGGCGACTTCGGAATTCTGGCAAAGACTATCAGCCTCAATGGCTTCTTCCCATGAATGGGAAGGCAGTCTGGCTGGAGAAACTCCTCGCGGAACCGGTAGCACGGTGAAGCTCTGGATGGCCTTGGATGTGGTTTCCGTTGTGGCGGCTGCGACCATTGCCACGATGGACCGGCTGCACACCGGGCCTGTCGAAGGGGCGAGAGGATTATGGCAAGGAACGCTGATTCATGGCCGCTCGATGTGGATTCTGCTGGCGCTCTTTTTTGGATTCACAATGGTCCTCATCATCACCAGCAAGCGGCTTAATCTCTACACCCCCACCAAGTTGACCAGCGTATTGGGCGAGCAGAGACGAAGCTTGCAGGCTTGTTTCACGTCCGGCCTCCTGCTTACCGGCACTCTCTACGTAGTTCATGCCAGCGACATTCCGCGCGCCATCGTGCTGAGTGCAGTAGGACTGGTAGCGGTTTTTCTAAGCCTACGCAGGCTGGCGTATCGCCTCTATCTCTATAACCGCTACGACCGCGGGGTGGGCACGCGCAATGTGCTCATCGTCGGAATCGGACCAGAAGCGCATGCACTGCGCCATCACATCGAGAGCATCCGGCATCTCGGTTACACCTTCAAAGGGTTTATTGATTCTCCGGGAACCGCTTCGCGCCAGTCGGCTGCATCCGAAGAAATAGTCGGCACTGTCGATAACCTCTTTCAACATGCGCGCTCGCTGTTTGTGGATGAAATCTTCTTTACCTCGCCGTGCGAACGCGAACTCGTTCAGAACGTGCTTGAACAGGCGCGCACCCACGGTGTGGATCTGCGCATCATTCCAGACATGTACAACGGCCTGGCCTGGAACAACCCCATCGAATACATCGGGCAGTTTCCAACCATCCCGCTGCACTGCGGGCATGTGCCCGAGATTGGGCTCCTCTTCAAGCGCGTCTTCGATCTCCTGTTCTCCGTTCTCATCCTCATCTTTCTTGCGCCGCTTCTCCTCATCATTGCCATCGCGGTCAAGATGGATTCCCCTGGTCCGGCTTTCTACATGTCCGAGCGCATCGGCAAGAAGGGCCGCGTATTCCACTGCATCAAGTTCCGCACCATGGTTGAGGACGCCGATCTGCGCCGCGCCGATGTGATGCACATGAACGAGCGCGACGGCGTGCTCTTCAAGATCTCCAACGATCCCCGCATCACCAGGCTAGGCCGCTTTCTGCGCAAATATTCATTTGACGAGCTGCCGCAGTTCTTCAATGTGCTGAAAGGTGAAATGAGCATCGTGGGGCCTCGTCCGCCGATTGCCGCCGAGGTCAAGGAGTATAAGCTCAGCCACCTGCGCCGCCTCGACGTTATGCCGGGAATTACCGGCCTATGGCAGGTGCAGGGACGCCAGGATCCCTCCTTTGCAAGCTATGTATCGCTCGATGTGACCTACATCGATAGTTGGAGCATCTGGCTGGATTTCAAGATCATTATGCGCACCGTCGGCGTCGTTTTTGCCGGAACTGGTTCCTAGTAGGCAGCTCTCAGGGCCGACCGCAATCGATCGAAGACAAATGGGCCGCCTCCCGCCGAGGCGGCCTATTTGTCTTCCGCTGTAAACTGGAATTGTGAAGATCGCACTGGTCCAGATCGATCCGACGGTCGGAGACTTTACCGGAAATCTCAAAAAGATCGTAGCTGCCAGCGGCCGAGCCGCCGACCTGGGGGCCCGGCTTGCCGTGTTCTCAGAGCTGGCAATCTGCGGCTACCCCCCGGCCGACTTTCTAGAAAAACCAAGCTTTCTGGCCCGCTGCCGGTCTGCCGTCGATGAGCTGGCCGCTGCCACAAGCGGGTTACCTACCGCCGTTCTGGCAGGGGTGGCTCTGCCTGCTGAAGGCGACCGTGGCAAGCCGGCAGTGAATGCGGCCGTTCTGCTGGATGGCGGGCGACTTCTGCTTGAGCAGCACAAGCGGCTGTTGCCGTTTTACGATGTCTTCGATGAGCAGCGCTACTTCGCGCCTGCCCGGTCCCAGCAGGTGGTCGAGCTGGACGGCGTGCGCCTGGCCATCACCATCTGCGAGGACGCCTGGAACGACAAGAACTTCTGGCCGCGCCGGCTCTACACGGTCGATCCAATGGAAGAGCTGATGCGCCAGCATCCCGCCGTGCACATCAACCTTTCCTCCTCGCCCTTCTGGCACTCCAAGCGCGCAATCAGGCGCGAGATGCTGGCAGCTATTGCCCGCCGCGATAGTGTGCCGGTGCTCATGTCGAACCAGGTGGGCGGCAACGACAGCCTCATTTTCGACGGCTCCTCGCTCGCGCTCAATGCTTGCGGAGAATTGATTGCACAGGCTGCTTCCTTTGAGGAGGATCTGATCGTTCTCGATCCTTTTGCTGCGCCCGTCCTGCCGATCCCGCTGGATGAAGACACCGAGGCCGCCTATCGAGCGCTGGTTCTTGGCACGCGTGACTACGTGCGCAAGTGCGGCTTCAGAAAAGCGCTGGTGGGCCTCAGCGGGGGCATTGATTCCGCGCTGGTCGCCTGCATCGCCAAAGAAGCCCTGGGCGCGGAAAACGTGATCGCCGTGGGCATGCCAAGTCCGTATTCTTCCGCCGGTTCAATCGACGATAGCCGCAAGTTGGCGGCCAACCTGGGCATCCGGTTTGAAGTCATTGGCATCAGCGGCCTCTTCGGGGAGTTTACTCGTGCGCTGGAGCCGCAGTTTGCCGGCATGAAACCGGATACCACCGAAGAGAACATCCAATCGCGCATTCGCGGCACTCTGCTCATGGCTCTCTCCAACAAGTTCTCTGCGTTGGTGCTGACAACGGGGAACAAGTCTGAGATGGCCGTGGGCTATTGCACGCTCTATGGCGACATGGTGGGCGCATTGGCAGTGATTGGCGACCTGGTCAAGACGCGGGTTTATGCGGTTTGCCATTGGCTGAACCGCGACCGCGAGGTGATTCCGGCAGCAGTCCTCGAGAAGCCCCCTTCGGCTGAGCTGCGTCCCGACCAAAAGGATACTGATTCGTTGCCCCCCTACGAGGTGCTGGACCCGATTCTGGAGGCTTACGTGGAGCGCTACGAGACTCCCGAGCGTATTGCCGAGGCAAACGGATTTCCCCTCGCCCTCGTCCAACAGGTGGTGCGGCTGGTGGAGCGGTCGGAGTACAAACGCCAGCAAGCCGCGCCGGTCCTCAAGGTCACACCCAAGTCGTTTGGCATGGGGCGCAGATTCCCCATTGCCGTCAAAGTCGAGGTATAAGCTAGAGTCTAGGAAGATTTCCGCGAAATAAGGAGAAACAGCTTGATTCGTCCGTTCATCCGTTTCACCGGCGCTGTAGCGCTGGTTGCACTGTCCATGTCTTTGACACAGGCATTTGCGCAGACCGAGGTTCCTCCCGCACCCGCCGCGCCCGCTCCTGCAGCCGCGCCTGTATTCCCCAAGCCCGATCCTGCAAACTTTACTGCTGCCTCGCCTACCAAGGAGACCGTCAGCGCCTTCCTGACGGCCAATTGGGGCTTCGAAGAGAGCCGCATCTGGCAGGTGCAGGCCATTCTCAAGACCCCGGTGGAAGGAATCAGCAAGGTAGTCGTTCTGGTCGGCGACAAAACCGGCAAAGAGAAACCCGCGGTACTCCAGTTCTATGCCCTGCCTGACGGCAAGCACATCATCACCGCCGATCAGATCGTTGCGTTCGGCGCCAATCCCTTTGCTGATTTCCGTACCCAGTTGCAGCAGCAGGCGACCGGCCCTTATCGCGGTGCGGCGCCCAAGGACCTGGAAATTGTCGAGTTCGCAGATTTCCAGTGCCCCCATTGCAAAGAGGCGCAGGCCAACATAGACAAGCTGGCGGTGGATTTTCCCAAGGCACGCATTGTCTTTGAGAATGATCCGCTTTCTGCCATACACCCGGAGTCTGTCCCCGCCGCGTCCTATGGCGTTTGCGTGGCGAGTCTGGGCGGCAGCACAGCCTTCTTCCAGTATGCGTCCGCGGTATTCGACGGCCAGGATGGCCTGGCGACGGCCGACGGCGCAACGTTGACTCTGAACAGCGCCGTGACCAAGGCTGGCCTGGACCCGGCGAAGGTTGCCGCCTGCGCCGCGACCCCGGCGACCAAGGAGACGGTCGATGCCTCAGTGAAGCTGGCTGCCGACCTGGGCGTTTCCCAGGTTCCCATGTTGTTCATCAATGGTCGCCTGGTACCCGCCAACGTGCCCTATGAGACGCTGAAGAAGATCGTTGAGTATCAAGCAAAGATGGATGGCCTGACCCTTTAGGCCGTATCGGCCCAGTACTTCGCCGATCGCGACAATCTCTACTGAAAGCCCCCGCGCCCCATCCTTGCCCATCAATTCTGGAGCAAGGGTGGGGCGCGCGAGTTTCTGGCCGGATTCTGTTCACACCTTGTTCTTGCGCGGTTGCCGGCGTGTTCCTATCGCGCCGGTCCCGCCCCATCCATCCGTATCATCGGCGTGTGGCCGCCGGCCTGCATCCCCCGAATCACGTGCGGCGTGATGATGATCAGCAGAGTGGCGTAATTCTCCTGCACATCTTTATCGGTCAGGTTGTTGAGACCGGGAATCTCGCTGAGGCCCGGAGTTCCGCTGATGTTGCGGCTCTCGGATTTGTCCAGTTCGCTGGCCACCACCACGGCCGAGCCTTCCTTGATGGTGACTACTCCTGAATAGGCGCGGTTGTTCAGAATTGGATTGCCGTTGATTGCGGCTCCCGAAAGCGCCGTAATCTGCATTTCGATCGTAAGCGCCACATCGTGATTGCGCATCACGTTGGCGGTGGTCTTCAGGGTCAGCCCCAGGTCCTGATACTCCACCTGCGGTACCGAGGGAACGGCCCCTTGAAGCGATGAGAGCAGCGACGAAAGGCTGCCGGAGGCTCCGGCGCCCGTCAGTCCCGGAATGCTGGGAACGCTGCCCGACAGACCTGAAAAGGAGGATGTTTGGATCGGATAACGCTCGCCTTCCTTCAAAGTTCCCGGCTCGCCGTCCCCCAGGCGCAATTGAATCTGATCCAGCTCGCGGGAGTCTGAGGAGTTGAGGTTAAGGTTGAGCGTGGCGCCGCCCGGAGCCAGCGCCGACTGCGTAAGACCGCCGCCAAACAGTGCAACCCCGTTCGAGAATACGGAACCCGATACCTGGCCTGAGGCAAGCAGAATGCCAAGAATCGCCAACGTGTCGCCAGGCGCCGCGAGGCCCGAAGAGATGATTTGTTGCACAAGACTCTGGTTCGCGTTCAGGATCGATTGCTCCTCGGCATAGACGTTGAACGCGGAGAAGGTCTGCGGCGGCGTGACGCCTGTGTTGCGTTCATGCATGTGAGCCAGCTGGATCACATGCACGTCGAGAAGCACCTGGCTTTGCCCGTCAATCAGCTCGCGGATGGTGGAGTTGAAGGCTTCCAGCGTTTCCAGTGGGGCGCGGACCGTAATGGTGCCGGTCGAGGCCGTTACCTGGGCTTGCTCAGCACTGAAGACCTGCTTGGCCAGGTTGCTCACCGCGGTCATGTCATCGGCCTTCATGCCGGCGAGATAGACGGTCTCCATCTCCAAACGAGAGAACTCCTGGCGGTTTGTCCTGGTATCGCTGGCCGCCAGCACATGGTGAGCATCCAGTGGAACGTAGAAGCTATCCGTGGCAAGCGCCAGGGCCCGCTTGGTGTCCCGGAAGTTTGCGTCGTCGATGTCGAATCGAACCGGCGCGGATTTGATGCTCTCGTCCGTTGTCGCGTCAATGCCGAAAGCTTTGAAGACCTGCTGGATGAGCTGGCGCTGGCCCGTGTGAAGGTGGAAGCTGTGCAAGCCGGCCTCAGGCGCAAGTTCCACCACATCGCCGGGAGTGCCCGCCGCGCGTTCGTAAAGCGGCCTGTCCTGCCCGCTTATGGCTTCGTCGCCGAGTTCGTAGAGGTGCTGGGTGGCTTCAACGTTTTTTGGATCGAGTTCCAGGGCGCGAGCGAGAGCAGCGCGGGCTCCCGGTTCATTGCCGCCAAGCCTGGATTTGGCTGCCGACTGAATGAGTGCCGTCACCGCGTGGCTGCGGGCAACCTCGGCCGCCAACCGGTAATTTGTATTGCCAGGGTCGAGCTTCGCAGCCTGTTCATAGGCCAACAGCGCATCCTCAAAGTGTTCATCCATGAAGAGCTTGCTGGCCGCCAGATAAACCTTGGCCGCGCGCCGGCGATCCTTCTCCCGTGGCCGCTCTTGGTCAGTGTCGGTAGGCGCAGCGGGTTGAGCCTTCTGCGCGGAAGGGGACTGTGAAGGTGCGACGGGATCGGCTGCTTGCGCAAAGAGCGCATTGGGGAAAGTGGCCAACAGCAGGGCGGCGGCAAGCATATCAATCGCGGAGCCTGCGGGACAGCGCCTCCTGAATCGGGTTTGCGGCGGATGGGCCATCACGACGCGTTCCGCGCGTGCTGAAGCAGGTCGGCCAGCGACGAGGCGCACACTTCCGGCTGCAGCTTCTTGAGCTCATCGTAGCTGTAGTTGCCAGTGGACACCGCAATCACTGGGAGATAGTTTGCCCGCGCCGCTGCGATGTCGCGTGGCGTATCGCCAACCACGCATACGGTGGCATCCTTGCCGGCCATCTCTCGCGCCTTCCGGGCCGCCTGGCCGATCAGTTCTTCTCGGATGGAAAAGTGATCGCTGAAGCCGCCAAAGCGGAACCACTCGCGCAATCCAGCCTGTTCAATCTTGATCCAGCCGATCGCTTCAAGGTTGCCCGTGGCCACGCCCAGCAGCGCGCCCTTCCCAACCAGGTGATCCAACACCTTTTCCACGCCCGGCATGCGGATCAGGTCCAACTGCGAGCGCTGCTCCTCAACGGCATTGCGCATCGCTTGCAGAATCGCCTCGGTGCGCTCTTCCATCACTTCCGCAGGAATGCCGGCCTGTTGGCAGGCTTCGCGCAGAATGCCTGTGTCCGTGCTGCCGTGCAGCAGAATGCCCGCCAGCGTAATCTCAAAACCCGTGACCCGCTCGACGCTTGAGGCGAATGAATTGAAGTGGATGCGGTCGCGGCTGCGCAGCAGCGTGCCGTCGATATCGAATAAATACGCATCCTGCGCGTCCCAGGAAAATCCCGGTTCGATCGCTACGCGCGCTTCCTGGCTCGGTGGAGTTGTCAGCATGTTTGGTTGACGCGCACCATCGGCCCGGGCCCAGGCTTCATCCCTGGCGGTAGCCCTGGCGGAAGGTGCTGAATACTGGACGTTCGCTGCGCACCGGACGCTTGAGCCCGGTCCGGACTTCGGCCAGTTCAAGACCCAGCTCCGACATCGCGCGGCTCAGCGTATTGCGGTGCATCCCAAGCTCTTCAGCGGCCTTGCACTGGTTGCCCCGGTGCTTCAACAGCACTTCGCGCAGATACTGTCTCTTGAACTCGCGCACGGCTTCCTCGTAGGGAATGCCGCTGGAGTGCATTTGCGTCACCAGGCTGTCCAGTTCTCGTTTCACGTCCACCTCTGTATCTTAGCTTCCTGGATCTGATCTTTTACGCCTCGCCATCGTTTATATCAAACTTAGCTGCTTGGTGGGTGCATCCATTCGGGCGCGTGTTCTTCCATCATATGCAAACCTTCGCGCACTTTCTCAGATAATTCTTGCGGACTCACGCGCGAGCTCAGGTCGCACGCCCCAATAAATAACTTGGGCAGCCGTGCTTCCGCAAGCCAATGTGCCTTTGGAAAGAATGCCACAACCACCAGAATCGCGATTGTAACCATCAGCGCGCCCTGCAGAAATCCGAACAGGCCCCCGGCGATCCGGTCCAGGCATCCCAATCCTATCCCGTGAATCATCTTGGATAAAACTGCCCCAATTAAACTTGCGATCGCCATCACCACCAGCGCGATCAGCAGGAATCCAAGGGCATTGGCAACCGCGTCGATCTTGACCATCGGCATAAGAATGGCGGCGACGCGTCCGTAGTGCCACGCTGCGAGCACCAGGCCGAAGAACAGGCCGCACAAGCCGAACACCGAGCGGAGAAGGCCCTGTGCGAACCCCCCTATCACCGATGCCGCCAGCACGATTACGATTACCAAATCGACCCAACTCATTCGCTTCCCGGCTTTCTGCTACAACGCAAGGTCCCGCCCTGTAAGGCGGCGAAATGCTTCAAGATACTTGCCCAGCGTCCGCTCGACCACTTCGTCAGGCAGACTCGGCGCGGGCGCCTGCTTGTTCCAATGGATCGATTCAAGATAGTCGCGGACGTATTGCTTGTCGAACGAAGGCTGTGCGCCTCCGGGCTTCCATGCCGAACTCTCCCAGAAGCGCGAGGAGTCCGGCGTCAAAACCTCATCCGCAAGAATAATCCCTTCCGCTGTTCTTCCAAACTCAAATTTTGTGTCCGCCAAAATCAGACCGCGGGAAGTTGCGTGTTCATTTGCCTTGCGGTAGAGCGCCAGGGTCAGGCGCCGGAGCTCGCCCGCATCGGCTTTGCCCAGCAACGTCTCTGTTTGGCTAAAGGAAATGTTTTCATCGTGCGCACCGTCCTGGCTCTTGGTGGCGGGCGTAAACACCGCCTCGGGAAGTTGCGACCCCTCCAGCAATCCGCCGGGAAGCGCAATGCCGCACACGGTTCCTTCGGCCTTGTACTCCTTCCATCCCGATCCGGCCAGATAGCCGCGGGCCACGCACTCCACTGGAAACATTGCCGCGCGCTTCACCAGCATCGACCGGCCTTCCAGCTGATCGGCATAAGGCTTCACCGCTGCAGGAAACTCGCTTACCTCAGCGGTGATCAGGTGGTTGGGCGCAAGTTCCTTGAGCAGCTCGAACCAGAACAGCGAAATCTGCGTAAGAATCTTTCCCTTGCCCGGAATGCCGGTTCCCAGCACGTGGTCGAATGCCGAAATGCGATCCGTGGCCACCAGCAGCAGCGCGTCGCCAATTGCATATAGATCGCGCACCTTGCCCCGTCCAATCAGGGGCGTAGCGCCAAGATTCGTGGTGAGCAGTGCAGTCACAGGAGGGGTCCTTCTCTTGCAGGGCTGAATCTCCGATTGTCGAGCGAGAACCGGGCTTTGTCAATCAGACAATTGACCTTTGAAGCACGCAACCGCGAAGAGGTGATTCGAGTCGGACTGCGAGCTAAAATGCAGAGGAATCTCCTTTCTGGAACCTGGTCAAAAGAATACACAGCCTAGTGTGACGGCCGTCACGGACCCACCTCCCGATATGGGCGACACTTCGATTGTCAACATGGTTCAGAGAGCGAGTAAGAAAGCCCTCTTAGAGCCGGGCGACACGAGGCAGCAGTGGAAAGGGGAAGCCGCTACTAGCTTCGTTTCATTGGGATCACCAGTAGCCGCATGCTACCGACCTCCAGCGTCGGCTACTGGTCCCCTACATTATCTTGTTCTCATACAAGGCCTCCGAAGAGAAGTTATCCTTCGGGGGTGTTTTCTTGCCCGCAAATCCCTCCGCGCACATTAGGCCGGCCCTCACCCTCACCAAAAGCCCCGTGCCCCATCCATGCGACATCATTTCGTCGCATGGGTGGGATCGAACCAACTCCAATCACAGGATTTGTCATCCCGAGCGAAGCCGAGGGATCTGCGGTTGTTCCTTCCGCTCGCACCTCGTGTTAAAGTTCGGCGTATCACAGTCCCAAAGCGAAATTGGAGTACCGATGAGAGAGGAATTGTTTCGGCTCAACGGCGTTGTCGAATGCGATCCCGCCCTCGATGCGTGGATGAAGAAGCATCGAGGTGAATTGGGGGCCATCGCGCGCGAATGGTATGAGGTGATGCGCAATTGCGGGGACGAAGTGCGGGAGATCCTGCATGACGGATGTCCGGTTGCGTGTCTGGGCGACGTGCCCTTCGGCTATGTGAATGTGTTCACCTCGCACGTCAATGTCGGATTCTTTCAGGGCGCGGGACTGCCGGACCCGGCCCACTTGTTGCAAGGCACAGGCAAGTTCATGCGCCATGTGAAGCTGAAACCGGGGACGCCCGCAAACGCCGCCGCGCTCCGCAGCCTCATCCACGCGGCCTACGCGGATATAAAGGCGCGCGTCGAAAACGCTTAGCGCTTGCCGCGCGGATCATACTGGAAGCACTCCTCGAGCGGCACTCCCAGCACCAACGCCACTTTGAATGCGGTCTCAAGAGAGGGTGAATACTTGTCTTGTTCAATCGCAATCACCGTCTGCCGTGTAACGCCGACTCGATCGGCGAGCTCCTGCTGTGTTATCTCCCGGAGGGCCCGGAGCTCTCGAATCCGATTACGGATAGCGGCCATCAGAGCGCTCTCCGGTAAGCCACAAGCTGCGTAACGGTCTTGGTGATATCCGAAATCACCAGCGCGCCAAAAAAGACGCTCAGAAAATGGAGTCCCATCATCCGGCTGTCGAGATGAATCTGGCCGAGCGCAGCGTGAATCCACAACGCGCCAAGTCCGATCACCATCATTGTAGTAACGGCGAAGTAGCCGGCACGATAGCCTTGCAACTCAATCAAATGATCCCGCTCGTCTGTAATGCGGTTGCGCGTGAAGATGGCAATCGCCATCTGCACGACGATCTGCAATACGATAATTGAGAAAATCATGCCTGCGACCTTGTTCAAGGAGTTCTGCTGGTGCAGGAAGAAGTACGGGCCGTACACAATGAGTTCGGCCGCAAGCGAGGCGTAGAGAGTCTTCTCTCGGTAAGAAAGGCTTATTGCCATGGTGATTCGCTCCAATGTCAAAAATCTTTGACATGAGAGACTGTAGCGCGAAACAACAATGCATGTCAAATATTTTTTACATTATTTGAAAGGAGCTGCGCCCGCGACCAATCTGGGCATAGGTTCGCATCCTGCGACTTGCGGATAATTACGCTTTCCCGGCGCACAATTAATTCATATCAGTCCGGCTTCGGCCAAGCAGAACCAGCGCGGCTCCCGGAGGTCAATGCGTGAGCACCTCACGAATCACTACGCACTAACCACTAATCACTAATCACTAACCACTGTTTCTTCACGCCGTCGCCCGATGCTGTTCCCGCGCGCCCAGCCGCACGCTGATGATCTTGCTCACGCCCGGCTCCTGCATGGTGACGCCGTAAATCATATCGGCGGCCTGCATCATGCGCTTGGAGTGCGTGACCAGCAGGAACTGCGTCTCCTTGCTGAGCGAGTGCAGCAGATCGGCGAGCCGGCCCACGTTGGTTTCGTCCAGTGCCGCGTCCACTTCGTCGAGCGCGCAGAAGGGGCTGGGCTGGAACTGGAAGATGCCAACCAGCAGCGCCAGAGCCGTCAGCGATTTCTCGCCGCCGGAGAGCAACAGCACGTTCTGCAGCTTCTTGCCCGGAGGCGAGGCTACAATCTCCAGCCCGCTCTCAGCCTGATTCTCTGCATCGGTGAGGCGCAGGAAGGCCTGTCCGCCCTGGAAGAGCCGCGAGAACACAACGCTGAAATTCTCATTGATCTTTGCGAAGGCCTCATCGAATTTGGTGCGCGTAATCTGATCGATCTCCTTGATGGTTTCCTGGGTGTTTTCAATGGACTCCATCAGGTCCTTGCGCTGCGTCTCGAGGAACTCGTGGCGCTGCGCGGTTTCCTTGTACTCATCAAGAGCCATCATGTTCACCGGGCCCATCTGCTCGATGCGTTCCTTCAGCGTGCGGCAAGTCTCTTCCTCGGCGGCCAGCTCTTCGCCGATCATGCGGACGATCTCCGCATCTTCGCGCAGCACCTGGGCCTCGACGTTGACCTCAGCAAGGCATGTTGCTTCAAGATACTCAAGATCTGAGTGCAGCTTGGCAAGTTCGCTGGAACGGCCGGAGCGGTTCTCGCGCAGTTGGTCGAGTGCCGCGCGCCCGGTCTTGAGCTGCGTCTCCATCTCCGCCAACTGCTGGCGCAGCGCCTGCGATTGGGCCGCGATGGTCTGGGTAAGCGCCAATGCTTCGGTCCGGGTTGCAGCCAACTCCTTCTGCCGTTCGGCCAACACAGCGCTCTCGGCAATGCGCTGCTCCCGCTCCGCAGTGGCAGCCGTCCGCTGCTGCTCAATCGATTGCACGCGGCGCTCCAAGTCGGCATGAAGACGGTCGATGCGCTGGAAGGCAGCTTCCGCGCCGCGCCGCCGCTCCTCCAGGCCGGCCAGTTCCGCGGTCACCTGTGCGGCCTCCTGCTGCAGGCCTTCACGTTTTTGGCGCATCAGGGCAAGCTGAGCCTGCAACTCATCCAGGCCTGCCTCGGCCTGTGCGTGCTCAGTCTCCAGCCGCACGGTCTCTTCGCGCTTCTGGTCGATGGATTGGCGCTTGGCCTCGCAGGCGTCCTTGTTGCGCGCGGCCTGTATGGTCCAGTCCTGCAACCGGCGCTCGATGCGCTGCGTCTCGCCTTCCATCTGTTTCAGGGCCGCTCCCAGGTTGGCGGTGTCGGTCTCCGCAATGCGCCGCTGTTCGCTCAGCGCTTCCAGTTGCGTGGTCACTTCCTCGATGGTCCGCGTAAGAATGGCGGCTTCAGTCTCTGCCTGCGCCAGGCTTGTCTCGAGTTTCGCCAACCGGCCTTCGGCCTCGCGCAGTTCACGCTTCAGCGCCAGCGGGCCCTCGCTCGCGGGCTTGCCGCCGGTCACCGTCGCGTTGTGGAAACACTCGCCCTCGGGGGTAAGAAAATAGGCGTGCGGATAGCGCGATGTGAGCCGTAGCGCCTCATCAGAGGTCTCGACAAGGTAACTGTGCCGCAGCTTGGGCAGGATCGACTCCAGTGCCCGGCCAAAACCGTTCAGCACCTTGATCGCCTCGCGCAGCGGCGTCAATCCAGGCTCGTTGACCGCGCCCGCACCTTCGTCGAACAGCACCCCCTGCGCGTCGGAGTGGATCAGGAACGTGGCCCGTCCGTCTCCGGCCTTCAGCACGCGTACGCCCTCTTCCGCGTCGCCCCAGTTCTCAACGACAACGTAGTTCAGTTCCTCGCGCAGAAACTCGTCCACCACGCCTTCGTGCGCGCCGCTCACTTCAAGAAAATCCGCCAGCGTGCCCACCGGCGAACTGCCATGCCCCAGCGCGCCCGGCTTCAGCAGCTTGCGCACCGAGTCGGTGGAGTAGCTGTGGTTGCGAATCAGAGCTTCAAGTGAGTCCCGGCGCCCGGAGACGGAAGCCTGCTCGCCGCGCAACTGGTTGGCCAATGCGCGCTTTGCGTTTTCTTCGGCGCGCTTGGCTTGCAACGTCTCGCGCAGAACCGCGATCTCGCCTTCCAAACGCTTCAGCGCATCGGCTGCGGACTCAAAGCGCAGATGCGCCTGCCCGCTTTCAATGCCGAGGGTCTCCTGCTCGTTGCGCGCCTGGCCAATCTCCGCGTGCAGCCGCTCCGCTTCGCGCTCCAACGCCGCCAGGCTCTCTTCGCTCTGCGTGGTGTGGTTGCGGGAGTTGCCCGCCAGCGTAAGCAGATGCATGGCGTGGCGGCGGCCGCTCTCCAGTTGCCGCTCGGCGCTGAATACCTCCTCTGCAGCCGTGCGCGCTTCCTGCTGGCGCGCCTCCACCTTCTGGCGAAACTCCCGCGCTTCTCCAGCGGCCGACTCAAGAAAGCTGTGCTGCTGCGCGCGCTCCTCGGCAATGCCGGCTAGTTGTGTGCGCGTCTGCTCCAACTCTGTTCCGGCCGTGGCTATGCGCGTCTCCAGTTCGCCAACGCGCTCAGTGTTGCTGCGCTCGCGTGCGATGGCGCGCTCCAGCTCGACGGCGGCTTCATTGGCGCGGTCCTGTGCCTCGTGGCCTTCACTATCCAGCGCGTAGCCTTGCTCGGTGAGCGAG
>Ga0182013_10004284_pt1 | contig 17233 bp, 11 predicted proteins | sample 612S2MmetaG_FD_120487 | JGI IMG/M metagenome (GOLD analysis project Ga0182013, IMG submission 120487) | Permafrost microbial communities from Stordalen Mire, Sweden - 612S2M metaG | ecosystem: Environmental > Terrestrial > Soil > Wetlands > Permafrost | place: Sweden: Stordalen | collected...
AGCCGTCTGGTCAGAAACGTGACCATCCGGCGCCGCGCACGCCCCAACCGCATGCAATCGATACGATGAAGGATGAGCTGGTAGGCGAGGCGGGGATCGAACCCACAACCCCCGGCTTAGAAGATGTGCTATTCCGGTATGGCTTCGATCTCCCCCACATACCCGTGAATACTCTTTGTTCAGTGTTCACGCGGTCTTCCGAGCGCCGCCAGCCTATGGGCACTACTCCGGTTTACTCTTCCGTTTCATTTAGGGTGGGCACAAAAGTTGGCACAGCCGAAGGATAGGATTTCCTATGCCTCAGCAGCCCGTCTTGATGCGGTCGCCGCACATCGAGAGAGGGGCGATGTGCGATTTTCCCCTTCGTCTGGCAGCCCCATCGCCGCCCGCTTCCCAAATCCGCCCATCGGCCACCCCCATTTACCGAAATCATAAGCCAAAATTCGCGATGCAAATCGGTCTTGAGTGGCGCTGGAACCATTATGCACATGAATCGTACTCTCGCTTGGCCCACCTTGTACCGCGGTGGTGCTGGCGGCAGACCGGCGCCTTCCCCTAGTAACGAGCTTGCGTCGCTCAGTTTCCGATGCCGCTGCCGGCTGAAGGGTGCTTGAAGCACATTGCGTGCCAAGTGCAGATTCACCTCGTTGTTGTAAAGTGGTGACGACACGAAAGAGCCGTTAGAATGAGGGGCGACGGGCCGGAGCTTCGAGCCTCGGAGGCTGGGAGTAAATCTGCAGTCCGGCTGCCGATCACCTTCCGGTCGGTCTCTACGGAACTCTCGAACAAGTCGCGCAGAAGAAAACGGTTTCGCTGGCATGTGCCGAACGAGACGCTCGGGGACTGAATGTTGAAGGGGTAACTGCGCTGAGAGGAACGGCAGAGGCAGACTGTCAAGGATGCCATAAGATTTACACGAAGGGCAACATGACAAAACTCGACTTTCCCCGGCCAGCGGCAAGCGGTGTTTCCTCAATCGCCTTCCCGGCTGCATCCTCGGAGTTGGAGAAATTCGGCCTCAAGTTCTCTGACGGTGGTCCACATATCAGCCGAACGATGATGCTCGCGGAACTCGGAGCGGTTTTGGCCAGCGTTCTCCAAGGCTCTGGCGCCACCGATTATCGCAGCGCCATTCTTCAGCGGAACGTGCTGGGCAAGACCACAGATAGCACCCGGAGAGAGTCACTTCGGCGCCTGCGTGAGCTTTATGCTCTTGATGAAGCCAGAGCCATTTTTGGGCTTTTGCGAAAGCTAGCGGCCCTCGACACCAAGAGTCTGCCGCTCCTGGCAATGCAAGTGGCATGGGCGCGTGATCCGCTATTGCGAGCAACGACCCCCCCAGTGACCGACGCGTCAGAGGGTGAGCGAGTTGAAACGGCCAGCCTGGCGCAGGCGGTGGAATCGGCGTTTCCGAAGCAGTATTCGGACCTGAGCCAAAACCAGACCGCGCGGCACGCTGCTTCCTCGTGGACCCAGTCCGGGCACCTCGTCGGTCGTGCGAAAAAGACTCGCCGGCGGGTTAAGCCCACAACTTTGGCCGTCACCATGGCTCTCTTTCTTGGGGAAATTGCTGGGTATCACGGTGCAGCGGTCTTTTCCAATCCTTGGTGCCGCCTCCTCGATCTGAACCCGGACCGCGCAAAGGCGATTGGCTTGGAGGCCCATCGGGCTGGACTGCTCAACCTCCGTGCGGTGGGTGAGGTCGTTGAATTGAGTTTTCCGCTGCTCGCGGAGTTCCAGGGACGACAATCATGAGCGCCGTCGACCGTCTTCTTGCAAACTACTCCCGTCAAGTGCGGCTGCCTTGGTCGGCCAACATGTCTGGCAAGCAGCGCGTCTGGTTCGCGATTTATCCGCCTGTCGAAGAGCGGCGTGTGCGGGCGCGCCTCCCGCAGTTTGAAGCCGCCACGCTTGCGGCTAACCACGGATGGTCCAATGTCGATCTCACACGGCTACTCCCAGAGTTCCTCGCCGCACACAAATACCGGGAGCCAATTTTTCAAAACCCCCAACATTTACGGGCCGGAGGTGAGCTCGAAGTTCGTGCCGCTGCCCTTGTGGATGAGGCATGCTCCAGAGAAGAAGCCACTGCCGGCAGCGTCGTGTCCGTGACGGGTCTTGCTTCGCTGTTTGACTTTATGCGGGTCTCAAGCCTGATTGAACGTGTCGAAAACAGTGTGCCCGGACGCTTGCTCATCTTTTTCCCAGGCGAATACGCGAGCAACGTCTATCGCTTCATGGATGCGCGCGATGGTTTCAACTACATGGCCGTTCCCATCACCTCAACGGAGAGCTTCATCAACCCATGACTAAACCCATGATTAACCGCGAACTTTACTTCCGCGACCCCACAACCATCGAGCTGCTGAATAACGGCGTCTCGAAGGTCTCCGAAATCGGCCATGATGAGCGCCAGATCAAGACGCTCCGCTTCGAGCTGGAAACTTTTGTCTGCGATGGCGAATACGCCCGCGGATTGGAGCGGATTCTGAGGGCCTACCTTGATGGCCTGGGGCGAGAGGAGCAGAAGGCCGTCTGGGTCAGCGGTTTCTTCGGTAGCGGCAAGTCCCATCTCGTTAAAGTGCTCCGCTATCTTTGGGAGGATTACCACTTTGCTGACGGCGCCACCGCCCGCTCACTCGTGAAATTGCCGGTCGAGATTGCCGACCTGCTGAAGGAACTGACGAATCGCAGCAAGCCCATGGGTGGCATGCGCGGCTGCGGGAACTCTCGGCGCGGGCTCTATGGACAATGTCCGGCTGGCTTTCGTGCAATTGGTCCTACGATCTGCCGGCCTCCCAGAGGATCTCGCACATGCGAAATTTGTCCTATGGCTGCGCTCATCGGGTATGGAAACCCCCGTCGCCAAGGCCTTAAAGAAAAACAACTGCGATCTGCTCGAAGAAGTGGTGAATCTGAATTATTCGGTGCCTCTTGCCGAGGCGCTCCTGTCTGCGGACTCGAAATACGGAACGGTGGCCAACGTTCAAGAGGCGATACGCACCGGCTTTCCGGATATCACCTCCCCCACAATGGGGCAGACGCTAGACTTCATTCAACAGGTCTTCGGAGAGAAAGGCAACCTTCCCTGCACGCTGCTCGTGGTAGATGAAGTCCAGCAGTTCATCGGCGAGAAAATCCAGCGCGCGATGGATATGCAAGAGATTGCGGAGCATTGCTGCACCAAGCTAAATCAGCGTCTTCTTCTCGTCGGTACCGGCCAGTCCGCATTGAACACCACGCCCAGCCTGCAAAGGCTTCAAGCACGCTTTGCTGTGCGTGTGCAGCTTTCGGATGCCGATGTCGAGAGTGTCATCCGCAAAACCGTCCTCCGCAAGAAGCCGGAGAACGGGCCAGCTATTTCGAAATGCCTCGACGCCAACCAGGGAGAACTGGCTCGCCAGCTTCAGAACACTCGCTTCGCCGCCACCCAAGACGACGATAAGTTCCTCGCAGCCGATTACCCTCTCCTGCCTACCCGACGGAGGTTCTGGGAGAAAGTGCTTCGCAACACCGACCATTCTGGAACCAAGGCCCAGTTGCGCTCACAATTGCAGATTGTCTTCGAGGCAACAAAACAAACTGCCTCGGCTTCTCTTGGCACGGTCGTGCCCGCTGACTTCATCTATGACCAGATCTCCACCGACCTCATCAATTCGGGCGAGTTGGAGCGCGAATATAACGAGATCATTCTTAAGCAGCGTGACGGAACCAAAGACGGCGATCTCCGGTCCAGCCTGTGCTCCCTGATTTTTCTTATCGGCAAACTGCCGCGCACGCCGGGTGCCGACGATGGTGTCCGGGCAAACGCCGAGACGCTGGCGGATTTACTCGTCAGCGATCTGACAAGCGACCGACCGAAACTTGAGCAGGCGGTCCCCAAGCTACTTAAGCAGCTCGTGGATGCTGGCCAAGTTATGGCCATGGAATCCGAATATCGTCTTCAGACTCGCGAGGGCGTGCTCTGGACGCACGACTTTAATCGTCGCCGCGCCGCCGTCCTCAATGACGACCAGCGCATCAATTCCAAGCGTACGGAACTCCTGCGTGAGGGGACAAAGCAGGCATTGAAGCCTGTAACGCTACAGCAGGGAACCTCCCATCAGCCACGCAAACTCGTCGTCGAGCTTTGCTCAAGCCGTCCGCCTTCCAGCACCGACGAGGTCACGCTGTGGGTGCGGGACGAATGGAGCGACGACGACAAGTCGGCCCTCAATGACGCCCGCGCCGCCGGGGTGAACAGCCCCTTGCTCTTCGGCTTTCTGCCGCGGCTCCACCACGAGGAACTGCGACAAGCCATCGCCCCTCAAGTCGCAGCTCAGGAAACACTGGACGCCCACGGCCCGGCCGCCGGGCCGGAAGCTATCGAAGCCCGCAAGGCCGTCGAAACCCATTTGGAAGTTGCCCGGCACCGAATTCAGGAGCTCCTCGGGCACGTTATCGGCGGCGCCAAAGTCTTTCTCGGGGGCGGACAGGAAGCCAACGGCGTCGAATTGGCGGATAAAGTCCAGGATTCCGCCAACAGCGCTCTGGAGCGGCTCTTCCCGCTATTTTCAGAGGCTGATCACGCAAATTGGGGCCAGGTCGTTGCCCGCGCTCGTGCCGGCGACGTGGGCGCGCTCTCACAAGTTGGCTATCCAGGTGATGTCACCAAGCACGCCGTCTGCCGCCGTGTACTCGATCTCATTGGTGCCGGTAAGAAGGGAAAGGACGTTCAAGAGCACTTCCGGTCCGCGCCGTTTGGCTGGCCGAAGGACGCGATCGATGGCGCGCTGTTCGTCATGCTGGTCGCCGGCAACCTTCGCGCCACCATCAATGGCCAACCGGCACAGGCAACGCTCCCGCAGAACCAGGTGGGCGTCGCCAGCTTCTACGTGGATGTGCCGCCGCTCAATGTGCAGCAGCGGCTCGACCTCAAGGCGCTGTTTCAGAAAATCGGCATCTCCACGCAAAACGGCAAGGAATCCGAAGCCGCCACACAGTTCCTTCAAAAGGTTCTCGCACTTGCCGAATCTGCCGGCGGGAGTCCTCCTCGGCCCGAGGCTCCAAATACGCAAGATGTGCGTGCTCTGCAAATGCTCAGCGGCAATGCCCAACTTCTCAAGGTTCACGATCAGAAGGATGATCTCGCCACCAAACTTGCCGCGTGGAAGAAAAACGCCGACGCCATTACCAAGCACTGGATCGTATGGGAACGCCTGCTGGAATTTCACAGCTTTGCCACCGGCCTGCCGGAAGCGGAGGCTGGCGCCAAGTCCATCGCCGCAATTACCGAGAGCCGCAGCCTGCTGGCAGATCCCGATCCCGCGCCCGAGCTGACGAAGAAGCTCACCACTGCGCTGCGCCTCGCCCTCGGCAAGCTGCAGGGCGACCTCGGCGCCGCCTTCAAAGTCGGTGATGACAGACTGGCCGTCTCGCAAGTGTGGAGCCGCCTGAGCGACGAACAGCGGGTCACGCTTGTCACATCCTGGCATCTCACACCTCCGGCGAAAGAAGCTATCGGCACGGACGAGGAAATCCTGGCTGCCTTGCGGACAAGCACCCTGGCCGACCGGCGCAACCTGCTTGACGCCATACCACAACGGTTCTCGCGAGCACTGGACGAGGCCAGCCGCATGCTGGAGCCCAAGTCGCAGCGCGTCATTCTGCCTGGAGCGACCATCCACAACGTCAGCGAACTGGACCTATGGCTCGCAGACGCTCGCAAACACATTGAGGAGAAACTCGAAGACGGCCCCGTGATCCTATGAGTAATCTTCCTACAAATCTCAGACGCCAGTTGGAAAACGCGATCAAGCAAGCCCGGAGGATCGCCGAGGGCGGCGCTCGCAAGGCGCTCGAAGCAATCGCAGTGCATGAGCCGGACCCATACCGGCACATGGATGAGACGCAACTCGACCTGAGGAGCAAACTCCGCGCCCAGGCGAAGCAATTGGGCGATGGAGAGAGTCAGAGCCAGCGCGGCGCTTACGAAATCAAGCACCTGGTTGAAAAGCTCGCTTACGACCAATGGCACCGGCTGCTCTTCGCCCGGTTTCTGCTTGAGAACAATCTCCTCATCTCGCCGGAACATGGAGTTTCCGTGTCGTTGGACGATTGCGAGGAACTCGCCCCGTCGGCCGGACTGAAGGACGCGTGGGCGGTTGCCGCCCGCTTCGCTGCGAAGGAGCTGCCGGAAATCTTCCGCGCCGACGACCCTGCGGGTGCTGTAGAACTGCCAGTCGAGAATCGTAGACCGCTCATTCAGCATGTCACCGGCTTGCCTGTGGAAGTGTTCACCGCCAGCGATAGCCTCGGCTGGTGCTACCAGTTCTGGCAGGCGGAACGGAAGGACGAGGTCACCGCCACCGGCAACAAAATTGGCGCCGACGAACTTCCGGCGGTCACGCAGTTGTTCACCGAAGACTACATGGTAGACTTCCTGCTCGATAACACGCTCGGCGCGTGGCATGCGGGCAAGGTTCTCGCCGCGAAGTCCGCGCTGGCCGAAACCGCACAGAGTGAAGATGAGCTCCGAAACGCCGTGGCGCTGCGGGAATGCCCATGGAAGTATTTGCGCTTCATCAAAGGCGAGGATGGAAAGTGGACTCCCGCTGCCGGCACGTTCGACGGCTGGCCGAAGTTCGCGAAGGAACTGAAGTGTCTCGACCCGTGCATGGGCAGCGGGCATTTTGCGGTAGCAATCTTCGAGAGGCTCGTGGCCTTGCGAATGTCCGAGGAAGCTCAAGACGAAGCGGCATCGGTCCAAGCGGTCATCCGCGACAATCTGTTTGGTTTGGAGCTTGACCAGCGCTGTACGCAGATTGGTGCGTTCAACCTGGCGCTGGCAGCATGGCGGCGGGTCGGCCACTGCAAGCTGCCGGCGATGAATATCGCGTGCTCAGGTCTTGCGCCGAACGCGAAGAAGGAAGACTGGCTGAAGCTGGCCGGCAACAATAACAGGCTCCAGAACGGCATGGATAGTCTCTACCAGCTGTTCATGGACGCGCCTGTCTTGGGCAGCCTCATCAACCCGCGCGGCGGCGAAGGCGATTTGCTGGAGGCCGCGTTCCATGAGCTCCAGCCGCTACTGGAGAAGGCGTTGGCGCAGGAGACCGAGAATGACGCCGCGCATGAAATGGTTGTAACCGCGCGCGGTCTCGCCAAGGCAGCGGAGATTCTTGCCAGCCAGTTCACGCTAGTAGCGACGAATGTACCTTACCTAGGACGTGGAAAACAGGATGAAGTGCTAATGAGCTACTGCGAGCGCGTTCACCCTGAAGCCAAGGCTGATCTCGCCACTTGCTTCATTGAACGGTCCTTGTCATTTTGTACGACTCGCGGAAGCACTGCACTCGTTACGCCTCAAAACTGGTGGTTCTTGGGCAGCTTTAAACAGTTGCGGAACCGTCTGTTGACCACAAAATGCCTAAATGCTGTCGCGACGCTTGGGGAGGAAGCTTGGCAAAGCTTTGGCGATCGGGGCCCTGTCGCAGCGTTGATTGTCATCAGCTCCGACCCGCCTTCTGGTGCGAACTCAATGATCGCTTTAGATGCCCTGCCGAAACGCACGATTAAAGAGAAAATCACGGAACTTATCGAAGGGCAAGCGCTGTTGCTCTTGCAAGCTGATCAACAAAAAAACCCCGACTTCCGACTCACAATTGAACGGACAGCTGGTGGGACACTCTTGGCATATCTCGCTGAATCTCACCATGGATTAACCACAGGTGACTCCGAGCGAATGCAGCGGCAATTCTGGGAATCGAATCGCTTCCACACAGGTTGGATTCCCTTTTGTACGGCACCGAATGCATGTATTGAGTTTTCCGGACGGTCTCGAATGCTGTTGTGGAATGGCGGAACTGGGACAATCGATGAACTTCTAGGCGCTCGTAAAGACGGTCAAGGAGCTTGGGGAAAGGTTGGAGTTCTCGTTCGGCAGATGCGTGAATTATCTCCTACGATCCATTCCGGAAATGCCTTCGATAACAATACCGCCGCAATCGTTCCCCACAAGCCGGAGAATCTATTAGCAATCTGGGCTTACACCAGTTCTCCAGAGTACCAACAAGCAGTCCGAAGAATAGACTGCAAGGTCAGTGTGACAAGCGCGACATTAGTGAAGGTTCCATTCGACCTTGCACACTGGCAAAAAGTGGCGGCGAAGAAATATCCGCGTGGACTGCCGAAGCCCTTTTCCAGCGACCCGACGCAATGGTTGTTTAACGGGCATCCAAAGGGTTCGGACCAGCCGTTGCACGTTGCCGTGGTGCGATTGCTCGGTTACCTCTGGCCGCGCCAGACCGGTTCAAGTTTTCCCGATTGTCCGGCTCCCGGCCCGGACGGTCTCGAAAAACCGGCGAATAACGACGGCATCGTGTGCCTCTCCGCCACAAAGGGCGAGGCGCCTGGCGCAGAGCGTCTGTGGGGGGTCTCTTGACACAGGCTCTGGGCAAATTCGACCTCGGTGCTCTCATTGCCAGTGCTGGCCCCAAGGGCAGCAAATCGGAGACGCTGGAGGCGTGGCTGCGAGACGAGTTTTTCGAGCAGCATTGCGCAGTCTTCCATCATCGACCAGTCGTCTGGCACATCTGGGATGGCCAGACAAACGGATTCAGCGCGCTGGTGAACTATCACCGACTCACCCACGCCAATCTGGAAAAGCTCACCTACGCCTATCTTGGTGATTGGATTCGACGCCAGCAGGCCGCTGTGGACACCGGAGAGGGTGGCAGCGACGCACGCCTGCAAGCCGCCAAGCAATTGCAGTCCCGCCTCAAATTCATCCTCGAAGGCGAGCCACCCTACGACATTTTTGTCCGTTGGAAGCCGCTCTCTAAGCAAACCATCGGCTGGCAACCTGATATTGACGACGGTGTACGAATGAACATCCGTCCTTTCGCCGTCGCGGACATCCTCCGCAAGCGCGTCAAGATCAAGTGGGACAAAGATCGCGGCAATGAGCCCTACCGAGACAAGAAGGAATTCCCGTGGTTCTGGGGATGGGATGAGAATTCGCAAGACTTCGCTGGAATCGGGAAAGAGCCAGACGGGAACCGATGGAACGACTGCCACTGCACCAATGACTTCAAGCGGGAGGCGAGAAAGCCGCGATGAACACTCTCGCAGAGCAGTTAGCTGCCACACTTAGAACAGCCTCTCAGGCCTATGCTGCGGGCGACCAAGTCGCACCCTGCGCAGTGCTCTGGACTGATCCCGAGCGGTTGTGGGAATCCATCATGTCGGAGTTGCAGAGGACTGTGCCGGAACTGTTTCTGCTAGGCACTTATGTGCCGGAAAAGCGCACGGGGCCAGCGCTGTGGCTGCGGTGCATCGAGGCGCGAGTCGTTGAAGGTGCGCCGCCGGCAGGAACCACTCCGATTTTCTACTTGCCAGGCATCAGCCGGGAGAAGCTGCGGGCGGCGGAAGATTGCCCGCAGGAACTCGCGGCGCTAGTGGAATTGCAATATCGAGGTGTGATGTGGCTGCATGTGAATGGCAAAGAGTGGACGCCCTATGCTTTTCTCGTTTCCAATCACGGCGGCCTCAAGCTGGATGTGGCCAAAGACCAAGCAACGCTCGACGCGCTGGCCGGAGCTCTACCGACACTCATGTCCGAACCGCTTTTTCACTTGCAGGGTAAGCGCCTGGATTCTGAGTTTTTCAATGGACTGGTGGCGCCGGAAGCTACCGGTTTGCTGCTGCGCTGGCTGAGTAATCCGGAGACGTTTAAGCAGCATCGCTCGGACGCCGAATGGAAAGCCTTCTGCGAGCAATGCAAGGCGGACTTCCGCTTCGATCCCCTCAAAGAAGGTCCGCTCAAGGCGGCGAACCTGTTGGCCAACCGCGACAACCCATGGAGTAAGGTCTGGCAGCGTTTTGCCGAGGCTCCTGTCAATTATCCAGGGATTGTGCAGTGGCTAAAACGGGCCGCGCCCAAAGTTCAGACAATGTTCGATTCCGCCGAGGTCTGGCCGAATATCAACGAACGCGAAGAGCGTGAGTTGCAAAAGGCCCTGGAGTCGCTGGTGGATCGCCAGCAGGGCGAGGTGATCCAGCGCATCGCAGAACTGGAAGCGCAACATTGTCTCCGGCGGGGTTACCCATGGCAGAAGTTAGGGCTAAGCCCGTTGGCCACTGCTCTCGAACCTCTGGCGCTACTGGCCAGGTTGTGTGTAAGTGCCCCAGGTGCTCCGACTCCTGATGCGTATGCAGAATCTTATGCGAGCAGCCTATGGCGTGTGGATGCTGCCGCCCTCGCTACCATGGCTGCATGTTCGACGCCCGAACAGCACGGTGCGCTGCTGGGAACTGTCCGGGCCGTCTATTTGCCGTGGCTGGAAAACACAGCCCGCCACCTTCAACAGCTCATTCGCGACAATGGGCAGTCGGTTTCCAAGCGCGCCAAGCCTATCGAAACTGCAACGGGACGACCCGTGTTGTTTGCGGACGGACTGCGAATGGACGTCGCCCAGCATCTGGCAGAGAAACTGGCGGCGGTTGGGATTGAATCTACGCAAGACTGGGAGTGGTCAACGATTCCATCGGTCACTGCCTCCGCCAAGCCTGCGGCTTCTCCTATCGCCGACATTGTTCAGGGTGGTGAAGCAGGCGACGAGTTCTCCACGCGACTGGTTTCCACGGGTCAATTCCTTACGCAGGATCGTTTTGTTGCCGCCCTTAGAACAAACGGATGGCAGGTCTTGGTCTCTGACCAGACTGGAGACCCGTCTGGTTCGGCCTGGACGGAAGCTGGTGCTCTCGACAAGAGGGGCCACAACGAGGGCTGGAAGCTGGCTCGGAGCGTTGAAACAGAAGTTCGCGACCTGGTTAGCCGGATTGATGCGCTTCTCAATGCCGGCTGGACTGAGGTAATCGTAGTGACGGACCACGGCTGGCTGCATGTGCCCGGTGGCCTGCCGAAGGTGGACTTGAAATCGTTTCTGGCTGAACATCGCTGGGGGCGATGCGCAGCGTTGAAGCCCGATGCCCAGGCTGACGCACCGGCGTTCAAGTGGCATTGGAATCCTGTTGTCACGATTGCGAGCCCGCCCGGTGCGGGGTGCTTTCGCGCCGCCATGGAGTATTCCCACGGCGGCGTGTCGCTCCAAGAGATGGTGACGCCCGTGCTTCGCATCAGAGCAGTTTCTCCGAAGAGCGGTTCGGCCCAGATCCTCGAAGCCAAATGGACCGGTGCGAAATGTCGAGTGTCGGTCGGTGGAGATTGTGTGGGCGTCCGCGTGGATGTCCGCACCAGCCAATCCGATCCCAACACTTCGCTACTTGCGGATAAGCATGCGCGTGAAACCACGACCGCCGGCAAGGTGACAGTCTTCCTCGAAGATGATGCCAACATTGGCAACAATGCCGTAATTGTCCTGCTCGACGCTACTGGACAAGTGATCGATTCGCTAACCACCAAACTTGGAGAATGATCTGATGAGTCAACAACTGGACCCTATCGATACGATTGCCAGTAAAGCTTTTGAAGGCTACGTGGTGCGTAAAGATCTCGTGCGCAAATTCAAGGGTCAGTATCCGGTGCCGACCTACGTCGCCGAATTTCTCTTAGGTCGCTACTGCGCCTCTATGGACGAAAAGGAGATCGCCGAAGGCCTCAGGATTGTGGAGCGTCAGCTTGGCGAAAAGACAGTCCGCGCCGGAGAACATGAGCTATTCAAAGCCCGCGCCAAGGACAAGGGGCACGTAAAACTGATTGACATCATCACCGCAAGATTGGATGCAGGTACCGATTCGTTTTTGGCGACCCTGCCGAGCTTGCAACTGAAGGATGTTCGGATCAGTGAGGAGATGGTACACGCCAATGAACGAATGCTCACGGGAGGCTTCTATGCAGAGGTCGAACTCGCCTACGACCCAACCATCGCCCAGGAGAAGAACGGCCGCCCATTTGGCATCGAATCTCTGCGCGAGATCCAATTATCTAAGCGGGAAGTTCTGCCGGCGCTGTATCGGAGCCGGGAGGCATTTGCCACTGAAGAGTGGAAGAATTTCTTGATTCGAAGTATCGGAATGGAGCCAAAACAACTGACCCCGCGTGCCCGCGACATGATGCTCCTTAGAATGGTCCCATTCGTGGAGCGCAACTACAACATGGTCGAGCTTGGTCCACGCGGCACTGGCAAGAGCCACCTGTTCCAGCAAGTTTCGCCGTATGCCCACCTGATCTCAGGAGGCAAAGCGACGGTCGCAAGCATGTTTGTCAATAACGCCAGCGGTCAGCGTGGATTGGTATGCCAGTATGACGTAATCTGTTTCGATGAAATCTCCGGCGTCTCCTTCGACCAAAAAGATGGCGTGAACATTATGAAGGGCTACATGGAGTCCGGCGAGTTCAGCCGCGGGAAGGAAAGCATCCGCGCCGATGGCGGCATTGTGATGGTTGGTAACTTTGACGTAGACGTGCAGCACCAGCAGCGCGTTGGACATCTTTTTGGCCCACTGCCGCCCGAGATGCGCCATGACACGGCTTTCATGGACCGTATCCACGCTTACTTGCCAGGCTGGGATTTGCCGAAAGTAAACCGGGATCTGCTGACCGATCACTTTGGCCTTGTGAGCGACTTTCTGTCCGAATGCTGGAACCAATTGCGACGCCAGAGCCGGCAAGGACCATTCCAAGGGCGCATTCACTTGGGAGGCGCCTTGAGCGGACGCGACACGACTGGAGTTCAGAAAACCGTCAGCGGCCTCATCAAGCTAGTTTCGCCAAACCCAGACACTCCCGTTCCAGACGAAGTGCTGGAGTGGGCTTTGCGGATCGCATTAGAGTGCCGCCGGCGGGTCAAGGAACAGCAAAAGAGGATAGGGTCCGCCGAGTTTCGTAACACCCAATTCAGCTACTCGATGGGCGATGACGGTGTAGAGAAGTTTGTGGCAACGCCCGAGCTATTCAGCGAGAACAGCATTGGCACCGACCCTCTGCCGCCGGGACAGGCTTGGGTTATCGCGCCCGGCAGCGGCGACGAAAACCCAGGGCTGTATCAGGTGAACATCACCGAAGGTCAGGGTAGCGGCGTGAAGATCCTGAACCAGCCGGCACCTGCGCTCTTCAAGGAAAGTGTCCGGTGCGCCGAACAAAACCTCTATGTGCGCCCGAAAGAACTCGTCGGCGACCGCGACCCGCGCCAGCACGAGTTCTCGGTTCAGCTGAGGGCGTTTGACAGCGCCAAGAGCGGGTCTGCCGTCGGTGTCGGGGTGCTTCTCGCTCTCTGCTCATCGCTCCTTCAGAAAAGCATCAAAGGCGGCCTCGCTGTCACCGGAGGTCTAAACTTGGGCGGTTCCATCGAGACGATCTTCAACCCAGTTGCCGTCGTTGAAATTGCCATCGAGAAAGGTGCCGCGAGCATCTTGATGCCAATTAGCAGCCGTCGGCAATTGAACGATCTGCCTGACGATCTTGCGGCCAAAATTACCATCCACTACTACCTCGATGCGCGGGATGCGTTGCTTAAGGCGTTGGCGGTCTGATTGCCCAAAGGAGGCAAGTCGGACGTAATGTGGGCGAGGGAACGTGAACGTCGGTGAGATCGTTGGTGAATTGATTCATGGGTTCAGGATTTCAGTTCGAGAGCGCGGTCTCTGGTGCGGTGCACTGACGAGATGTCACCCAGCATCTCAGATCGGGTAATCCCAATGCTGGCTGGCCGCACTTCTGGATGCGCTGCGTGGCTTTCCGGCACCCTAAACACCTTCCATGAACTCCGAAATGGTCATTTTGAAGCAAGTCGCAAAAATTTCCAGTGACCTGAGCGAAGGATTTTTGTGTCCGCGCTCAACGTTGCTGATGTACGTCCGGCCCAAGCCAGTATGCTGGGCGAGATCGTCTTGATTCCAGCCCTTTGCCTTTCGTAGGTCCCGGATGCGCTCTCCAACTCGCGCGCAAATGTCTGCACTTGCCACCCTTCCAGCATGGATGTATCCTTCTGGCTATATTTCGCCAAGTGGCTACATTTGCAGCATTTGTTTTTCGAGTGGAGAGAGAATCGGGAATACTGGGCCGGTGTTTCTCTATCTCACTTCGTTTGTGTGTGTTGCAGTATTGTTGATGCGTTGAAGAACAAAGAGTTCGAGAAGCAGGGATTCAACAAAGCTAAGGGCGCGAATGAATTCGTCCATTTGATCCTCTTGCTGGTCTGGTGGACCGAACAGGGTCCGTCTCGATTCGACCCCGCCAACCGATTTTGCCGCCACCCTCCGCGAGGGTAATCCAGGAACCCGCTGACATGAGCGAACTCTACGAATTCGATGCCAAGGACGATGAACTCCTCTCGGCCGCCAAGATCCTGCTGAAAAAGGTGGCTGTAGCAGAAACGACAAGGCCGGCGCAGCTGGTGACAGTCGCCAAGCTGCTGCATGTCCTCGCGGTGCTCCCCCGAGTCACGACCGGTGTGACGGCCTCCGTATCCGTTAGTTGCCCAAGGCATCAATTCGACGACATCGAGACTTTCCATTGGTTGGATTTCGCGGTTAAGGAAGATCGGCTCTGCATTTCGAGCGGCGGCCATTTCTATCAGCCCAGCAGCGGGGGTGACACTTTCACCACCATGGGCTGGAGCGCAATTCCGGAGGAGCCGGCCGAACTGGACGACTACCGCGATCACCTGTGGATGATGCCAGATGTCCGGTCGTTCCCCGAAGGAGTCGAGAGCATCGACCTCTCCGCCGGGGGCTACACAGTCGAGATTGTCGACGACGACAATCCTCTGCTTGCAGAGCGGCAGGATGAGGATGTCGAAGACGAGGATGCCGGCGTTGAGATCGATAAGGACGAGGCAGAAAAGTGGCTCAAGAGAGGCCTGGAACACCGTGATCGAGGCCAATATGAGGAAGCCTTTGCGTCTTTCAAGCGCGGAATTGAACTTAACCCCGACCTCCCTGAGTTACTGCTCTTCCTCGGCGCCTGCTATGACGGCGGCCAGGGTGTGCTCCAAGACTGTGCAGAGGCGGCGAGCTATTATCGCAAAGCCGCCGAAAGGGGGCTGGCGGAGGCACAACTCGGCCTTGCGTATTTGTACAACTTTGGGCAAGGCGTTCCGCAGGACTTCACAGAGGCCGCCAAGTGGTATTGCAAGGCCGCCGAGCAGGGATTTGCGATTGCGCAATGCAGTCTCGGATGTGCGTTCGACCACGGCTGTGGGGTACCACAAGACCATGCGCAGGCCGCCGCTTGGTATCGCAAGGCTGCCGAGCAGGGTTTTAGAGATGCGCAGCGCCTCCTTGGGAACCTGTATCGGGACGGCAAAGGCGTACCGCAGGACAGCATGGAGGCCGCCATCTGGTGGCGCAAAGCGGCGGAACAGGGCGACGAGGATGCGCAAGCCGCTCTAGCAGCCATATGGAAGACGGGCCCCAAGCCTGTTTCCTCACCCACTCTTCCAATTCCGACGCTTCAGGATGCGATCGCCTCTTACAAGGTCACCGCAGAGTTCAGTGGGAACGGCGCCAGCAGTGGAGATTCAGTGTTGGTAGAGCTATCGAAGGGACTAAAGGCGGGCCCAGAGCCGTTGGAGGCTATCCGCCCGGCTGGTTCAGTCCTAGTGAGCGACGATGCAAGTGTGCAGAACATGATGGTCGTCAGTGTGCGTGGCATCCTTCGCGGGGGGAATAAGTACCAACCGGAAACGCAAATCGTCCTTACAGGCAGTGATTCAGTTGACTATGTACTAACCGCGTATTGCATGCAGTTTGAGAAGGAGAACCCCTCCGATGCCACCAGATTTTCCCTGAAGCCGCCAGACCCGGCCTTGGCTCGCATTGCCGAAAAGGGGGCATCGCTAACGGTCCCCGCAATGCAAGCAGCAGTCTGGATGCAGACCGACAAAATTACTTATTACCAAATGAATCAAAAGTTCCCGATCACTCCGGAGGATTGGGCCGCGGGGGAGACTGTCGTCCTGGAATGTCGGAACGGGATGTCGCTGAAAGGTATACATCCTCGACAACCAGAGGAGGGCCGCAGTCACATTACTGAAGCAAGCCAATATGCTCCAAAAGCACCGCCCGAAGAGGCGGGACCACGAATTATCGCTTCCTTCCTCACCGAGTTCATCCCAGGCGTCGAGAAGGAATACAAGTTTCTGGAACAAGCCGTCACGGACGCCTTAAGGATCGGTCAAACCGAGTTTCAGACGGAGGTGTTGATATTTGGCCTTCACTGCCTGCAGAGGACCGTGTTTGCGCATTGGGGAGCAGAGTACAGGAAGGTATTCATGGATTCCGCCTTGTCCTTTGTAAATGTCACGTTCGCTTCTGTTCTTTCCGATGAAGTTCAGGAAGGTTTTTCTGCGCGCTTTGAGAAACACTATAAGGAGCGTCAGCGTGAATATTCAGCCATGATCCTGCCGATCACCGAAGGTTCGCCCAACGGTACGCTTTTCTACGAGTTCGGCAAGATGAGATGTCGGGATGCCGGAGTGGGTAATCCTGAGGCAATTTTATTAATGATGGAGCAGGGATGCTCCATCTTCAAGATGATGGATACAGTTACACAGACACTCTAAGGAAGCTTTGCAACCTCTGTGCGATGCGGCGACGCAAGCGGTGCTGGGAAGCTGGAAGAGCCTGGGAGGGAAGTAGCAGCAGTTGGCCACAAAGCTCCCAGGGTTCCTAGTCGGCGGGTCAATCGAGCTGCCAGATTCCCCCAGCGATGCAGCATCGAGGAGCCGGCTGCGGGCCGAATGGTGAAGTTCTCAACGCGGTCTCTGCCTACTGTCGGCATCCGCATCACGCGCACAGGAACGTGGGGAGAGGCGGACAGAAAAGCAGGATAATCTGCTCGATAAGAACATCCTCTGGGTTCCTTGCTTACTCGAAAACTCCGCGATCGAACTCGAGTCGCCGGGTATCGAATCGGGCCGTCCGAGGCTGGAAACGTGTTAAGGCCTGTTGGCAGCAAATGACTTTCCCAGCGACCTTGATCGACAAGATTCGGCAGCTTCCCAAGTCCGAGAATCTGGACCTGAGGCGCCTAGATTCTCGTGTGGAGACTTGGGCCACCCGCCGGTGGCACTCTCTCCTCCAAGTAACGGGGCAATGTTGCAAAATGGCCTGGTCACTTCGGGACAGCCAACTCGGCGGCCGAAAGAATAATCTTCCTGTCTATGAGAACAAAATGGCAGTTATCAGCGTTTTTTCTGGGAGCCGTTCTGGTATGTGGACCGGCTCTTGTATGGAGTCAACCGTCCTCCCCGAGCCAGGACAGCGGCGCAAAGCAGGATATGAAGGACGC
>Ga0182013_10004285_pt1 | contig 17232 bp, 17 predicted proteins | sample 612S2MmetaG_FD_120487 | JGI IMG/M metagenome (GOLD analysis project Ga0182013, IMG submission 120487) | Permafrost microbial communities from Stordalen Mire, Sweden - 612S2M metaG | ecosystem: Environmental > Terrestrial > Soil > Wetlands > Permafrost | place: Sweden: Stordalen | collected...
CCCAGCACCACATGGAGCTCGGACGGCCCCGTGGCCACGTCGGCCAGGGAGCGGGCGTCGGCCACGGACACGTCGGGGTCGTCGGACCCGTGGACCATCAGGAGAGGCCTGCCCCTCAGGAGGGCGGCGTCCTCGGCCGGGTGCAGGACCGAGAGCTCCTTGGCCCAGGCCTCGACCGAGGCCGGGAAGCCCGGCGTGGTGATCAGGCCGTTCTGACGGCAGCGGGCCACGAGCTCCTCGGCGTCCCGGGCCAGGGGCCCGAGGTCGGACGGCGCGCCCAGGCTGGCGACGCCCGCCACCCGGTCGTCCCCGGCGGCCAGGTGGAGCGCCAGGACGCCGCCGAAGCCGAAGCCGATGACGAGGCGGGGTGAGTCCTCGGGGATCTCGCTCTCGGCCAGGAACCTCAGGTCGTCCAGCCAGCCCAGCGCCGAGAAGTCACCGGCCGACTCACCGGCGCCGCGCAGCGCCGCCGTCACGACACGCCAGCCGGACTCTCGTGTCAGGCGGTCGGCGAGCGCGGGATAGGTCAACGCCACGTCGGCGGCCGAGCCCTTGGGCCGCGGCAGGTCATGGCAGAGCACGACGTGGCCTCGGACGGGTGCGCCCGGGCCGGTGGAGCTCACATAGGACGCAAGGTCGCCCGCCGGTCCCGGCCGGAGCCTGAATGGCCCCGGCATCTCAGATCCCGATGCGCTGTGCCAGCAGCTCGCGGTGGTACGAGGGATCGCCGAGGAGCAGCTCGGACGACTTCGCCCGCTTGAAGTAGAGGTGGGCGGGGTGCTCCCACGTGAAACCGATGCCGCCGTGGATCTGGATGTTCTCCGCCGCGGCGTGGAAGTAGGCCTCCGAGCAGTACGACTTGGCCAGGCTGGCCACCACGGGCAGCTCGTCGGAGTCGTCGGCGGCGGCCCAGGCGGCGTAGTAGGCGGCCGACTTGGCCGACTCCACCTCGAGCAGCATGTCGGCGCACTTGTGCTTGATCGCCTGGAAGCTGCCGATCGGCCGGCCGAACTGAATGCGGGTCTTGGCGTACTCGACCGACGCGTCGAGCACGCGCTGCGCGCCGCCCACCTGCTCGGCGGCGAGCGCAACGGCGGCGAGGTCGAGGGTCTTCGACAGGCCCGGCTCGGCGCCACCGTCGGTTCCGATGAGCACCGCGGGAGTGGAGGCGAACTCCAGGCGGGCCTGCTTGCGCGTCTGGTCCATCGTCGGCAGCGGCGTGCGCGTGAGTCCCGCCGCGTCACCGTCGACGGCGAAGAGGGACACGCCGGCCGCAGTGCGCGCCGCGACGATGATCAGGTTGGCGACGTGTCCGTCGATGACGAACATCTTGTGGCCGTTCAGCTCCCAGCCGTCGCCCTTCTTGGTGGCGGCGAGCTCGATACCGCTGAAGTCCCACTTGCCGTTGTCCTCGGTGATGGCGAGCGTGGCGATCGTCTCCCCGGACGCGATGCCGGGCAGGTAGGCCTTCTTGGCCTCGTCGTCGCCCGAGGTGAGCAGCGCGTTGGCCCCGAGCGCGACCGACGAGAAGAACGGCGCGCACAACAGCGCGGCGCCCATCTCCTCGAGAACGACGAGTAGCTCCACGTAGGTGAACCCCGAACCGCCGAACTCCTCGGGGATGGTCAGCGACTGCAGGCCCAGCTGGTCGGCCATCTGGCTCCACACCGCGGGGTCGTAGCCCTCGGTGGTGTCCATCAGACGGCGCACCTCGGTCTCGGGCGACTTCTCGGCCAAGAACCGGCGCACCGAGGTGCGCAGCTCCTCCTGCTCGTCACTGAAGGCGAAATTCATGCCCGGGCTCCTCTGCCTCTCCCCCCGGCAGCCCCGCCGGCGGTGCGTCGCTTGCTGACATGCGGTGTCTACCAGACCTGGGGCCTCGGCGACCAGAAGCCAGACCGTCCGGGTGACCGGCTCCGTGCCGTCCGGGCGACCCGGCTGTGCCACGCTGGGGCCATGGGACAGCTGGAGAAGATCTGGAGCGACGCGGTGGCCGAGGTCCACCAGATCGTGGTGGGCCCGATGGACAACAACGTCTACATCCTCCGTTGCCGGCGCACGGGGGACGCCATGCTGATCGACGCCGCCAACGAGCACGAGGAGCTCCTCGAGATCTGCCGCTCCCTCGGCGTGAACCAGGTGGTCGAGACGCACGGCCACTGGGACCACATCCAGGCCGTGCCCGCCGTGCGCGAGGCCGGCATCTCCGTGGCCGTGACCAGCGCCGACGCCGGCATGCTGCCCAGCTACGACCTCATCCTGGACGACGACGAGCTTCTCAGCGTCGGCGACCTGCGCATCAAGACCCTCGCCACGCCGGGCCACACCCCGGGTTCCATCTGCTTCGCCGTCGAGGGCACGAACCTGCTGTTCACCGGCGACACACTCTTCCCCGGCGGCCCCGGCAACACCTCGTTCGAGAACGCCGACTTCGACACCATCATCGAGTCGATCGACCGGCGGATCTTCGCCCGCTTCGACCCCGGCACCCTCGTCCTGCCGGGCCACGGCACGTCCACCACCGTCGGGGACGAGGCCCCCCACCTCCAAGAATGGGTGGACCGGGGTTGGTGAGGGCCGCCGGAGAAGGGCCCGACGGGCCGAGTGCGGCGGCCTGTTCCGAAAATCTGACCAAAACGGTAAGCTTTACGCGATGACCGGCGCCCCCCCGCTGCTCGAGATCCGGGACCTCCACGTCTCGGCCGAGGACGGCGCCATCCTGCGCGGCGTCGACCTCACCGTGGGCGCCGGCGAAGTCCACGCCCTCATGGGCCCCAACGGCGCCGGCAAGTCGACGCTGGCCGGCGCGCTGCTCGGGCACCCCGCCTACACGGTGACCTCCGGCGCCATCGTGCTCAACGGCGAGGACGTGACGCGCTGGCCCACCGACGTGCGCGCCAAGGCGGGCATCTTCCTCGCCTTCCAGTACCCCGAGTCGATCGAGGGCGTGTCGGTGGCCTCGTTCCTGCGCCAGGCCATGGCGGCGCGCACCGGTGAGGAGGTGTCGGTCCTCGAGGTCCGGGTGCTCATGACCGAGTGGATGGAACGCCTCGGCATGGACACGTCGTTCGCCAGCCGCCACCTGAACCAGGGCTTCTCGGGCGGCGAGAAGAAGCGCAACGAGATCCTCCAGATGGCGTTGCTGCAGCCGCTCGTGGCCGTCCTCGACGAGACGGACTCGGGCCTCGACATCGATGCACTGCGCGTCGTCGGCCGCGGCGTGCGGGCCGTGCGCGAGGCGCGCCCCGAGCTCGGCGTCCTCGCCATCACGCACTACCAGCGCCTGCTCGAGGAGCTCGTGCCCGACGTCGTGCACCTCCTCGTCGACGGGCGCATCGTCGCCAGCGGCGGCCCCGAGCTGGCCGCCCGGGTCGAGGCCGAGGGGTACGAGGCATGGCGGTGACGCCCCCCGCCGGCACGGCGCCGCTGAACGTGGAGGCCCTGCGCAAGGACTTCCCCCTGCTGACGCGCACGGTGCACGGCAGGCCCATCGTGTACCTCGACTCGGCCTCCTCCGCGCTCCAGCCGCGGTCGGTGATCGACGCCATGACGGCCTACTACGAGACGACGCACGCCAACGTCCACCGCGGCGTGTACGCCACGGCGGAGGCGGCCACCGCCCTGTACGAGCGGGCCCGGGTGGTGGCGGGACGCTTCATCGGCGCGCCGAGCCCCGCCCACGAGATCGTCTTCACCAAGAACACCACCGAGTCGCTCAACCTGGTGGCGCACTCGTGGGGCCGGGCCAACCTGCGGGCGGGCGACGCCATCCTCCTCACCGAGATGGAGCACCACGCGAACATCGTCCCGTGGATGATCCTCTCCGAGGAGATCGGCGGGCTCGACATCCGCTACATCCCGATCGACGGCGACGGGCGCCTGGCGCTCGACGACCTCGACGCGCTGGTCGACGGCGTCAAGCTCGTCGGCATCTCGGCCATGTCCAACGTGCTCGGCACCATCCCCCCGGTGGCCCGTGTCGCCGAGGCGGCGCACCGGGCCGGGGCGATCGTGGTGGTGGACGGGGCGCAGCTCGTCCCGCACGCGCCGGTCGACGTCACCGCGCTCGGGGCCGACTTCCTCGCCTTCTCGGCACACAAGACGATGGGACCGACCGGCATCGGCGTCCTCTGGGGCCGCGCCGCGCTGCTCGACGCCATGGGGCCGTTCCTGGGCGGCGGCGGCATGATCCTCGACGTGAAGCTCGACTCGTTCCGGCCGGCGCCGCCGCCGGCCCGCTTCGAGGCGGGCACCCCGCCCATCGCCGAGGCGGTGGGGCTTACCGCGGCGATTCAGTACCTGAGCGACATCGGGATCGACCGCATCCGCGCCCACGAGCTGGCCCTGACCAACCATGCGCTGGCCCGCCTGGACGAGAAGCTGGGGGCCGACTGCCGCGTCTTCGGACCCCCCGCCGGGCCGGACCGCGGTGGTGTGATGTCGCTGGCCTACCGGGACGTGCACGCCCACGACCTGGCCCAGGTGCTCGACCAGTTCGGCGTCTGCGTGCGGCCGGGCCACCACTGCGCCAAGCCCCTGATGCGCAAGCTGGGCGTCCAGGCCACGGCACGGGCGTCGTTGTCCCTGTTCAGCGACGAGCACGACATCGAGGTGCTGATCGAAGGATTGCTGGAAGCCGGTAGATTGTTCGGCTGATGGCCGACCTCGAAGAGCTGTACCGCGAGATCATCCTCGATCACTACCGCTCGCCGAGGAACCGAGGCGAGCTGGACTCGCCCCCCGCGCACCGCGTCGAGGGCTTCAACCCGCTGTGCGGCGACGAGGTCGTGATCTCCATGCTCGTCGAGGACGGCAAGGTCGCCGACCTCAAGATCGCCGGCTCGGGCTGCTCCATCAGCCAGTCCTCCGCCTCGCTCATGTCCGCCGCCGTCAAGGGTAAGCCGGTCGGCGAGGTGCGCCAGCTGATCAGCACCTTCAAGGGGATGATGTCGATCCACGAGGCGGCCCTGGAGCACGACCACGACGGGGACGGGTCCGACGAGCCCGTGGAGATCGACCTCGACAAGCTCGGCGAGCTGGCGGCGCTCCAGGGCGTCGTGAAGTTCCCGGTGCGCATCAAGTGCGCGACCCTCAGCTGGAACGCCCTGGCCCAGGGCCTCGACGAGGTGGCCGCCGAGGTCTCCTGAGCGGGGTCAGCCGCCGGGCCGCCGCACGGCGAAGGGCCGGGTGACTGCGCCCGTCGCTAGGGCTAGGCCGGGGTGCAGGTCGTGGGGTTGAACGACGGTGGTGCCGCCGTGGTCGGCGTGGTGGTGGCTCCGGCGGCGGTCGTGGGGGTTCCCGAGGAGACGGAGGGAGGGTTCGTGGTGGGCGTGATGGTCGGCGGCGGGTTGGGATAGCCGGCGGCGTCGGGGGGCGGGTTGGTCGGCGCGATCAGGCTGGAGCCGAAGATGTCGACCAGCATCTGCTGGGCCGCCGGTTGGGCCACGGTCAGGACGTCGCCCAGGCCGCCGAAGCCGTTGGCCGCCTCCGTGGGCAGCGTGAGCCCCCCCAGGTTGGTCGGGTCGAACGAGTGGTAGGTCAGGGCGAGCCCGATCAGCTGGTTGAAGCTGAACCCGTCGTCGATCTGGACGCCCTCGTGGATCGACCCGATGAACGAGTTGACCGTGAGCGGGTTCACCTTCGACTTGGCGGCCGTCATGAGCGCCTTGATGAAGACGTCTTGGCGCTGGATCCGCCCGAAGTCGCTCGTCCCGTCGTACTGCCAGTAGCCGTTGGCGTAGTACTCGTAGTGACGGGCCCGCGCCACGGCCAAGGCCTGGGCGCCGTTGAGCAGCTGGCAGCCCGGCGTCGTGATGTCGAGCCCCGAGTAGGCGTCCTTGGCCGGGTAGGGGAAGTCGAGGTAGATGCCGTTCAGCGCGTTCACGGCGTCCTGGAAGCCGGAGAAGTCGACCTGGACCACGTGGTTGATCGGGATGCCGAAGTTGGCCGTGATCGTCTTGACCAGCTGGTTGGCGCCCGAGTTGTAGGAGGAGTTGATCCGGTTGTACGTGCCGTACTGCGTGGAGTCCGGCGGCAGCATGGAGACCACCGTGTCGCGCGGGATGGAGACGATCTGAATCTGCTTGGTCGACGGCGTGACCCGCCACAGCTGCACGACGTCGCTGCGCTGCCCGGTCACCACCGACGCCGAGCCGAACGCCTGCGCCGCCCCGGCGGACTCCCCCACGCGGCTGTCCGAGCCGATGACGAGGACGGTGAACGGTCCCCCGCTCGCCGCGGCCACCTCGGAGTTGATGTGGATCTTGTTGATCTGGTCGTAGCGGTACCACAGGTAGCCGTACCCGCCCCCGACCACCGCCGCGAGGAGCACGAGCACGGAGAGCAGCGCCACCACCGTCTTCTTGCCGGCGCTCCACTTCGGCTTCCCGCTGCGCCGTACCCCCCGGGTCTTGGTGCTCGAGGCGTCGATCCGGTCGCCCAGGGAGCGCAAGCCCGATTCGTTGGCCACGCTGCCGGCGTCGGGCCCGCTGCGCATCTGGCGACCCAGCGCGGACAGCCCGTCCTCGTTCGCGGTCTTGCCGCGTTGTCTGCGGGGGGAGCGATCCGACCCGTCGCCCGGTGGACGACCGTTCGCCATGGCGATTCACGGTACCAAGCGGGGTGGCGGAATTGGCGGCATCGGGCTGCGACCTTGGGTGGTCGGCGACTGCGACCTTGGGATGAGGCGGCGCCGCCGCCGGGGTGGACGGCCCCGCCGGACGCTCAGCGTGCTCTCAGCGGACGTCCTGGTAGCCGGCGTACCCGGTCCGCTCGAGCTGCAGCGCCAGGTCGGCATCCCCCGTGGCCACGATGCGCCCGCCCACCATGACGTGCACCAGGTCGGCCTCGAGTTGCACCAGGAAGCGGTTGAAGTGCGTGATGGCCAGGATGCCCACGCCCCACTCGGTGGTGGCGCGCTGGAGCATGCGCGCCACCTCGCCCAGCGCGTCGACGTCGAGCCCCGAGTCCACCTCGTCGAGGACGCAGATGGCGGGGCGGAGCACGCCGAGCTGCACCATCTCGGTCCGCTTCATCTCCCCGCCCGACAGGTCGACGTTGAGGGGGCGGCGCAGCAGCTTCTGGTCGAGTCCCACCTCCTTCGCCTCGTCGGCCATGCGGTCGGCCAGCGTGCCCGTCGCGGGCTCGGCGTCCCCGGACGTCGCCGCGGCCAGCAGCGAGGTGAGGCTCACGCCGGGCACCTCCACCGGGTGCTGCAGGGCCAGGAAGAGCCCGGCGCGCGCCCGCTCCCACGCCGGCAGGCCCGTGAGCTCCCGCCCGTCCATGGTGATGGAGCCCTCGCTGACCTCGGTGCCCGGACGGCCCATGAGCGCGTGGGCGAGCGTGCTCTTCCCCGAGCCGTTCGGGCCCATGATCACGTGGACCTCGCCGCTGCGCACCGTGAGGTCGATGCCGTGCAGCACCTCCCGGCCGCCGGCCGACGCGTGCAGGCCCCTGACCTCGAAGACGTGCTCGGCGCTCACGGCAGCACCACCGACACCGTGCCACCCTCCACCTCGAGGCCGTAGACGGCGACGGGCTGGGTGGCCGGCAGCGAGCAGGGCTGGCCGGTCACCAGGTCGAAGGTGCTGCCGTGCCGGGGGCACTCGATCTGGCACTCGTCGGCCCACACCTCGCCCTCGGAGAGCGAGAAGTCCTCGTGGCTGCACTCGTCGTCCACGGCGAAGAACGCGTCGCCGATGCGCACCAGCGCAATCCGGCGCCCGTCCACGTCGAACCGCCTGGCCTCACCGGAGGCCAGCGCGTCGGTCGGGCAGAGCACCACTGGCTCAGACACCCGCGGCCACCCGACGGCCACCGAGCGCGGCCTCCAGACGGTCGTGCACCTCACGCTCGAGGAGCGGGGTCGCCGCGGGGATCGGCCCACGCTCGATGATGGCGTCGAAGAAGCCGCGCACGATGAGCCCCTCGGCGACCTCGGGCGCCACGCCGCGTGACTCGATGTAGTAGCGCTGGTCCTCGTCGATGGGCCCGACCGTCGACGCGTGGGAGCACTTCACGTCGTTCTCGAGGATGTCGAGGTTGGGCACCGAGTCGGCGTGCGCACCCTCGTCGAGCACGAGGTTGTGGTTGGTCTGGCGGGCGTCGCTGCGGACCGCGCCGCGGTGGACGCGGATCAGCCCGCTGTAGACCGAGCGCGACCGGTCGGCGACGGCGCCCTGGCACAGCAGCTCGCTGTTGGTGCGCGGTGCCGCGTGGTCCTGCAGGGTCCGGATGTCGTGCACCTGGGACCCGTCGCCGAAGTAGGCGGAGAGGATCTCGCTGCGGGCGTCCCTGCCCTCCACGGACACGTCGGCCCGGACGCGGGCGTAGGACCCGCCCAGGCCGACCGTGAAGGTGCGCACCGACGACCCGGCGTCGCCCCGCGCCGCCAGGCGGCCGACCGACCACGCCGCGTCGCCCAGGACCTGCAGCGACACGTACGACAGCGAGGCACCCGCGGCGGCCGACAGCTCCGTGACGGGGACGATCAGCGAGCGGTCCGCCCCCGGTGCCCCGGCGAAGACCTCGACGACCGCCACCGTGGCGCCCTCACCGGCGCGCACGCTGAGACGGGGGAAGGTCGCGGCGCCCGGGTCACACCAGTGGACCAGCAGGACCGGCCCGTCGACCGTCACGCCCGACGGCACGTCGAGGAACACGGGGTCGGGCGCGAACGCGTCGTTCAGGCGCACGAGGGCGTCGCCGCCGCGCTGGGCCGAACCGAGCATGTCGGGCGATCCCGCCCCGTCCTCGGCCCGGCCGAAGGAGAGGCCGGTGGCGGCGGGCCCGACCACGAAGGTGCCGGCGCGCCCGTTGTGCACGAGGACGCTGCCCGCCACGGAGCCCAGCGCGGCCTCCACGGCGGCCTGCAGCGCCCTGCCTTCCGGCGCCGGTCCGGCGGGGGGGAGCTCGGGCCCGAACTCGTCGAGGGCCAGGCGGTCGATGGGCGAATAGCGCCAGACCTCCTCGCTCTCCGAGGGCAGCGGGGTCGACGTGAAGGCCTGGTGGCCTGCGGCGCGGCGCTCACGGAGCCAGCCCGGCCCGGCCAGGCTCGCGGATGCCTCGGCGCTGAACGTGTGCAGGGTCGAACCTCTTTCGGAATGCGAATGCGGCCCATGCACTCTAGTGGCCCCCACCTGGCCCCCCAGCAGGGCGGTTAGCGTGGACGGCATGGAAGAGACGGCAGGGTTCGAGTCCCCGGTGCTCGCGATCGAGCAGGACGGCGAGGTGGCCACCCTGTGGCTGGACCGACCCGAGGCCCGCAACGCCATGGGCGTGGACCTGTGGCGGGACCTGCCCCGGGCCATGGCCGTGCTGACCGACGACGCCACGGTGCGCGCCGTCGTCGTGGCCGCCCGGGGGCCCCACTTCTCCGTCGGCCTCGACCTCAAGGCGATGGGGGGCCTGCTGTCGGGCGGGGACGACACGTCGGGCGGAGCGGGCGGGAGCCCGTCGCCGGCCTCCATGGCGGCCCGGGCGCGGGGCGCCCGCAACGAGGTGCTCCGCCTGCAGGACGCCATCACGGCGGTGGCGCGCTGCACCAAGCCCGTGATCGCCGCCGTCCACGGCTACTGCATCGGCGGCGGCGTGGACCTCGTCGCCGCCTGCGACATCCGGCTGGCCTCCGCCGACGCGGTCTTCTCGGTCCGCGAGGCCAAGATGGCGATCGTGGCCGACCTGGGCAGCCTGCAGCGGCTCCCGGCGATCATCGGCGCCGGACACCTGGCGGAGCTGGCCTACACCGGCAAGGACATCAGCGCGGAGCGGGCGAAGGAGATCGGCCTGGTCAACGACCTGGCGGCCGACAGCGACGGCGTGCTCAAGGCGGCCCGCTCCCTGGCCGCGGAGATCGCCGCCAACTCCCCCATCGCCGTGCAGGGCACCAAGGCGGTCCTGGCCGCCAACGAGGGGCGGACGGTGGCCGAGGGCCTGGACTACGTGGCGACCTGGAACGCCGGGATGCTGGCCTCCGACGACCTCACCGAGGCGGTCACGGCCTTCATGGAGAAGCGCCCGCCCCGGTTCACCGGGCGCTGAGGGGAGGACCGGGAGCCGCTCAGCGCTTCCGGCGCCACCAGCGGTTGGCCGAGCGGTCCCGCCTGGCGTCCTCGGCCCGGACCTCTTCGAGGACCTCCGGGGCGACGTCGTTGACGATGTCCTCGGCCGACTCGAGGAGATCCGCCACGTCGGGCCCGCCGCCGCCCGGCTCGTCCTCGATCGCCGGCTCCACCAGGCTGCCGTGCACCCAGCCCACGTCGGCCAGGCGGCGGTGGTAGGACGGGCAGTCATCCGGGCAGCGCCACGGGGCCTCGGGGGCCAGGTCGAGCACGCAGAAACGAGCCGCCTCGCCCGACGCGTACGTCCGGCTCTGGAAGTGGGTGCATTCCTCGCGCATCGGCACGGTCCTATGGTGCCACGCCGCAGCCCGGCCGGCGGATGGTCAGCCGACCGAGCCTTCCATCTGCAGCTCAATGAGGCGGCTCCACTCCACCGCGTACTCCATCGGCAGCGTGCGGGTCACCGGCTCAATGAAGCCGTTCACGATCATGCTCATGGCCTGCTGCTCGGAGAGTCCCCTGCTCATCAGGTAGAAGAGCTGGTCGTCGCCGACCTTCGAGACGGTGGCCTCGTGGCCGATGCGGGCGTCGCGCTCACCGACCTCCATGTAGGGCTTCGTCTCGGAGGTCGAGTGGTCGTCGAGCAGGAGCGCGTCGCAGCGCACGAAGGACTTCGCGCCGCGGGCCTGCGGGTCGACGTGCACCTTGCCGCGGTAGGTCGTGATGCCGCCGTCCTTGGAGATGGACTTGGACACGATGGTCGACGTGGTCTCCGGGGCGATGTGGAACATCTTGGCGCCGGCGTCCTGGTGCTGGCCCGCGCCGGCGTACGCCACCGAGAGGACCTCGCCGCTCGCCTTGGGCCCCATGAGGTACACGGAGGGGTACTTCATGGTCAGGCGCGAGCCGATGTTCCCGTCGATCCACTCGACGTGTGCCTCGGCGTCGGCGCGGGCCCGCTTGGTCACCAGGTTGTAGACGTTGGTCGACCAGTTCTGGATCGTGGTGTACGTGATGCGCGACCCGGCCAGCGCCACCAGCTCGACCACGGCGGAGTGCAGCGAGTCGGTGGAGTACACCGGGGCGGAGCAACCCTCGATGTAGTGCACCTGCGACCCCTCGTCGGCGATGATGAGCGTCCGCTCGAACTGGCCCATGTTCTCCGCGTTGATCCGGAAGTAGGCCTGCAGCGGCATGTCCACCTTCACGCCCGGCGGCACGTAGATGAACGACCCGCCGGACCACACGGCCGAGTTGAGCGCGGCGAACTTGTTGTCGTTCGGCGGGATGATCTTGCCGAACCACTTGCGCACGAGCTCGGGGTACTCGCGTACGGCGGTGTCCATGTCGCAGAAGAAGACGCCCTGGGCCTCGAGGTCCTCGCGGTTGCGGTGGAAGACGACCTCGGACTCGTACTGCGCCGTCACGCCCGAGAGGTACTTGCGCTCTGCCTCGGGGATCCCCAGCTTCTCGTACGTGTTCTTGATGGCGTCGGGCAGGTCCTCCCACCGGTCGACCTGCCCGCCCGTGGGCTTGATGTAGTAGTAGATGTCGTCGAAGTCGAGCTTCGGCATGCGCTCGGCGAACCAGGGGGCCATGGGCTTGCGCTCGAAGTGCTTGAGGGAGCGCAGGCGGAACTCCCGCATCCAGTCCGGCTCGTTCTTCATCTCCGACATCTCGCGCACGATGGACTCGTTCAGCCCCTTCTTGGGCTTGAAGACGTAGTCCTCGGCGTCGCTCCACCCGAGCTGGTAGCGCCCGAGATCGAGGTCCGTTGTGGCCATGTGGCTCCTGAGGTCGGAGGAAGGGGGAATTTCCCCTACCGAGATAGTAACAACTGCCCGGGCCAGCCGAAACGCCCGTACGGGCCCACCGCCGTGTCGCCAGCCGTGGCAGGCTCTCCGTCGTATGGACAACCCGCCCGCCGCACCCCGTCGCCACCACGTCGTCTCCGCCCACGGCGACGACCGCGAGGATCCCTGGTTCTGGCTGCGCGACCGCGACGACCCCGAGGCGCTGGCCTACCTCCAGGCCGAGAACGCCTACACGGACCAGGAGACGGCACCGCTGGGCGGGCTGCGTGAGGCCATCTTCGAGGAGATGAAGGCCCGGATCAAGGAGACCGACATGTCGGTCCCGAGCCGGCGGGGGCCGTGGTGGTACTACTCGCGCACCGAGGAGGGGAAGAACTACGCCATCCACTGCCGCCGCCCCGCGCGCGGCAGGGCCGAGCTGCCCCCGGCGGGCGAGCCGGGGGGCGAGGAGCAGGTCCTCCTGGACGAGAACGAGCTGGCGCAGGGGTCGGACTACTTCGCCGTCGGCAGCGCGGCGGTGAGCCACGACCACCTCTGGCTGGCCTACGGGACCGACCGGGCCGGCAACGAGAAGTACGAGCTGCGCTTCCGACCCCTCGACGCCGAGACCGGGCCGACGGCCGCCGCCGAGTCGGTGCCCGACACGGGCTACGGCCTGGCCTGGTCCGCCCGGGCCGACTACGTGTTCTACGTCCGCCTCGACGAGGCGCAGCGGCCCTACCAGCTGTGGCGCCACCGGTTGGGCACCGACCCGGCCGAGGACGTCCTCGTCGTCGAGGAGGCCGACCGCCGCTTCTCCCTCGGCACCGGGTCGACCCGTGACGCCGCCTTCGTCCTCGTCGGGCTGCACAGCACCAACACCAGCGAGTGGCTGGCCATACCCTCCGACGACCCCCGGGCGGCACCGACGGTCGTGATGGAGCGCCGGGAGGGCGTCGAGTACGCGGTGGACCACCTCACACCCGCCTCGGGAGGGGCGGGCTGGTTCGTCGCCCTGACCAACGACGACGCCCTCGACTTCCGCGTCCTCGCCACCCCCGACACCGATTTCGGGGCGGCGGCGGCCTGGCGGGAGATCGTGGCGCACCGGCCCGGCGTGCGCGTCGAGGACGTCGACGCCTTCTCCTCGGCGCTGGTGCTCAGCGAGCGCGCCGAGGCCCAGACCCGGGTGCGCGTCCTCCCCCTGCCCGTCGGGGACCCCTTCGAGGCGGACCTGCTCGACTCGGGCTGGATCGTCCCCTCCGCCGACAGCCCGTCGACCACCTGGCTCGGTCCCAACCCGGAGCCCGACGCCCCCGCGCTGCGCATCGGGCGGACGTCCCTCGTGACACCTTCGAGCGTGCTGCAGATCACCCTGGCCGGACGCGAGGAGACCCTGCTCAAGCAGGAGCCCGTCCTGGGCGACTTCGACCCGGCGCGCTACACGACCTCCCGGGAGTGGGCCGTCGCACCCGACGGGACACGGGTCCCGCTCTCGGTGGTCCACCGCCGGGGGACGGCGCTGCCGGCTCCGTGCCTCCTGTACGGGTACGGCGCCTACGAGATCTCCATCGACCCGTCCTTCTCGCACCACCGGCTGTCGCTGCTCGACCGGGGCGTGGTCTTCGCCATCGCGCACGTCCGGGGCGGCGGGGAGATGGGGCGCGCCTGGTACGAGGACGGGCGGATGGAGCACAAGCAGAACACCTTCTCCGACTTCATCGCCGGCGCCCGCCATCTCCTCGACGCGGGCATCGCCCGGCCGGGGGCGCTGGCCGGCCGCGGCGGGTCGGCGGGCGGCCTGCTGATCGGCGCCGTGGCGAACCAGGCCCCCGAGCTCTTCCGGGCCCTGGTGGCCGAGGTGCCGTTCGTGGACTGCGTGACCACCATGCTCGACGACCAGCTCCCGCTCACCGTCGGAGAGTGGGAGGAATGGGGGAACCCCCTGGCCGACGAGTCGGCCTACCGCCGCATGTTGACCTACTCGCCCTACGACAACGTGACGGGTGCGAACCCCGACGGGACGCCGCGCACGTACCCCGACCTCTTCGTCACCGCCGGCCTCAACGACCCCCGGGTCGCCTACTGGGAGCCGGCCAAGTGGGTGGCCAAGCTGCGGGCCACCTCACCGAGCACCCGGGTGCTGCTCCGCACGGAGCTGGGCGCCGGCCACGGCGGGCCGTCGGGTCGCTACGACGCCTGGAAGGAGGAGGCGCTCGTCTACACCTTCCTCCTGGACGCGCTCGGGCTGGCGGGCAGCTGAGCTGAGCTGAGCTGAGCGCGGCGGCCGGGACTCAGGTGGTGGCCGGCGCCGCCTCGAAGTTCAACGTGAAGGGCGCCTGGAACCCCGGCGGCAGCGTGACGGCCGCCCCGTCGACGGTGGCCGAGAAGGCCGCCGGCGCGCCGGCGATCACGGTCACGGGGCCGGTGGCGGCGATGGCGTGCGACTGGCCCGCGAAGAGCGTCCCCGTGAAGAGCACCGCGCCGGTGGCCGTGTTCGTCGCGTCGACCCAGCACTCACCCGTCGTGGCGGCCAGCGCCAGCGAGTAACCGGTGCCGGTGCCGGTGCCGGTGCCGGTGCCGGTGCCGGTGCCGGTGCCGGTGCCGGTGCCGGTGCCGGTGCCGGCAACGTGGTACGTGGCCGAGTGCGCGGTGGGGTCGGCGGGTGCCGAGACTGCGGGGGGTGCGGTCGTGATGGTGGTCGTGGTGGCCGAATGACGGCCGGTGGCGTGGTGATGGGCGGGTGCGGTCGTGGTGGCGTGGCCCGACGGCGCCGGGTGATGGGCCGGCGTGTTCGAGTGCAGCCCCGTGACGATCAGGACGACGACCAGCACCGCGACCGCGGCCACCGCCGCCGCCGGCCCGGCGAGGCGGCGGGGACGGTGGTTGATGGACTGCATGACCCGGTCCTCGCCACCGTGCATGAAGCTCCCCGGCACCGGCTCGGGCCCCGGCCCGGCGTCGTCGAAGGTCAGCGGCTCGGCGGGATTGGCCACCGGGGGTGGCGGAGCCGGCGGCACCACGGGCCGGTCCGACTCGGTCAGGCGCACCGTGGAGGACCCCGTGACCCGGAACGCGCTCGCCGGGTACGCCGCCTCACCGTTGCCGTTCTCCTCCCCGGCGGGCGGGACGTGCGTCCGTATCTCCTCGAGCGTGTGGAGCTGGCGGTGGTAGTGCTCCACCGAGTGCACGTCGTCGCGGGAGCGGCGGCTCATCATGATGGCCGCGACGACGCCCAGGACGACGACGACAGCGATCAGCCCACCGATCCACACCGCCACCTATTCAACAGGATCAGCCGGGTCGTGAGGGCAGCGGCCCTCGCGGGCGTCCCGTGGCCGCAGGAAGGGGCCCGGCGGGAGGGCGCCCGGCCTCGGCCGCGCCGGTCAGGGGGCCAGGCGGGGCCGGATCTCGTCGGGGATGTCGTTGCGCCGCGGATTGCTCTGGTCCCGCACCGAGAGGATGGGCCCGGTGATGCCCCAGTCGGCACCCACCGCGGGGTCGTCCCAGGCCAGCCCGTGCTCGTCCGAGGCGTCGTAGTAGTTGTCCACCAGGTAGGTGAGCAGGATGTCGCTGAGCGCCGCGAAACCGTGGGCCACGCCGGGCGGGATGTAGATGCCCTGGTCCACGTCCCCGTCGAGGTCGATCAGCTCGGTCGCCCCGTCCGTCCTCGACCCCACCCGCAGGTCGTGCAGGACGACACGGGCCTTGCCCCGCAGGGCGTACCAGTAGTCGGCCTGGTGGAGGTGGAAGTGCAGGCCCACCAGCGCACCGGCCTGCTTCTCGGATCGGTTGCCCTGCACCATCTCGCGCCCGTCGGGGAACCAGCTGCGGCGGTAGGTCTCGACGAAGCGCCCGCGCTCGTCGCCGTGCACGTCGGGGCGGACCAGGACGACGTCGTCGATCACGGAGGAGGGGATCAGCTCTGGCATAGGGGCGGAACGGTAGCGGGTCGGCGAGTCAAGGGTCGAAACGGCCGAAGCCGGAGCGGTAGAAGAGCAGCGGCCCCCCCTCCCCGACCCCCGTGGCCACCACGTGCCCGGTCACCAGCTCGTGATCGCCGCCGTCGAAGATGTCGCCCAGCCGGCACTCCACCACGGCGAGCGAGCCCGCGATCACGGGCGCGCCGGTCAGGCCGGGCGACCAGTCGACGCCCTCGAACTTGTCGCCTCCCGAGACGGCGAAGGAGCGGCAGAGCGCCTCCTGGTGCTCCTCGAGGATGTTCACGCAGAACGCGCCGGCCTTGGCGATGCGGGGCCAGCTGGTGGAGCTCCGGGCGGGGGCGAGGATCACCATCGGCGGGTCGAGCGACAGTGCGGCGAACGACTGGCAGGTGAACCCGACCGGCACTCCCTCCTCCAGTGCGGTGACGATCGTGATGCCGGTCGCGAAGTGACCGAGCACCTCGCGGAACCGGGCCTGGTCGAGGCCCGACACGTGCCTGTTATGCCTTGCCGAGCTCGATCGACTGTGATTCGTGCGCCGACGAGACGTCGTCGATGTGCTTGGCCTCCGGGAGACGGCGCGCCTGGTTGAGGATGCGGTCGAGCTCGCGGTCGGTGTGCGACGGGTCATGGTGCGAGAGCAGCAGCCGCTTGACGCCCGCCTCGGCCGCGACGTGCACCGCGTAGGCGGCGGTCGAGTGCCCCCAGTCGGCCTTGGCCGAGAACTCGTCGTCGGTGTACTGCCCGTCGTGGATGAGGAGGTCGACCCCGTGGCACAGCTCGAGCACGGCCTCGGGGATGGCCCGCCGGTCGAGCGGCGCCTGGTGGTCGGACATGTAGGCGACCGAGCGGCCCTCGGCCTCGATCCGGAAGCCCAGGGTCGTGCCGCTGTGCGGGATCGGCCGCGCCATGACCTTGGCGGAACCGATGGAGAAGTCCTCGGACCCGACGTCGACGGTGACCAGCTCGCCGCGGAACTGCTCCATGTGGATCGGGAACACGGGCGGCTGCACGGCCGAGTGCAGCGCGTCCTTGAGGGTGCCCTTGGGCTGGGCCGGCCCGTACACGGTGAGACTGGCACCGGGATCGTGCAGCGGGGCGAAGAACGGGATCCCCAGGATGTGGTCGAAGTGGAGGTGGGTGAGGAGCGCCGTGGCCCGCAGCGGGGTGCCCAGCGCCCGCACCTCCTTCTGGAGGACGTCGCCCAGCGCGCGCAGCCCGGTGCCGAGGTCGACGATGAGGGGCTCGTCCCCCTCGATGTCGATGACCAGGCACGAGGTGTTCCCCCCGTAGCGGCGGTACCGATCCCCCGAACAGGGGCACGACCCCCTCACCCCGTAGAACGTGACGTTCACGCACGTGACGATACTCGGCATGGGACGGTACGTTCTGTCTCCATGGAGGAGCGGACCATCACGGCGAACGGGCTGGATTTCG